>WFLX010264708.1_pt1 | contig 11499 bp, 10 predicted proteins | sample 4967041 | NCBI WGS metagenome assembly WFLX01 (sample SAMN12857096, study PRJNA449069) | gut metagenome | isolation source: stool from male and female vole | host: Microtus ochrogaster | place: USA:Florida | collected 2017 | reverse complement strand
TTTCGAGACCATTATGGGAAAATCGGGGATTTCTCCCGAGCAGAAAACCATTATCGACAACTGTCTGCACGAGGTTTACAGGGATTTTCTTTTGGGTAATACCACGGAAATGCCCACGCTNAAGGACTACTACGAAATTCTGTGCAAACAGCAGNCGGAGGAAGCAANGCCGCTGTATATGTCGCTTGAACTGTACGTCAACGGCTCAATGAAAACATTCTCCTATCCGTCGAATGTGGACGTGAATAACCGCGTGGTGGTCTATGACATTAAGGATTTGGGAAAGCAGTTGAAGCCTTTGGGAATGATGGTCGTGCTTGAAAATCTCTGGGATAAGATAGTCCGCAACCGTGAGCGCGGTATCAGAACACGCATTTACATTGATGAGATTTATCTGCTTTTCAGAAATGAAGAAAGCGCGAATTTCTTGTTTGAATTGTATAAGAGAGCGCGTAAATGGGGCGGCATACCGACGGGAATTACGCAGAACGTCGAGGATTTGCTGAAATCCGACACGGCGCGTTCAATGCTCTCAAACTCGGAGTTTATCTTAATGCTTAATCAAGCGGCGAGTGACCGCGAACAGCTTGCGAGAATACTGAAAATACCCGAAGCGATGATGAAATTCGTGACGGGCGCGCCCGCAGGGTCGGGTCTTATCTATTGCGGTCTGAACGGCTCTCTCCCGTTTAAGGACGATTTTCCGACGGATACCAAGCTCTACAAGCTGATGACCACGAAATTCGGTGAGTGATATGAGAGTATTGGTAGCTTGCGAGGAAAGTCAGCGGGTAACAATCGAATTACGGAAAATGGGTCACGAAGCGTTTAGCTGTGACCTTTTTTCGTGTTCGGGAAACCGCCCCGAATGGCATATACAAGCCGATGTCCTACCGCTTATCAACGGTAATTGTACGTTTGTGACAATGAACGGACAAGCGCACGAAATACGAGGGAAATGGGATATGATAATCGCGTTCCCGCCCTGCACCTACCTCACGATAGCGGGAACGCGGCATTTTTCACCGAAATGCAATACGCCCGAAAAGATTGCAGAGCGCGAAAAGCTCCGCGAACAGGCGGCGGAATTTTTTCTCCGTTTTGCAGACGCGGCTTGTGACAGAATAGCAATTGAAAACCCCGTCGGGTATATGTCAAAGCACTACAAAAAGCCAACGCAGATAATCGAGCCGTACTTTTTCGCGGAGAGCAAAGACGATACCGAAAACTACGTCACAAAGCGCACTTGCTTGTGGCTCAAAGGCTTGCCGCCGCTGAAACCGACAAATAATCTTCCCCGACCTTCGCCGTATGGCAAATATACGGCGAAGTGCGGCAAGGTCAAGGGCATTTGCTGGGCGATGAGGGTCAGCGCGGGAAGTCAAAAAGAGAGGGCAAAGAAACGCTCCAAAACATTTATGGGAGTGGCAAGGGCAATGGCGGAACAATGGGGGCAAACACATGCTGTGCCCTCTGCTCTATGAGAGCGTCATAATCTCGGTCGTTGGTCATCGCGGTGTGAGGAAATTTGAGTTGTGGGGGTGAAACGATTACTTGTTGATCAGAGCATTGATGTCGTCATAGAATGACGGCTGCTCACCTACACATATATGAGCGAAATTTCCTTCGGGATCTATCAGGAATTTGGTGGGGAAGCCCTCAATGCCATATATTAACTGCACTCTCTCATCGGCGGGGGAATCGTCGTCGCTGTAGAGGTTCACCCAATTCATCTCATATTTCTTGATAGCTTCGAGCCATTTATCCTTGGGGTCGTTGCAGGCAATTGAGACAAACACCACATTGTCGCCCATCTTGGCATATTCTTCTTTCATCTGAGGAATACCCTTGATGCACCATCCGCACCATGTGCCCCAGAAATCGAGCATAACCCACTTGCCCTTGAAATCGCTAAGGCTAACGGGCTTGCCGTTTTCATCCATGAGGGTGAAGGCGGGAGCGGGCAGTCCGACCTTGATTTTTTCCTTAGCGATGTTGCGCTCCTTTTGAGCGGCTATACTCTTGACCATCATGTCATAAATCGGGCTGAGGATTGACTCGCGGGCGGCGGGAGAAATGCTGTCGATAAGCTTCATCTGCTCATCCACACCTATTGAGCTGAGGAGCGCAATAGATGCGGCATTGTTAAGGTTGGCGGCTGCCTGATCGTTGATATAGGCCACCATCTGGAGGAATCTTGCATAGGCTTCATCCTGCTTGCCCTGGCTCTGGAGCTCCCTGGCCTCACTGTAGATTCTGTTTGCCTCGTTCATCACGGGGTTGTAGATTTCCATCAGCTCGCTGCCGGTAACGGTGATGGGCAACTCCTCGCCGATGGTCACGGTAATCTCCTCGCCGGGAGCGGCATACACATTCACAGCTGTGCCGAGACGGTTTGAGTAGACCTGAATCTGGGCAGGAGTTTCACCGATAGGAATAACGGCTTTGCCGTTCTGGTCGGCAACCAAATCCGAGTTGATCCGGGAAAGGTCACCGATGCGCCATTTGTAAAAATGGATTGAGTCACCGGGGAGGGCATTGATATTCACATCGGGTGAGGCATAGGCTGTGGCTCCACAAGCGAGCGCCATCATAGCGGCGGCAAAAGCGGTAAGTTTCATATCGTGTTGTTTTAAAGTTTTTTCATTAAGAGTACTAAAGAAGCAAAGTTAATTATATTTTTTGAAACAATCAAAAAAAAACGCTCCGCCCGAGTAATTATCACGCCAAAAAAAATTTGACGAAATTACCGGCGGAGCTGTGCGGTCTACCGTGCTGATTCTGTCAGGTCACGGATATATGTTCAGAGATTACAGATTCTGAAATCTGTGTTGGGATAGGCAGATTACTTTCTAAGCTTATCGGCAAGATTCTGAGCTGCATCGGCAGCTGAGTCGAGCAGGTCGGAGGTCTTGCTCTTGAGGGTGTCGGCAATCGAGTTGCCCTTTTCGCTTACNGTGNCCTTGATACCTGCGANACGGNCGGNGGCAACATCCNTCAATGATGCGGCNTGAGCCTTGAGGTCGGCAAACTTNTCGGCTGCNTGAGCNTTGAGATCATTAACCGTATCGGTAGTCTGAGNNTGAGCGGCGGCAANTTCGTCGGTAACGGCTGTTTTGGCATACTGAGCACTGATTTCAGCGATTTCCTTACTGTCCTGAGCCTCGCTGCGGGCGGCATCTTTTAATTCATCTATATTCATAGTCTTAAATTTTTGGTTATCATAAAGGTTTCTATACTCTTATAACAACTCTAACCATGAAATAGTTGAACTTCAGGCCGATTTTCCCGTCAGATAACCTCGAGATTGGCGTTGAGACGCTGACGCACCACCTCGTAAATCATCACCCCGGCAGCCACCGACACATTGAGCGAGCCGATTTTGCCAAACATCGGTATGCTGACAAACGTGTTGCACAGGCGGAACACCTCGGGAGAGATGCCCACATCCTCAGCACCCATCACGAGAGCTACGGGACCGGTATAGTCGGCGGTGGTATAATTGATGTCGGCTTTCTCGCTCACACCCACCACGGTAAATCCGCTGTCGAGCAACGTGCGCACGGCGCCGGCAGTGGTTCTCTCGCGACACACCGGAATATTCATCAGCGCTCCGGCAGAGGTCTTGACTGCGTCGCCGCCGACAGACACGCTTCCCCTCTCGGGTATCACGATTGCGTCGACTCCGGCACACTCACATGTGCGGGCAATGGCGCCGAAGTTTCTCACGTCGGTAATGCCGTCGAGCACCACGATAAACGGCAGCACACCCTCCTCATAGAGCCTCGGCACAAGGTGGTCGAGACGATGATAGGTAATTGGCGAGAGCATGGCCAGCACTCCCTGGTGATTCTTGCGGGTGATGCGGTTGATGCGCTCCACGGGCACCTTCTGAGCCACGATGTGATAGCGGCGCATGAGGTCGAAAAGCTCCTTTGAGAGATCGCCCTGGAGGTCGGACTTCACAAATACCTTGTCAATATCTTTGCCGGCTTCGATGGCCTCCATCACGGCGCGGATACCGAATATATAATCTGATTTTTCCATAATAAGTTTCAGGAAGGAATATTGTTGAGAAGGGCACGCGCCACTCCCCTCGCCGCTTCGTCGTCGGGATTGCCCGAAAGCATGAGGGCCAGCTCGTCGATGCGTCGCTCGGGCGAGAGAGCCTCGACAGCGGTGTGGGTCGAGAGGTCGGTGTCGGTTTTATATACTTTATAATGGTGTGTACCCATAGCGGCAACCTGAGGCAGGTGGGTAATGGCGATGACCTGCAGCGANCCGGAGATTTCAGCCATCATGCGGCCCATGCGGAGGGCCACGTCGCCCGACACNCCGGTGTCGACCTCATCGAAGATAATGGCCGGGAGCTCCATGCGCCTGGCGATAATTGATTTGAGGGTGAGCATCAAGCGGGAGATTTCGCCGCCCGAGGCTGCTCCACTCACCGGTATGGGAGTCTGATTTTTATTGAAGGCGAATCTCATGTCAACGCTGTCGGCTCCTCTTGCCGAGAGATCGGCAGGCTGAACGGTTATCTCACACACGAGATTTTTCATTCCGAGCGGACGCGCCTTTTCAACCAGCTCGGCGGCAAGCGCTTCGGCCGCCTTGATTCGTGAGGCGGTGAGTTCGGCAGCCGACTCCTTCGCGAGATCGCGGGCACGGCGCGCCTCCTTTTCGAGCGAGCCGAGAGTCTCGTCAGCGTCGTCGAGAGCTTCGAGCCGGGCGGCAAGTTTGTCGCGCAGCTCTATCAGCTGAGCGGTGCTGTCAACCTTGTGGCGCTGCTCCATGGCGTAGACGTCGCCCAGGCGGCGGTCAATATCTTCGAGCTCGGCAGGATCGGCGATAAGCGATGAGTCGACCGCACTTACAGTCTCGGCAATATCCTTAAGCTCGATATATGCAGCTTCGAGACGCTTCACTATCTGCTCTTCGGCAGGGAGCAGTGAGGCCACTTCCTCACATGAGGCCTGGGCNGTGGCTATGAGGTCGAGCGCATTGTGNCCGCCCGAAAAGAGCGAATCGAGCGCCGTGTTGAGTTCCGATTTTATGGCCGTGAGATTTTCAAGCACCTCGCGCCGCTGTTCAAGCTCAGCCTGCTCATTGGGGTCGCCGAGACGCAGGTCGTTGAGCTGGTCGAGCTGATAGCGGGTGTATTCCTCATCATCGCGGGTTTTCTTTAGCCNGGCCTTGGTGACCTTATAGGCATGGAGAGCGCGGCGGAAAGCCTCGAAGCGGGTGGCATGCACCCTCAGCAGCTCGCTGTTGCCGGCGAGACTGTCGATGACCTGGAGCTGAAAATCCTCACGGGCAAGCAGCTGATTCTGATGCTGGGAATGAATGTCGATGAGACGGCAACCCACAGCCTCCAGCTTTGACAGAGGCACGGGCGAGTCGTTGATAAAGGCTCTCGACCTTCCCGTGGGAGAAATCTCGCGGCGCAGAATACACCGCTCATCATCCCACTCTATATCATTGTCGAGACAGAATTGTCTGAGCGACTGATGATCGTCGACCGTAAACGAAGCCTCGATCACCGACTTGGTGTCGGCATGTCTCACGGCTTTGCTGTCGGCGCGGCCGCCGAGCAGCAGATTGAGGGCGCCGAGCATGATCGACTTACCGGCACCCGTCTCGCCGGTAATGATGTTGAGACCCGGGTGGAACTCAATTTCCACCTTATCGATCAGAGCATAGTTCGATATGTTGAGTGTTTCTAACATCAGCTAAAGAAGTTTTTATTTCTGAACGGGAGGATTCTTGATTTTGTCGATTCGCTCCGATTCGGTGGGATAGAGATCGTTGAGAAGCTTGGCCACTTTCTCCCTCTCCTCGGGCAGCGATTTCGAGNAGNTANTCACCAGCTCGTCGNGCNNGGNGNCGCGAAACATTGTCAGTCCCACCGACATGGGCGCGGCGTCATATACCTTGCCGAGATTGTTGACCACGGCTTCGGTGATGGTAGCGCGCGATTTGTCGGGGCTCACCACCATTTCGTCAAGTCCGCGGCGGTGGTAGGTGTAGATGAGGTCGCGCAATCCCGATGTCGACACATCGGTAAAGGCACCGAGCACTGCGGCGCGGTTGTCGTTATCCTCAAAGGTTTTCCAGCCGCTTATGCCCGACGACTGCTGACGCTGAACCACCATCTGCGCCCGCTCATAAAATGGGTCTCCCCCCTTGGGAGAGAAGGAGTCGAAGTCGAGGGCNAGCATNAGNTAGGCGTAATAGTCGAGCAGCGCNGTGAGGTTGTTGTCGTTGTTTGANTCGTTAAACACCAGCGGGTCACCCTCGCGATAGTCAAATTCGATGCGGTTGTCCTTGAAGTTGAGGAGTGTGGTGGTGTAGTTGGTGTTATAGACAGGTCGCGAGAGAGTAACCTGCAGATTGCCGACAAAATGGTCATCGGCATATTCGGAGATAGTGAAGAGCAGGCGGCAATCAATCTTCTCGTTGGCAGCGATCTGGGCCGACGAAAAACGGGTGTTGTTCATATACTCGCGGATTGACTCCGAGAGGGTGTTGAACACGTTTTTGTCGGTGCCCTGAATCTGCTGACTGTTGATTTCTACCTGACACGACAGCTCCTGAGCCGCAGCCGGAAGGATTGCCGCCGGCAACAACATCAGGAGAAAAAAATATTTCAGAAGATGAAAAGAGAGTCTGTTCATGAAAAGTTATTTGTCGGCAAGCTCAACGATGGCATCAACTATGTCGACTGCCACCTCGGTCTTGCTTTTGAGAGGAAAGTCTNTAGGCTCGGGATTCTGACGGGTGAAAANCTCGACCTTNTTGGTGTCGCAGGCAAACNNTGCTCCGGGCACGGCGAGTGAGTTCATCACTATCATGTCGAGATTTTTCCGCTCAAGTTTGTCAAGAGCGTTGATGCGCTCATTGTCGGTTTCGAGAGCAAATCCCACAAGCAACTGCCCGGGGCGTTTGGCCTCGCCGAGAGTCTTGGCGATGTCGGGATTCTTCACCAGGGTGATGGTGGGAATCTCGCTCTTCTCGCGCTTGATTTTCACCGGAGAGCTGTTGGCGGGAGCGTAGTCGGCCACTGCTGCGGTCATGACGGCAATGTCGGCTGAGGGAAAAACTTTCTCACACTCGGCCAACATCTCGCGGGCTGACTCGACTTTCACCACCTTTACTCCGGGGTGACGGGGCGTTACGCTCACAGGGCCGCTCACAACGGTCACATCAGCGCCACGCGAAGCAGCCTCGTCGGCGATGGCATAACCCATCTTGCCGGTCGAGAAATTGCCTATGAATCTCACCGGGTCGATGCGCTCATAGGTCGGGCCTGCCGTTACGAGCACCTTCTTTCCGGCCAGATCGCCGCGTTGTGAGAAAAACCTGTCGAGCACCTCAAGTATCTTTTCAGGCTCCTCCATGCGGCCTTTGCCTATCAGGTGGCTGGCAAGCTCGCCGCTCTTGGGCTCGATGATGGTCACGCCGTCGGCCTGCAGGGTTTTGAGGTTGCGGGTAGTGGTGGGGTGAGCCATCATGTCGAGATCCATNGCCGGGGCGATAAACACCGGCGCCTTGGCCGAAAGATAGGTGGTGACGAGCATGTTGTCGGCCACACCTGTCGCCATCTTGGCGATGGTCGAGGCAGTGGCGGGAGCTATCACCATGGCGTCGGCCCAGAGGCCGAGGTCAACATGGCTGTGCCACTCGCCGGTGTTGGCGGTGAAAAACTCGCTTATCACCGGCTTGCCCGANAGNGCCGAAAGAGTCACCGGGGTGATAANTTCCTNTCCCGCNGGAGTAATGACACATTGCACCTCGGCGCCGGCCTTNACCAGTCCGCGCAGAAGCGTCACGCTCTTATAAGCGGCTATTCCGCCGGTGATTCCTAAGATGATATGTTTACCTTTTAGCATTTTTAGCCTCTGATTTGACGCGGAGCATTATCTTGGTAAAAGCATCCTTGGTGTTGTGGGCAAAATCGCCTTTCATCACCCACGAATAATATCCGGGGTCGGCGGCAAGCACCTCATCACAAGGTTTGCCCTTATACTTACCGAAATTGATCAGTTCGCGGCCCTTGCTGTCATAGATGAGACGACCCATAAAGTCGACATTCTTGTTCTGGGTGGAAAACTCGCTGAGCTTGTCAACCTCGGGCGAAAGATCGTCATAGCGCTCTATCTGGGCTTTGAGCACCTCGTAGGTGGCGCGGGTGTCGGCACATGCCGAGTGGGCGCCGTCGAGCTCCTTGTCGCAATAAAAGCGATAGGCGGCCGAGAGAGTGCGCTGTTCCTTCTTGTGGAAGATTGTCTGCACATCAATAAACTTTGCGCGGCTGAAATCAAACTCCACTTTGGCTCTGTGAAACTCCTCGTCGAGCAGAGGAATGTCAAACTTGGTGGAGTTGAAGCCGGCTATGTCACACCCCTCGATAAAAACCTTAAGCTTGGGAGCTATCTCCTCAAACTTCGGAGCCGAGGCCACATCCTCATCAGTGATATGATGAATGGCGGTGGCAGCTTCGGGGATAGGCATTCCGGGGTTAACCCTGCGGGTGTGTTCGATTTCCGAGCCGTCGGGCATGATTTTGAGAACAGAGATCTCAACTATCCTGTCGGTGAGAATCGAAGTGCCTGTGGTTTCGAGATCGAAGAAAATTATGGGGCGTTTGAGATTGAGATTCATTTCGGTGACTATCAGATATTGGCGGTATCAACGATATTCATGGGCATGAGGATGATGAGCAGCTCTGTGTCAGGCTCATTCTCATCAGGCACACACACTGCGGGGCGCGACTGGTCGGCGAGCTTCATGATAACGTCGGTGGTCGAGATGGTGTTGAAAATCTCGAGTATGTAGGGAGCGCTGAAGCCGATGGTGAGAGGGGTGCCGGTATAGGAGCATGACACTGTCTCGCGNCCNGAGGTGCCGTAGCTCGAATCGCTGGCGCGGAGCTGAAGCTGATCTTCCGAGAGTTTGAAAATCACGAGGCCGTTGCCGTCGTTGCCAAACACTGTCACGCGACGGATAGCGTTGATGAANTTCTGACGGTCGAGGGTAACNATATTGGGGTTGGAGGGGGGAATTACGCGGTTATAGTCGGGGAACATGCCCTTGATGAGGCGGCAGTTGAACACGAAGTTNGCCGAGGTGAAGGTCACGCTCTTGTGCGACAGGCGCACATTGACNGTGGTCTCTTTGGCAAACACGTTTTTCAGCACATTGGCTGCCTTGAGCGGAAGGATAAACGAGCACTCACACTCAGGCTTGATGGCCGAGTCGGTATATTTCACGAGCTTGCGGGTATCGGTAGCCACAAACACGATTCTGTCGGGCTTGATGTCCCAGAGTATGCCCATCATCTGAGGACGGAGGTCGTCGGTGCCTACGGCAAAAATTGTGTTTTCGATTCCGCGGAGCACCTGGTTGGTCGACACCACAAAAGTTTCATTCACCTCCTCGGGGTCTTCGGTTTCCATTTTCGGATATTCATTACCCGCAATGGCAACGGTGTCATAACGGCCGTTGGGATAGGTGATGACGGTTTCGAGGTTGTCGTCGTTAACCTCGAATGTCATGCCCTGAGCAGGCATTTCCTTAAGAAGGTCCACTATGCGGTGGGCGTCGAGACAGAATGATCCTTCACCCTCGGCATCGGTAACATCTATGCGGCCCACAAGCGAGTGCTCCATATCTGAAGCCTTGATTGTAAGCTCGTTACCACTGAGAGTAAACAGAAAGTTATTGAGCACGNTGNGTGCGTNTTTTGAGTTAATNACNTTGCTCACTGCCGAGACANATGAGTAGAGAGACTTGCTCTGAGCTGAAAATTTCATGATGATATATGCTGTTTGTTGTTTTATACTTAATATTCAAGCAACAAAGGTAGCAAAATTTTTCGATTTCAGCCTAATGGCGCGCCTCTTTTATCACCTCCTTTAGCGGGGTGACTGCGTTATTATGACAGCGTGATTGAGCCGGTCAGCCGAGAAGATTGTCGGCAAGCTCGCGCAGTGTGGCTTCGGTCTGAGGGTCGGGAGTGGTCTGAACGGTTACGGTGGGCGAAACTATCTCGATGTTTTTCATTGTCGAGAGGGTTGCCGCCATGAGCCGCGCTGCCTGGGGTGCCCATGAGCCGTTTTCGATAAGCGCCACGCGGCGGTTGCGCAAGGTCTTGGCGGCAAGACGGTTGAGAAAATCGTTCATAGGGGTAAAGAGTCCGCCGTCGTAGGTCGAGGAGGCAAGCACAATATTTTTCATTCTGAAAGCCTCGCTCAGCGCCTCGGAATAATTCATGCGGGTGAGGTCGATTTCCACCACCGGGAGCCCGGGGTTTTTCTTCCGGAGAATATCGGCCATCTTGCGGGCCACCGCGGCGGTATTGCCATAGATCGAGGCATAGGCCACGAGAGTACCGTCACACTCAGGCAGGTAGCTGCTCCAGATGTTGTAGAGCGACATAATCTGTTTAGGGTCGTCGATCACAGGACCGTGGAGCGACGCGATATGCTCAACGGGAAGGTCTTTGATTTTGGCAAGAAGAGCCTGCACCTGAGCGCCATATTTACCCACGATATTGAAATAATATCTGCGCGACTCGGCAATGTTGTCGATGTCGGCGCCGATAGCCCCGAAGCGACCGAAGGCGTCGGCTGAGAAAAATGTTCCGGAAGCGGGATGCCAGGCCATCATAACCTCGGGCCANTGAATCATCGGCGCGCTGAAAAAGTGAATCATGTCNCCNCCGCCGAGATCGAGGGTTGAGCCGTCGCCCACNGCAAGCACNCGGTTTTNAAANGTCTCGCCGTCACAGAACCGNGGAAGCATGGNGAGNGCTTTTTTNGATGCNACAAGCGTAACCCCGGGATAGAGATTCATNAGCGNCTTTATGCCNGCNGANTGGTCAGGCTCAAGGTGTTGCACAACGAGATAGTCGGGCGCCGNGTCACCNATGNCGTCGCGGAGATTTGACAGCCAGAGATCGGTAAACTGATGTTCGGTAGTGTCGATAACGGCAGTTTTTTCGCTGCCCTCCACAACATATGANTTATAGCTCATGCCCCAGGGGGNGGGGTATTGATTTTCAAATTTTNTGATTGACGNATCGTTGACGCCAATACTCTTTATANCACTATTCATGATTCTTTCANGTTATGAGAATATACCGTTAACAGGTCTGAAACCCCGGCTCGTTGCGGNAGTTATAATTGTTGCGCAAGGCTTCAAATTGCGACCTGTCGGCCTTTAGATTATTTGTATCGACANATGGGTCATAGCTATAACAAATCTCCTCGGCCGAGAGTTTCTGCGGAGGNTAAGGCAACAGCTNGGGAGTTGCGGGAGTTTCAAACCCGAAGTTGTCACAAAACGCCTTGACAGCCATAGCNGTGGCTCTCATCTTGCCNTGATAGGAGTANCCGGCTATGTGGGGTGTGGCGATAACAGCTTTTTCAAGCAGAGGGGCTGAGATTTCAGGTTCGTTTTCCCAGCAGTCAACCACCGGTTTTCTTATCACCTTGCGGT
>WFLX010345425.1_pt1 | contig 11503 bp, 11 predicted proteins | sample 4967041 | NCBI WGS metagenome assembly WFLX01 (sample SAMN12857096, study PRJNA449069) | gut metagenome | isolation source: stool from male and female vole | host: Microtus ochrogaster | place: USA:Florida | collected 2017 | reverse complement strand
GAAGGCATTTGATTTAAAAGCTGAGATGTGCTAAAATTGCGATGGAAACAGCAAGAGCTGTTTTTATATATCAGTTTAGAGGAGGAAAAATTATGAAAAAGAAACTTGCTATTATTATGGCGGCTGCGTTGGCAGTATCTGCTCTTTTGGCAGGCTGTGGAAACGGTGGCAGCACACCGGAAACAGAGGATTCTGTGAATACCGCTGCAGACGATGCACAGGAGGCGGAAGCTGATGGGGCTTCATCGGAAACAGTTGTTTTAAAATGTGTATGTGACCTTACCCCTCACAGTGAGATCCTGGGTGCTGCAAAGGAAGCTTTGGCAGCAGAAGGAATCGAATTGGATATCGTATCTACCACATGGGATGCTACATGGAATGACATGCTGATTGATGGAGAGGTTGATTTTGCTTACTTCATGCATGTACCTGCTATGGAAAGCATTGAAGAGGAAATGGGCGCTACCCTGTATAGCATGGGTGGCATTCATGTTGAGCCTTATGCATGCTTCTCAGACAAATATGAATCGAAGGACGAGCTTCCGGAGAATGCGATAATTGCGATTCCCAATGATTCTTCTAACGAGTACAGAGCTTTGAAGGTACTTGAAGGAGAAGGCTTCATCAAATTGAATCCGGATATGACCGCAATAAGTGCTTCCGTAAATGAGATTGAGGAATATCTGATCTCTATTGAGATCGTTGAGATGGATCAGGCCAATATCATTCCTTCCGCAGCAGATTTTGATGCTTACTTTGTAAATGTAAACAGGGCATTGGAAGCTGATATTGACACCACTTCTTATTTGATGAGAGAAGGCGAGGATTCTGAATATGCCAATATCATCACAGTAACAGAAGCAAACAAGGATAACGAATCAATCAAGACTCTGGTAAAGGTACTGCAGTCTGACGATATCAAGAACTTTATTGCAGAACACTTTAACGGTGCAGTTATTCCTGCTAAATAATCAGCAGATAAATGAATAATGAATGAGCAATGGCCTCTTCCGGAGCTTTCCGGGGGAGGCCGTTTTTGTGTTTGAATAATAAATTTTCTAATGAATCTGTGGATTTTATAGATCATGCATATAGATTTTTTCAATTTCGCCCCAAGGGGCTGGCTTTCTGTCAATAACTTTAAAACCATATTTTTCGTAAAGATTTTCATGGTCGCTTACCAAAAACACCTGTTGAAAGCCCAATGTTTTTAAGTAGGACATTGCATGAAAAATGAGTTTTTGACTCAGACGATTTCCACGATACCTTTCATTAACGAACATGTATCCGATATAAGGTGTGTATGGAACGTTGGGAATGCAGTCTTTTTTGGCAACGGTACAGTAGCCGGCAATATCGCTGCCGTTTAAAGCAACGATAACACGTTCCCAGTCTGTAAAGACATTTTCGGACATATCTTTAGATAAATGCGCTCCGGCATTCCAAGAGCAGTTCAGCGCAAATTGGCTTACTTTTTCCCACATGGCATCTGTCGACGTGATTGTTAAAAAATTCATGGTAATTCCTCCGGTTTGATTATTTGGAGGATTATTTTTTGTGTATCCTCCAGGCACAATTTATAGTATTTTTCATATCTACATCAGTCCTTTCCTATACATATTTGCCACAAGGCATATTTTCATTATAAATCTGGTTTGTGGGGTGTCAAGCCTGTCCATTTACAAATTATTTATTACTGATATGGGAAAAATAGATAGAATTGAACATATTCGAATTGGAGCCGGCGAATAGATGATGCGAGTCGTATTGTTTATCGTATAGAAGGTAATACGATAAAGATAGTCCAATGTGGTTCTCATTATAGAGATAAGTAAAAGAAGTTGAAAATTCTAAGATTTTTAAGGGCTGCACTTAGCAGCCCTTATCTATTGAATTAAAGTATGCAATCAACAGCACTGGCTATACATATTTTTAACGGTACACCGGTAAACCAGATAATACACTACCGCAATCCCTGCAAGAATGAAAAGACATACAGCCAATCCACCGATTTCGCTTCCTGTGAGTTTTCCGTCATTACCAAACATCAAGAGTGCATATAGGAGATACATAGCAGTCATGCCGACAGCAGCAGGAATCTTAAATACCGGGCCTGCCTGCCCTTTGATTTCTTTCAGCAGAAAGGCGGGGGATGCGCCAAGCCGCTTTAAATCCTCAAAGACATAACGGTTATTGAGGGCGATGGTCATGCAGCGGGTGTAGCTGATGATCATTGCGGCCAGGGAGCAGATGATGGCAATGAAAAGGAACATCATCAGGAATACGGAAAAGGTTCTGGCAAAATCTGTCTGATCCAAAATCCGGCTTTTAGGCATATATTTCCAATAATTTCTAAAATCACTGGTATCAGGCTCGGAAAAATGCAGCTGCGTCATTCTAGGTGTATCGCCCCAGTATACTTCCCCCTTTAGGTTTGTATAGTACTTTGTCACCCGGTCATAATAGGTGGGTGTTTCACACTCCGGGCCGAAGGAGGAAACCAGTGTGTAAAAAAAGTCCTGTGCAAATGCATAGCTGTCTTCTCCATCAATATTGAAGAAGACGGTAGTGCCCATCCAGTCGGGAGTAAGTCCTAAGGCGATGGTGTCATAATCTTCATTGTTAAGCACATAATAGCCTACACGATCCGCCAAAAAGTCATAGTGTGTATAGCCTGCAAAGCTGACCGAAAGGCTTTCAAAGGTGGTCATATTTGTGAGATTGGAAGCAGTCGCATTTAAAAAGTAAAGCATTGTTTCATCAACATTGNNGATTGCCATATAGCTGCCNTTGTCTACAGAAATTTTTTCTCCCGTANGGGTTTCGNANGAATCCTCTGAGAAAAATTTTGCTTCATTTAAAAAAGGAATCTGTTCGTAATGGAAAGAACTACCTTCTTCTACCTCCCCAATGCCGTTCATAGCAAGAGAAAGGTAAGGTGCGCTCTTGTAATCTTTAATGGCGATTCCATAATCCTTTGCCATGGCAGAGATTTCTTCTTCGCCGGGAATCTGCTGATCCGCACGGTAATGATAATAGTAATCATAGGGGCGTTCTTTTACTTCCATAGTCTGCCCGACGCTCAGCATAGGAGCATAAAAGATGGCAAAAGTGCCTCCGGCAATCAGCACGGTACTTACAAGGAGATTATTCACAGTCTGTTTTCCCTGAAATTTCATCATACTTCTGGCAATGAGATTTTTGTAGGGATGCTTTTTGCGAGAACGCCAGCCGTGTACCACCGTATGCAGCATGATCATATAAAGCCCCGCAAAAACTGGTGCATAAAGAATGTTGATCCATGCCGGCGAATAAGCGCTGAACAGCTTCTGATAAATGACGGGAGCCATATATCCAAGCACCGCGCCTGCTAGAACCAAAAGAGTACCAACAGGTCCGCACCATGTTCCCAACTCTTTTACAGGTTCGTTGCGGTGTTCTTCGTGCATCACTTCCATGATATTGGTCTTTTTCAAATATCGATAAGCCATCAGACAGGAAAAAACCACCACGATAACAAAAAATACTGCCGATAAGTACAGGCACTTGAAGTCAAGCTTTAGTACCATCTGGGTGCTGTCTGTGATAAAAAGGCGAAAGCCGTGCCACAGAATCCATACAAAGGGAAAACCTGCCAGAATTCCCACAAAGGAGGAAATGAAACTTAAGGTGAGAACCTCATGGAGCAGGCCGGGAAGAAGACGGCGTCTTGAGGCGCCAAGCGCCATGAGGGTTCCAAGCTGCCGTGCCTTTTTTCGGAAAAAGAGTCCGGAGGCATAGATGGTGAAGACCACACAACCAAACAATACCAATACAAAGATAGCAGTCATCTGCTTACGGCTGTCACCGCCCTCCGGAAGCACCAAAAGCACGGTAGGGGAAAACATCATAGCAGAATAGGCAGTAATTAACAATAAAGAAACAAAATTGCAGAACAGGTAAAGTCCCGCCTGTTTCGCATCTGCTTTTTGCAGTTTTTTCTCAAGATTTTTTAAAGTCATTCTACTGTCTCCTTCCTGTGCTCTTCTTTTCTGCTGCAGAGTCTGCATTACTCATTTCCCGGATTGCGTCTAGCAGGCGGTCCTGAAAAGCGCTCCGACGGTCTTCCCGGTCACCCGGCGTGGCTTCCAGAGTATCATAAACAATGCCATCCTTAAGAAGAATCACCCGGTCGCAGAAGGAAGCGGCAAAGCTGTCATGGGTAACCATAAAGATGGAAGCCCCCAGTTTGTTTCTGGCATTTTCAAAGGATTCAATGACTGCACGGCTGGATTTACTGTCAAGATTTCCGGTGGGTTCGTCCGCAAGGATCAGCAAGGGCTGATTGATCAGACTTCTGGCAACTGCGGTTCGTTGACGCTCTCCGCCGGACACATCTGCCGGATACTTTGCCGCAATATGTTCAATGCCAAAAAGAGCTAAAAGCTGATCAGCAAGTTTTTCGGCTTCTCGGCCCACCTTTCCCTGAATGATTTTGGGAACCAGAATGTTTTCCCTTATAGTTAATCCGTCAAGAAGCATGAAGTCTTGAAAGACAAAGCCAAGCTTTTCATTGCGGACCTTTGCAAGACTGTTTTCGTCCAACCCTTTCAGTTCCTGACTGCCTAAGGTGATAGTTCCCTGCTCGAAGGGGATGTAACAGGAAATGCAGTTTAGCAGTGTGCTTTTTCCGGAACCGGATGATCCCATAACTGCTACGAATTCCTGATTGGCAACAGATAAATCAATACCTTTTAGTACGGAATAGGATTTATTTCCGCTCTGATAGGATTTGTGAAGATTCTTTACGTATAACATATTGTGCACCTCTCTTTTTGTTTTGCTGGGTAATTTGTTAAAGCCAGTGTAGCAGGAAAAAAGAAAGCCGGGCGAGGGGCTGTCATTTTTGGCGGGTTATTTGTAATCTTTGACAGAGGACTGCGTAATATGTAAAGTTTAGCAGGAAATATGTAAAGTTTGGCTGAAGAAAAAGCTTCTTTCCAATAGGCAGGATTGTTTGAGAATAGGAATGATGTTAGAATGTAGAAAGAAATTGTAACAGGCGGTGATAAAATGCTTCGAATTGGAATCTGTGATGATCAGATGGAGGCCAGAGATGCCTTGCGTTTTCAGCTGGAAAAAGTGCTTCGGGAAGAATCGGAGCAGATTGTTTATGAATTTTCAACAGGAGAGAGTGCGGTACGCTGGCTGAAAAAACATCCAGGAGAAATTGATCTGCTGTTCCTTGATGTGGAAATGAAGGGTATAAATGGTATGGAGGCAGCAGGGCAGATCCGGGAGTTTGACAGGGATATCTGTCTTGTGTTTGTGACAGGATATACCGATTACGTGTTTGACGGATATAAGGTAAATGCTCTTGATTATGTGATAAAGCCGGTGGGAGCAGAGCGGATAGGAGAAGTTCTGAAACGGGTGAGGGAGCAGATCTTTGACAACAGGGAGAAGGCCTTTTGCTTTAAAACTCCGGAAGGAACCTACAGACTTCCATTGTCAGATATTTCCTGTTTTTACAGTGATAAAAGAAAGGTGAATGTAGTCTGCGCAGGGCGGGAGGAAAAGATTTCTTACGCTTTTTATGGGAAACTGGACGAAGTGGAAGAACAGTTATCCGGCACTTTTGTGAGGGTACATCAAAGATACCTGGTAAACCCGAAATGGGTTACACGCATCGGCGGAGAAAGTGTGACTGTGGATGGGCAGAGCATTCCTATGAGCAGGGCTATGAAGGAGGAAGCTACGGTGAAACTGGCGAAAGCAATGCTGGAAGGGGAAATGCCATGAGTATATGGGAATACATCAGGAGATTGCCGTCAGGTGTGCTAGGTATCGTAGCGGCTGTGTTTGTTTATCTGGCGTTGTCCTGCCTGATCAGGATAAAAGAAAAGCGGTGGTGCAAGGTGCTGCTTCTCCTTAGCTGTTGGCAGGCATGCTTTATGATCATTTATATTGGTGATATGTTTAACCTGTCTTTTAGTATGGTGATTTTCTTAGCTGCCTTGTGGATCACCTGTGAGGGTACCGGTTCCAAAAAGTTGACACTGGGGATGATGTTTGCCAGTATAATTTTTGCATTTAATGGNTTTTGGGACAATGGTGTTGGNTTTTTTGNGCATCGTTATGGGAAAGACGATTTTTACGGAAATATGTATTTACCAGGNCGGCTGATTTTTGCAGTGCTCCTGTATTTGACAATCCGTTCTTTGAAGGTGGAGAAGGATTTTGAGCTTTCCCGTCCTCTCTGGCGGTTGATGNTGCTGCTCACCTTTTCNCCGCTGGGTATTATGGTCTCGGTTATTTTGTTTAGCAGCCCTTATGTGAATTTAGCTTCCATCGTACTTGCGGATTCGATCCTGTTCTTGGTAGTGATGCTGTCTTTTGCAGGACTTTTGCGTGCATTGATCGTGTTGGAGAGACAGCAGAGGCTGGAAAGAGAAAATTTGCTGGCTGATCAAAACCAGAGATATTATGAGGCTATGGAGCAGCAGCAATTTGAGATTCGGAGGCTGCGGCATGATCTGTCCAATCATTTGCANGCGCTTCTTGCNTTGCNGGNNCAGGAGAGNGATGATTATATTAAAGGAATGCTGGATAATCCNGCGCTGGGCCAGATACTGACNTGGTGCGGCGATTCTACNATAAATGCCGTATTGACCACAAAGCANGGGTTGATGAGACAAAAGGGTGTGCGCTTTTTGCCCAAGGTCGATATTAAGGNNGAGCTTCCCTTTGAAAAGGCNGATATCTGCGNAATCTTTGCCAATGCATTGGATAATGCGGTGGAGGGCTGCATGGAGCTNGAAGAGCCTTTGCGGGAGATTCATCTGGATGCGAGGGCAGGAAAAGGAATTNTGGCAGTAAATATACAAAACGCATGCAAAAGCACTGAAAGCANCGGTTNGAAGGAGAAATCTGCCGGAAGAGACATGCTTCCCGGAACAACGAAAAAGGATGCCCAAAACCATGGGTTTGGTCTGCGGAGCATTCAGGAAACNGTGAANAAATATGGGGGAAGCATGGAGATTGAGCGCAAAGAGGATACCTTTAATCTGTTTTTATATTTACCGATTCCCGAAGTGAAGGATGAAAGGGAATTGTTTAGCCCTGCTTAGGAAAAAGGGATGAGAAGGCGGAAAGGAAGTAAATGGAAAAAGTATTATTTGTAACTGATTTAGACGGTACGCTGCTGAATAAAGAGGATCGAATCAATCCGAAAAGCATAAAAATCATTAATGACCTTATAAAAAGGGGAATGCTGTTTACTTATGCCACGGCAAGATCACTGTCATCGGCTTCCATAGTCACGGAAGGATTGTCAGCTGATATTCCGGTTATTGTGTATAATGGGGCATTTATCTTAAATCCTGCAACCGGTGAAGTGTTGGCAAAGGAGGAATTTCGAGAAAAGGATAGGAAGGACGTGAGAACGGTTCTCGACAGGTACGGCTGTAGTCCGCTGGTTTATTCTTTTATCGATGGAAGAGAAAAGGTGTCGTGGATTTTGGGAACGGAAAATGAAGGAATCAGACGTTATCTAGATATGAGAAAAGGGGATAAACGCCTGAACCCTGTAAACAACAGAGAAGAACTGTATCAGGGAGATATGTTTTACTTTACTTGTATAGGTGAAAAAGAGGAACTCCAGCCCATATTTGATATTTTTTCAAGGGATGACAGATATCGCTGTACCATTCAGCAGGAGCTTTACCGGCCGGAATACTGGTGTGAGATTATGCCGGCAAAAGCAACAAAAGCGGAAGCAATCCGTAAATTAAAAAGGTTGTTGAATTGTGATAAGGTGGTTTCTTTTGGAGATGCAGTGAACGATATCCCAATGTTTGAAATATCCGATGAGGCCTATGCAGTAGAAAATGCAGTAGAGGAATTAAAGGCATCTGCCACCGGAATTATAGGCAGTAATGAAAATGATGGAGTGGCAAATTGGCTTATGGAGCATGTGGTTTTATAAAGTTGATTAAACGGTATTCTCGGGTGAGAATTTTATAGAAAAAAGTCGGTAAAAGCAATATAATGAGAAATGGAGACGAAACTATGATCTATTTGTCCAGGCAGCAGGCGCGGCAGTTCATGCTCTTAAAACAGGGACTGTTAGGAGAACACAAATTTATCGGGAAACAGGGCGCATATGACTTTGTGCGTCAGGCAGGCTGCATCCAGTTTGATCCGGTCGATGTTTGCGGGAAAAATGCGGAGCTTACCCTGCAGTCACGAGTAAAGGGCTTTACGAAACAGACTTTGTATGAGCTGCTTTATGAGAATCGTATGCTGGTGGATTTTCCGGACAAAAATCTCTCAATTTTTCCGGTGGAAGACTGGCCATGTTTTGAACGATACCGGAAAGCGGCAAGAGAAAGCGGCAGACGATTCCCGGAGCTTGCAGGATTGGAGGAAGAGGCCAAAGCTTATATAGCAGAGCATGGACCGGTGAGTTCGGACGAGCTTCCTGTGCAGGGGAACATACACTGGCATTCTGCAATTCATTGGAGCGGTGTATGGGATGGAAATACGAATGCGGCAAGAGCCGTATTGGAGCAATTGTATNCTNCCGGNGNATTGGTGANTCATCATAAGCAGGGNGCACGGAAATATTATGCGCTTGCCCGGGATTATGTGCCGCACAGCCTGCTTGATGCGTCGGATCCTATGCCGGATAATTTTGAACATCAAAAATGGCGTGTGCTCCGCCGTATAACGGCAGTAGGACTTTTATGGAACCGTCCATCGGATGCATGGTTAAATATCTGGGATCTGAAAAGTCCGGAGCGAAATCGGGCTTTTGAGGAACTGTTGGCANAAGGAAAAATTCTGGAGATTCAGGTGGANGGTATAAAGAACTGTCTGTATTGTAATGCAGAAGACCGGACACTTGTGGAAAGGGTTCTTGGAGAGGAAAAGTATAAATCCCGCTGTGAATTTNTGGCACCGCTGGATTGTTTTTTGTGGGACAGGAATCTGATTAAGGAGCTGTTTGGATTTGATTATCGNTGGGAAATCTACACNCCGGCAAAGAAACGTAAATATGGNTTTTATGTATTGCCTGTTTTGTACGGAGACCGNTTTGTNGGNAGGATCGAAGCAGTTGCAGAGAAAAAGANAGGCGTNCTGACNGTGAAAAATNTTTGGNTNGAAGAAGGGATAAAGCAGACAAAAAAACTGGCATNAGAGATGGAAAGATGTGTGAGGCGGTTTGCAAAATTCAATGATTGCAAAGAAATCATGTTCGAGAGAAGTTTATTGGACAGCAAAAGTGATATGATTTGATAGAAGAGAGAAAGAAGCAGGGAAGTGATATGCGCTATATCGGCGGCAAAGCATTATTATTGGACTACATTCTGGAAACCATAGACAAATACTGTGAAAATGTAAATTCAGTCATTGATATCTTTTCCGGTTCGGGTGTAGTCGGAAATGCATTAAAAAGTCAGGGATACCGCGTACTGTCTAATGATTTTTTATATTTTAGTTATGTTATTGCAAGGGGAACAATGGGAATCAACAGGGAACCTTCATTTGAGAAATTTGATTTTGACTTGTTGCATTACTCGAATAATCTGATATTGGAGCAGACAGAGTTTTCTTTGGAACAGTGCTTTATATATAATCATTATTCTCCCAACGCTAATTGCAATCGGATGTACTTTCAAAATCAAAATGCAATTAAGATCGATATTATCAGGCTTCAGATTGAAGCCTGGAGACAGGAGGAGCTTCTGACAGATGATGAATACTTTTATTTATTGGCAGCATTGATCAATGCAGTTCCCTATGTTGCAAATATANCAGGANTATTTGGCGCTTATNTNAAATTCTGGGATAANANNACCTATAACGAATNATATCTTGNGAAGCCGCATATNATTGTCACGGAGCGGCAGTCGGAGTGCTTTAACCGGGATTACAGGGAAATTTTGTCAATGGAGAGCGATCTGCTGTATGCGGACCCGCCTTATAATTCCAGAGAATATCTGCCCAATTATCATGTGCTGGAAACCATAGCAAGGTACGATTATCCTCAGGTCAGAGGCGTGACGGGGATGAGAGGCTATGAGGAGCAAAAGAGTGCTTTCAGTAAGAAAAGCACGGTGCACGATGCTTTTGAAGCCCTGATACGGGATTGCCAGAGCAGATACCTTCTGATCAGCTATAACAATGAGGGATTGATCAGCACGGAAGATCTTTCTGCGATATGTGAACATTATGCATCAGGGAATTCCTTTCAGCTGATAGAAATAGATTACCGAAGATACAAAAATAAAATCCCTAATAATAAGGAAGGGCTGAAAGAACAGCTTTACTTTTTGAGGAGGAACTAGAACTGAAAGCGGGAAGGCTTGAATAAAACGTCTGCAGAAAATATGGTGATTAATATGAACTATATCAGAAGCCCATTAAATTATACCGGAGGAAAATATAAGATCTTAGCTCCAATTTTTGAACTTTTTCCAACCAAAATAAACACATTTGTGGATTTGTTTGCCGGAGGGTTCAACGTGGGAATTAATGTGGAGGCGGATACAATCATATGTAATGATCAAATTACTTATCTGATCAGGCTGTATGAATATTTCGCATCTCAGGATACAAATGAAATCATTCGTGATATTAAAGAACGGATCGGGGAATTCGAGTTGTCCTTGCAAAATGCGGAGGGTTATAACGCTTTAAGGGATCGTTACAACGAAACAAAGGATAGCATAGATTTTTTTGTGTTGACCTGTTATTCCTTCAATCATCAGATCCGGTTTAATAACAGTCAGAAATTCAATTCGCCTTTCGGAAAAGACAGAAGCTGTTACAATGCCAGTATAGAAAATAATCTGATTCAATTTTGTGATGCATTGAAAAGAAAGAATATTTATTTTTTCAATCAGGATTTTTTAAGTTTGGATCTGTCCGGTCTAAGGGCGGATGATCTGGTGTACTGTGATCCTCCTTATCTGATTTCAACCGGCTCGTATAATGACGGGAAACGGGGATTTAAGAATTGGACCGAGAAAGAAGAAAAGCAGCTTCTGGGTCTTTTGGACTGGCTGAATGAAAGAGGCGTAAAGTTTGCCCTGTCCAATGTGTTGTATCATAAGGGGTTGGCGAATGACCTGCTGATTGAGTGGGGTGGAAAGTATCAGGTGCATACGATTGATAAAACCTACGCTAACTGCAGTTATCATTTTAAGGAGAGGGAAGCAAGAACCGTGGAGGTTCTGATTACGAATTTTTAAGGGAGATTTTTATGAAAACATTAAGTGAGAGAACGGCAGGATTTACGGATTCTGTCATACGAAGAATGACACGAGTGTCAATTCAGTATGGAGCGATCAACTTATCGCAGGGATTTCCGGATTTTGATCCGCCTAGAGAGATCACAGACAGACTTTCCGAAGTGGCTGGTCTGGGACCGCATCAGTATGCGCTGACCTGGGGAGCGCAGAATTTCCGAGAGGCGCTGGCAGCAAAGCAGGAGCATTTTTACGGGATGAAGGTGGAT
>WFLX010059999.1_pt1 | contig 11503 bp, 8 predicted proteins | sample 4967041 | NCBI WGS metagenome assembly WFLX01 (sample SAMN12857096, study PRJNA449069) | gut metagenome | isolation source: stool from male and female vole | host: Microtus ochrogaster | place: USA:Florida | collected 2017 | reverse complement strand
TCGTGACTGACGAGTTGAAATATAATATCGAATTTGCGACCGAGACCTCACCTAACGTATGGTGGTACGATGGACAAAAGATCGTATTTAGAAGCAGCTCTACTCCAAAAATTTTGAGATCAATGTATGACAATCCGGATATCACAATTGAAGGTCTGGCCACTGCTGCCGGCATTTCAATCGCAGCGGTTAATAAACAACTGCGACACCTTTTGAAGAAAGGATACATTGAACGAAGCGACTCGGACGGCAGTTGGCGAATTTTCGCATCATCTTCTATTTAACAGTATAGTATCATTTGCAATTTTTAACATTAGTATGCAATAAATTGTCACCATTGATAACTAATTTTGCATCAATATCAAAGAATCGGATTTTTTTCGTATCTTTGTACTTAATCATTTGCGCTCGCGCATACAAAGGCCACCCAATTAAGGTTTTTACATCTTTCCTATTGTATGAATAAACTAAACTTCATTGATTTATTTGCCGGATGCGGTGGACTCTCCGAGGGTTTCTTGCAGTCAGGCCACTTCAATGGGTTAGCTCATGTTGAATGGGAAACACCAATGGTTAACACCCTGCGTTTCAGATTAAGCGAGAAGTGGGGTGAGACCATTGAAGAAGCGCAATCAAAGGTCATTCAATTTGATATCCAAAAAACCGATGAATTAATCTCAGGAAATTGGTCTCAAAATACTAAAGCACTTTATGCTGATACCAATTCACCAGAGGCTCAGAATGGCTTAGATGCCCTTCTAAAGGGGCAAACTGTTGATGTAATTATTGGAGGCCCTCCTTGCCAAGCATATTCAATCCACGGCAGAGCCAAGGACAAAGACTCTATGGCCAATGATTATAGAAACTATCTCTTTGAGAGTTTCGTCAAAGTTGTAAATCATTATAGGCCCAAAGTATTTGTTTTTGAAAATGTTGCTGGCCTTTTAAGTGCGAAACCAAAAGGTATTTCTATTGTAAATGAAATCTTTAAGGCCTTCAAAGCCATTGGTTATAAAATCTATGAGCCGGAACGTCTTAAAGAAGCTATCTTTAATGCCGGTGATTTTAATGTACCTCAATATCGCCCAAGAATTATAATCTTTGGCGTAAGGGAAGATAGCCAACTTGATTTAGATATGTTTTATTCAACTCTGAAAAAACATATTTGCTCATACAAGCCAACTGTTAAAGATGCAATAGGCAACCTTCCTCCTATCTATCCTTTCGAAGTAGTCACTAAGGTAANAAATAAAAATCGCTCCCATTACTCCACNNATANTAGTGATTCTCATCATCAACCAAGACATTGTAGCGCGCGTGATTTATCTACGATTCGCACTTGGATTTCTAACAACATGAACTCATTATCTCACAAGGAGGCAATCGATTTTTATAAACAGGTAACAGGTCGAGACACCCTTTATATAAAATATCGAAACTTGGAATGGGATAAACAGTCTCCGACGGTTGTTGCACATCTTCAGAAGGACGGTTTTATGTTTCTCCATCCCGACATTAAACAGGCTCGTTTTATAACGGTACGAGAAGCAGCCCTGCTCATGACTTTCCCTTCAGATTATTCTTTTGTCGGTGCAAATTCAGTCTGTTACAAAATGATTGGCAACGCTGTGCCCGTAAACTTTGCTCGTGCCATTGCTAACACTATATTTGAAGTTATTTCCAAATGAAGAACGTACTTATAGCATGTGAAGAAAGTCAAACTGTATGCAAAGCCTTTCGTAAATTGGGCTTTAATGCGTATAGTTGTGATATACTTCCTTGTAGTGGAGGACACCCGGAATGGCATCTACATTGCGATGTACTTGGCGTAATACGCGATAAACGTGGCGTTCTTGAAACTGGTGAGGATTTTTTTCTCGATAGTGAGTGGGATTTAATGATTGCTCACCCTCCATGCACATATTTATCCGTGAGTGGTGCTCGATGGTATTATCACCCCGACGATAAAGACTTGCCTGTCGAACAACGAAGACCTCATCCGAATTTTCCTACACGAGCGCAGGATCGAAAAGAAGCCATAGATTTCTTTTTAGCTCTTGCCAATGCAAACATTCCTCGTATTGNAATTGAGANCNCAGTAGGCATAATGAGNAAACTTTTTCGGAAACCAAATCAAATAGNGCAGCCATATTGGTTTGGTGATGAAGCCACTAAAACAACCTGTTTATGGCTAAAAAATCTCCCNGATTTGACTCCAACAAAAATTGTTGGAAAGGGAGAACGTGTCGTTTTGTCAAGTGGCAAATCACTACCAAAATGGTATTCCGATTCNTTTAATACTAAAATATCTACTGAAATGCGTCGTACACTTCGGAGTAAAACCTTTCAAGGGTTTGCTGATGCGATGGCTGATCAGTGGAGTAAAATCCTATTACCATGATACGCGTNTTCAAATTCAAAAAGAACGACCTTAATCCGTCTGGTGGGAAGCAGATTGAATATTCCATCTACGATGTGAAGGACTTCTTTCATTTTTCTACAGGCGAAGAAACAGTTGAGTTTATATATACTTCGGTCATTCCCAATGACCCTCTAAATGGTCTCCGCTTCAAGTCCACTTTTAAGTTGTCTCAGGCACGAGGTGATTATAAATGTTATGGCAACCCCGATGGTTCTCTTAATCTTAAGAGTTTCTTCTTAGATAAATTACATCTGACCGTCGAAGAAAACTTAGAGGATTCTTATGCCTTAAAAAAATTGGGTCAGAATTCTTTTGCTGTTGCATATTTCCCAAAAGGTATTGATTTTACTACTGTATCACGATTCTTTTATTCGGAAAATACGACCACTGAGAATAAAGACTCTGTTAAACGTACTTTAGATGAGCCGTTGCAGCAGATATTTTTTGGAGCTCCGGGTACGGGTAAGTCTTTCAGGATTAACGAGGCTTGTGCCCAATATGAGAATTACCGTACTACTTTTCATCCTGATACTGATTATGCTTCCTTCGTAGGTTCTTATAAGCCGATAACTGAGGTGGTGACAAAATACGACCAACAAGGTAATCCATACCCCGAAAAGCGCATCGTATATACTTACGTTTTTCAAGCCTTCCTGAAAGCCTACATTGCGGCGTGGAGAGAGCAACAAAACGAAAATCCCAAACCTGTTTTCCTCGTAGTGGAGGAAATCAACCGAGGCAACTGCGCTCAGATTTTCGGCGATATATTCCAATTGCTTGACCGCAACGAAGCAGGCTTCTCTGATTATCCGATTGTTGCAGACGACGACCTCGCACAGGAACTTAAAAGAGAGTTTGAGCATTTGAATGTCGCAAATCCCGACGCAATCAACTCACTTTATAAGGGAGGTAAGGATATTGTCGATAGNGTCAAAAGCGGCAANCAACTTCTNCTGCCCAACAACCTCTATATATGGGCAACGATGAATACCTCTGACNAATCGTTGTTTCCGATTGACTCCGCTTTCAAACGTCGCTGGGATTGGAAATNCATTAAAATCAAAGACGCGAAGAAAGATTACANGATTGTATNTTCCAATGGAAACGTCTACGATTGGTNGAGTTTCGTTACAGAAATCAACCAACGCATCGAAGGTGGAGAAATACNGCAGGAGGATAAGAAACTCGGATACTTCTTCGCCAAGTCAAAAGACGGCATAATCACTGCTGACCGTTTCTTGTCAAAAGTAATATTTTTCCTGTATAACGATGTATTCAAGGACTTCGGATTTGACGAGGATTACTTCAAAGGTGAGGATGACCAGCCCATGACGTTTGCTTCTTACTTTGATGAAGCGGGCGAAGCAAACGAAGCACAGATAGAACGTTTCCTCACCAATCTCGGACTTTCACCTATCAATCATGATACGGATGAAAAGGAAGAACAGGATGCTCCGGATATGGATGGAGAAGAACCAAGCAAATATGTAATACAGGCTATCATTAATGGAGTAAAAGTAAGAACAATTACTTATGCGCTCTACCAAATACTGCGTAATGTGGCCTCCAATTACACTTATGACGAATTGACAGATATAATTAATCAACACATTCATCGGGACGACAAACCGATAATAAAAAAAATTCCCACAGCCNAGGGATATCAAAGGNAAAATGNATGNTATCACTATAAACCNCTTTNCANTAANGATGNNCAACCGTTNGTAATCACCAACCAATGGAAGAAAGAATTTATTCCGCAAATTAAAGAACTCGCTGCATTCTTGAATGTCAATTATCAGGAAGGTTACGAATGAAACTTCTGATAGAGGAATATGATTATCCGGTAGAGGCCGTCACCAAGTTATTTCCTAATATTGACGAACTCGACCCAATCGATGGCAAAGTCAGAGTCAACTATGTTGGCTACTATTATCATGCCGCCGAGCAAGAGAGTGTATTCATTCTTCCTAAGGTAGTGCTTGAAGTCAACGAGACCGGCGGCAAAGAGAAAGTATTCGGCAAATACAACCCTGAAGATGTCATTGACCTTGAAGCAGACGGTTCTCCACTGACAAAACAGGAGAGGGAATTCATATATGGTCTCGCAGTATGGATATATCGCGCTATCGCAGTATATCGGGAAGACTGCAAGACCTCAAAGCGTGACCATACCATAATCAGACACCAAAATATAGTGAGGCAAGGACGCGGTAAGAAGCGCACTGCCAATACCTACCTAGATATCCTGCTTTCGCTCGTTGATTTCAATAAGCGAAACAAGGAGTGGTTTACCTTCATCCTCAAAAACATACACTCCGGATATAATAAGATCAACTGGAATCGCACTATAGCAAAATCACAAGTCGTGGTGCAAAACAATGAGCCGGTATATCTCAATCCTGTCACAAAAAAGCGACACATCAATTTTGATGAAGAACTATTGATAATCTTTTACTCTATCTTATATTACATCAAAACAGAGTATGGCTTCCCTGTAGATATAAACGTGAATTATGACCTCATCACCGGCAAGCGATTCAAGCAATATATTGACAAGGGTATCGGCATATGTCGACTCAGACATATAAAATACAAATATTTCTCCGACAAGGCTCTTGAGCTATGGGAACTTTGCTTTGCATTCTTTGAGCAGTCAAAGCAAATACGTATTGCTTCGCAAATGAATGAATTTCTTCTGGCAAAAAACTTCAACATCGTTTTTGAAGCAATGATTGACGAACTTATCGGAGATTTCACTTTCCCTGACCGCATCAACAAACATCAGGAGGACGGCAAGGAGGTGGATCATTTGTTCCTGTGGGATTCTTTGACCCGTGCCCGGCAAGAAGATGAAGTGCGGCAAGGCAATCACATGACTTATTACATCGGCGACTCAAAATACTATAAACAGAAAAATCGCATAGGTCGAGAATCCGTCGCTAAACAATTTACCTATGCCCGCAACGTAATACAGTGGAATCTCAATCTCTTTTTCGGAGAAAATGCACTGCAGGATGACCGGAGAGAAACCGACTTCTGTCTCCGGGATGAGGTGACAGAAGGATACAACGTAATTCCGAATTTCTTCTTGTCGGGCAACGTGCCTTCAGACTTCAACTATCGCGACCATATAGAAGAAACAGGAAGGACAGCTCCGACTCACATTTCACGGCAATACGTTAATCGTCTCTTTGACCGCGACACATTACTCGTCACTCACTACGATGTCAATTTTCTTTTCGTACTCTCACTTTATGCTCGTGACAATGCCTCACAAAAGCGACGGTGGCGCGAGAAAGTACGCAACATCTTCCGCGACAAGATACGCGAAGAGCTAAGCAAACGATATCAATTTCATGCTCTTCGCGCGTTGCCAAACATTGACCTTTCGTCATGGCTGAAAGACCATTTTAAGGAAATTATCGGTAAAGTGTTTGCGCCCTACGATGAAGACAAAGGCATCGTCGCATTAGCCCTTGCCAATCCCAAAGATGAAAACCCACAGGTGGCCGCCGAGATAGAAGCCGAAAATGCAAGAATACTCCAACTCGTAGACTCGGCATTTACGCGAGTCGAACTCCCGAACCTCGGAGTAGACCCACGACCATTGTTGCCTCCTCCGTATTCTTCAAGTATAGCAGCTGCAGCACAAATTAGAAAACGCGGTGTACTGATGGTGATGATGGAGAATTTCTTAACGAAATATGAAAAGTTTGTTGAATCAGGTAAAGTCGCTGTACCTATCAAATATACAAACGACGGACTTGACATATTGGCTCATGCAGCCAATATAGGTACGGTGATGTTTCACACGCGACATATTTCAAGTCAATATCTTTACTCTCTTCGTGAGCCGGTAAGATTTGTCACTAAAAACGATGTGCCTGAGGATTACTATCTGACTGTACGCAACCCCTCCCAACCTGACCCGACAGAGGAGGTCGTATTTATTTACGCGCTTCTTGAAATAGATATGTCGGTAATACTTGACTCCGGTTCTCTTGATTGTCAACGCAAACCGGTAAACCACAAACGCGAGCGTTACGATGCGCAATATTCTACAATCGACGATTTACTCATAACAGACTTACAAACATCTAAAATAAAATCTCATGGATGACTTCGACTTCTTCGGAATTCCGCTGAGTGGCAAATTCATTACTTTCTGTACTCGTCTAGACAGAGCCGGATGGTTAGTACCGGATATTCCACCCACTAACGAAGACTTCACCCTGATAATTGGTCTACAAAATTACGAGTGGACCGATGAAAATTTCCCATGCGGAGTGGACATTGACTTCACCACTAGAATGGTATACCAAATCATGACTTATTTTACAGATGATTATGGTTTGCAAACATATAGTACGCTGTTTAATTATGTCACTGAAAGATATGGGGAATTCACTATAAAACTCCCAACTAATAATAATTGTACTTGGGAATTTGATAATGGACGAATAATGCTTTTCCATAATCAAGATTCCACCACCGTGTTAGCTTTCACAAATTATCTTACCCAACCGGAAGACTAACTCTGGAGGTATACACCATATACCTTCAAACTTAAAATTCATTAGCAAGGGTTCGCAAAAAAAGTTATAACCTTACAACCCTTTTCGCAACTTATTCCTTCATTAATGCTTTTTTTGCTTAAGAGGGGTGGGGGAATTTGGTGGTGTTGAAATTTTTGGGTAGATTTGTGGGCGAATAACTCAACCTTTAACATTTCATATTATGGCACAAGATAATTACAACTATCAGGACGAACAACAGCAGCCTACTCCTCCTCCGACTGCACCGAATTATGGTCAGCAATATGGTGCTAACCCCGGGTCTAACGGTTATCAGCAACCAATCCGACAGACCATCATCGTTCAGGAACGTTCATCAAACGGTGTAGGCACTACCGGATTTGTATTCGCTATTATCGCTCTTGTAATCGGCTGGATACCCCTTTTCGGACAGATCCTCGGCGGCATTTGCTGGCTAATAGGTGCTATCCTTTCTCTTATCGGCGTATTCAAAAGACCGCGCGGACTGGCTATTGCCGGACTGGTGATATCCTTTCTCGGATTAATAATACTGTTATTTATATTAGGATCGCTGGGCACGTTGGCGCTGCTTTCATAAAATTGGAATTTTCATCGCTTTGCGATGTTACAGATAAACATGCCGGAGGCATGTCCCTACGTTGCTCGGCAGGCTTCTTCTTCGGAATGGAAACATGCCGGAGGCATGTCCCTACGTTGCTCGGTCACTTCCGCTTCAATGGGTTGATTAGGGGTTGGCCCTCTTTTGGGGGGATGTTGCGGCCGTTGAGGCGCAGGAGCACGTAGATGTTGTTTGTCGGGGAGATGAAATATACTATCTCCAGATTGGCGGCCAAGGGACTTACCAGCCGGTCATTCCAGAGCGTCGGCAAGTCGGAGAAATCCTGCGGCACAGCCATCGAGTGAAGGCAGTTTTCGTAACAAGGGTCGCAACCCGGCAAACCCATAAGCGAGAGAAGCGGCATCAACGTTTCGGCATGTCCGAACAATAGATTTGCCTTTAAAGACTGTTGCTCTCCCCTCTTCACTTGATTGATGACACTATCTGCAGTCGCGCTCATTTCTTTAAGCAAGGGCATGGCGGCTTCGGCTGCAATGTCGGAATAACGGTTGGCGACACGCTGCAGATAATGCTGGAGGTTGGACACTTCCCAACATTTCCGGTATTCTTCCCGCGTCATCCATTCAGTGGTGGGAGCCTCCAGTCCGGCGGCTCTCAGGCTCTGCAATACCCCGTAAATATCCATAGAGAGCCGCCGCATGCCCAGGGTATCAATACCGCTTTTATACCCGGTCAATCTTAGAGCCGGCTCGTATGGTGCATTCTTTTCCAGATATTGCTTATAGGCTTTTTTCCACGCTCCTGAGTCGAGATAAGCGACGTATTCAGCATTTGTGTCAAAATATCTGAGCAATCCGCTATTCTGTCTACCCTCATCAGTATAAATCTCCAACGAGTTGGACTGAGCGGCCAGTGTATGGCAGAAGGTGTACATACTCATCACGACGCGCGGCACATAAGTGGCGCGAGCCTGCACCTTGCCCGAATTCAGAATTTCCGGCCACATCTTCATCATCTCTTCGGCAAGGCGACGCTGCTCATACTCACCGACTGCATTAAGTGCGCCCCAACGGCGCCCCGTCACTTCATCTACTTTGTCAAGAAGCGTCAGGAACCGATGACCGGCACGAGTAAGAGATCCCCTTTGACGGGCACCCTCCAGGACCTTCCTGATAGCCGTCACCTTACTCTCCGACGAGAGGAAACGCGCGCCGTGGCGGCCTACATAATTGATGAAGAAAGGACGCAGGGAGTCTGGCACTGCAGGCGCCGGCTCCACGGCCTCAAAATTGTATGGAGACATCGTGCCGTCATATTGCGCCGGCAATTCGTCATATCGAGAAGCAACGGCCATACCGCCACAAAACGTTGTGGCGAGTATGACAGTGAGCCATTTTGTAAATTTCATATCCGATAAGAAAAAAGCGTCAGAGAAAACAGAGCACCACGACCTGAGCCACTATCACACGCATAAACATCGTGAGAGGATATACTGTGGAATAAGNCACNGCCGGTGNGTCATTATTNGCCACCNTGTTGGCGTAGGCAAGCGCCGGCGGATCGGTGTAATTACCGCTGATCATACCGATGATATGGAGGTAATTCATCTTATATTTGGCACGAGCTATAATAGCCACCGTCACCAACGGTATCAGAGTAATCAGGAAACCGTAACCGACCCATAAAAGACCCTGCATATTGAAGACCGTAGCGGCGAAATCTTTACCCGCCGCGATGCCGACGGAGGCAAGGAAGAGGCAGATGCCTATTTCGCGTAGCAGCAGATTGGCCGATGAATTGGTATAGGTGACGAGGTGGATTTTCGGTCCGTAGGCACTTATGAGAATGGCCACTACTAAGGGGCCTCCGGCAAGACCGAGCTTCATGGGCACTGACATACCCGGGAACTGGAAGGGAATGCTACCCACGATTATACCGAGGAATATACCGATGAACATCGTGATGAGGTTAGGCTCATTAAGACGCTTCATAGAGTTGCCGAGCTTGGAGGCTACAGTATTGATGTCTTCAAGCTTACCCACTACGGTGATGCGGTCGCCCATCTGCAAGCGAAGGTTGGGCGTAGCCAGAAGATCCACTCCCGCACGGTTGACGCGGGTCACATTGAGATTATAGGCAGAGCGCATGTGGAGCGAACCCAATTTCACACCGTTGTATTCTGTCTTGGTGACCAGAATACGGCGTGACACGATCGGACCCTTCTCCATCTCCCATGTCTTATCTATCTTCGGACCCAGGAAACGATTGAACACCTCTTCATTCTGCACCGAGCAAACCACGAGCACCAGTTCGCCGAGTTCGATAGTATCATCAGCTGTCGGGATAAGCACCGTGCCGTCCGGCCTCTCAAGACGCGAAATCACGAAATCCGTAGAAATAAGAGTGTGCAGCTTGCGTATNGAAAGCNCTGCCANAAGATCATTAGTGACGNGATAAGTCNCCNTATGCGGAGCNATAAGCGAGNNCTTGGTATCGTNNTCTATTTCNGANATCTCCTTATCAACGTTGATCTTGAAGAGCTTGCGCAGGAGTATCATTGTGATGATGATACCTATCACACCGAGAGGATAGGCAGCCGCATATCCCATTGACATCTGCTGAGAGATATTGTAGGCATCGGCATTTACCTGGAGCATGGTCTGCTGAGCCGCACCCAGACCGGGAGTATTGGTGACAGCGCCGCTCATTATGCCCACCATCTGATAGATATTGGTATCGCCGCCGGCAGCCTGCTGTATGAAGAAGATAGCAAGCATCACAACTACGTTGAGGGCGATGCCCGTCATGGCAAGACCGTTCATCTTGACGCCACCCTCCTTAAAAGAAGAGAAAAAGCCCGGACCCACCTGCATGCCTATCGAAAAGATAAAGAGGATAAGGCCGAACTCGCGAAGGAAATGAAGTGTATCGGGAGCCACGATATAGCCGAAATGACCCATCAGGATGCCTACGAAAAGCACGAAAGTGACACCTAATGACACACCGAATATCTTAATCTTACCGAGATAGATACCCGCGAAAATCACAAAAGAATAGAGGAGAATGGTGGAAGCAAGCGCCTCCGTACCGGGAGACAAAAGTTGTAAAAGCCAATTCATACACGTTCCAATTTTCAGGGTGCAAAATTACTACTTTTTTGCGAAAAAATCCCTATCTTTTTATTGTTTGTAGCCTATTTTGATTAATTTTACACCTTGTAATTTAAAATTTCACCATATACAGATTATGAAAAAAACACGTGCAGCCGTAGTGGGCTACGGCAATATCGGCAAGGCGGTGCTTGAAGCGCTCCTTGCAGCAGAAGACTTTNAAGTGGCGGGANTGATACGCCGCAATCCTGACATGCGTGAAGATATCCCGGCGGAGATACCCGTGGTATCATCTATAAAGAATCTCGAAAATGTGGATGTAGCCATCCTTGCCTCGCCTACACGCAGCATTGAGGCTCAGGCTAAAGAGATACTCGCTTTGGGCATTAATACTGTTGATTCTTTCGATATCCACGGTCAGATACCGGCGCTCCGCAAGTCATTGGATGAAGTGGCAAAAGCGCATGATGCCGTAAGCATCATATCAGCAGGCTGGGATCCGGGCTCTGACTCCGTAGTGCGCACACTGCTCGAAGCCATCGCCCCGAAGGGCATCACCTACACCAACTTCGGACCCGGCCGCAGCATGGGTCACACCGTGGCTGTCAAAGCCATAGAGGGTGTGAAGGATGCACTTTCGATGACTATCCCGGTAGGCACCGGCATACATCGCCGTATGGTGTATGTGGAATTGCTCCCCGGCTATGAACTCGAAAAGGTAGCAGCCGCTATCAAGGCAGACCCCTATTTCTCATCCGATGAGACTCACGTCATGGCCGTAGAGAGCGTTGACGCACTCAATGACGTGGGTCACGGAGTGAACCTGGTCAGAAAAGGTGTCTCCGGACAGACT
>WFLX010182709.1_pt1 | contig 11507 bp, 7 predicted proteins | sample 4967041 | NCBI WGS metagenome assembly WFLX01 (sample SAMN12857096, study PRJNA449069) | gut metagenome | isolation source: stool from male and female vole | host: Microtus ochrogaster | place: USA:Florida | collected 2017 | reverse complement strand
TCGCTTCTTTTGGATAACAAGCGTGTGCAGCGAAATGAGGTGGAGACCTTAAGCGAGAGCCTTGGCATCAAAGAGCAGCTTGACAAATTTCCCAATCAGCTCTCCGGCGGACAGCAGCAGCGTGCAGCGATCGTAAGGGCGTTGCTGAATCATCCGATGGTCATTTTTGCGGACGAACCGACGGGAAATCTGGATAAGGATACCGGTGAGCAGGTGATGAACTGTCTGATCGATGCAGTGAAAAAAGAAGGAGCAACCTTAGTCATGGTAACGCATAATGAAAAGCTTGCTTCCTGTGCGGACAGGGTGATACGAATGGAGAATGGAAGACAAATGATGTCTTCTCAGATTGATGAATTATTAAAAAAAAGAGAATATGATATATACAATAATGATCATATTCGTGATGAAGAAATTATGGAAATAGCAGAGATTATCTCTGCGGATAAAAGTATTGATTTAAAAGAATATTTTGATTTTTTAAAGGCTTCTTCTAAATTTTGTTGGTTAAACTATCTAAAAATTATAGAACAACTGCCCGAAGAGGATAAAATCAGAGGAATTGCCGTTTTATTTGTATTGTTACAAGATGGCAATTGGCCGACTTTTCAAAAAACAATGGAAATACTTGAAAAATTAGATAAAAATGTGGTTGAAACATATATAAAAAAATATTTAGCACAGGCGCAAGAGGAAGATGATGAGGACTGGATTTATAATATACAAATGCTGGCAAAAAAAATTAAAATAAATGTCTTATAACTTATCTAATAATTAAGTTTATTTGTGCGATACAGTAATCGTATTTATAAAGTAAATTCTTTCATATTAAAAATCTTTTATTGTAAAAGTAAAATTATATTATAAGCACAGTATAAGGAGAAATAGTGTGATAACAACTGATAAAATGAAAAAGAATAAAGTTGTAACATTGATAACAATCATAGCGGTGATTGCCATAGCAGGGGTTTTCTTTGGCGTGCATTATTTGATGGACGCCTATGCAAGATATCAGAGAGAGGAACAGCTTGCGGCGGCGTCTGGCAATCAGGCGGCGGGCGGACAGCAGTTTCCTGCCTATGTGCAGAATCTGATACGGACCACCATGGAAGAACCGGAAGAAAGCGGGGTATGTGGTGAACATCTGGAATGGTATTATAAAGATGAAGTCCTTGTCATCAGCGGTACAGGAAAAATGGATGAATATATATATTCTGCGGGCAGCGCGCCATGGTATGACGGTTTACGGAATCAGATCGGCTGCGTCATTCTTGATGAAGGCGTAACAAGTATTGGTGGCGCAGCGTTTGAGGGCTGCGGTAGTCTGACAGAGATTTTCCTGCCGTCTTCTCTGATAAATATCGGCGAGAGAGGATTTATCAACTGCAGCAGCCTGATGCAGGTCAGTCTGCCGGACAGCGTAACAGGCATAGGCGAGAAAGCATTTTCCGGCTGCGGTGGTTTGCAGGAGATCAAACTGTCGGATTCATTGTCGAATCTTAGCGAAAGGGCATTTGAGGGTTGTATTAGTTTAGAAAAGATTACGATACCGGATTCTATGACCAGAATTGATGAACGGGTATTTTCCAACTGCAGAAGGTTACAGGAGATTGAGATACCGGAGGGCATAACAAGTATTGGTCCGGGAGCATTTTATAACTGCAATAGTTTAACGGAAATTACGCTGCCTGATTCCGTGGTAAATATTGGCGATAGTGCATTTGGGGGTTGCAGCGGTCTGACAATGATCGGGATACCTGGTTCCGTAACCAGCATCGGAGCTGCAGCATTTAAGGAATGCAACGGCTTAACGGATATTATTTTGCCGGATTCCGTGACAAATATTGACGATAGTGTATTTGAAGGTTGCAAAGGTCTGACAAAATTTGAGATATCTGATTCCGTAATTAGCATTGGGGCTTCCGCATTTTGTAACTGCCGCGGCTTGACGGAAATTACGATACCGGACAGTGTGATAAGCATAGGCGGAGAAGCATTTTCCGGCTGTAGCGGTCTTTCAGAAATTACGATACCGGATAGTGTGACAAGTATAGGTGGAGGGGCATTTTCCGGTTGCAGCGGTCTTTCAGAAATTACGATACCGGACAGTGTGACAAGCATAGGCAGAGGGGCATTTTCCGGCTGCATAGGTCTTTCGGAAATCGTGATACCGGACAGTGCTATAGCAAGTATTGGCAATGGCGCGCTTGCAGGTTGTATCTGGCTGACAGAGATCACGGTGCCAGATGGCACAAAAAGACTTGGCAGCGGAGCATTTGAGAATTGCTACCGTTTAACGGAAATTACACTGCCGGATTCCATTATTAGTATTGGCGACGATGCATTTTCCGGCTGCAATTGTCTGACGGAAATTACGATACCGGACAGTGTAACAAGCATTGGTGAAAATGCATTTTCCGGCTGCACCAGTTTACGTGATATTACGATACCGGAATGCGTAACAAAGATTGGCGCCGGAGCATTTTCCAACTGCTGGAATCTGACGGAACTCACGATACCAGACAGTGTAACGGACATAGGCATTGCTGCATTTTCCGGTTGCAACAGCTTAACGAAGATTACGCTGCCGGATTCATTGTATTATTTGAACGCGAATATATTTCTGAACTGTAAAAATTTAAGCGAGATTGTGCTGCCTGATACAGTAGTGGCTATTGGTTACTGGGCATTTAAGGATTGCTACAATCTGACAACGCTAGAGATACCTGATTCTGTAGTGGCTATTTATGACGGTGCATTTGAGGATTGCTTTAGTCTGACAACGCTAGAGATACCTGATTCTGTAATGAGCATTGGCTGGTATGCATTTAGGAATTGTTACAATTTAACGGAAATCACGATACCGGAGGGCATAACAAGAATTGAGGCAGAGACATTTTATGGCTGCAGTGGTCTGACGGAAATTACGATACCAGACAGCGTAAAGGATATTGGATTTTTGGCATTTCGCGGTTGCAGTGATATGACCATTTATTATAGCAGAAATTCGATTGATTCCTATATTAATAATTATAGCAGCGACTGGAGTGCGCAGAATATCGTTTGGGTAAAGCAATAGGGGCAGTAAGAAGAAATCGCCGCTGTTAAATGCGGAAGGAAATGCAGATATTTGCAAAAAGAATATACAAGGACGCGGGATGAAAAAAAATAAAGTTATAACATTGATAACAATCATTGCAGTAATAGTCATANCAGNGGNNTTCTTNGGTGNGAATTATTTGATGNATNNCTATGNAAGATANCAGAGGGAGGAACAACTGACAGTGGCNTCGGGCAATCAGGCATCGGGCGGANAGCAGTTTCNCTCNTATGTGCAGAATCTGATACGGACTACCATGGAAAAACCGGAAGAACATGGCATATGCGGTGAAAATTTGAAGTGGTATTATAAAGATAAAGTTCTTGTTATCACCGGAACGGGGAAAATGGATGAATATATATATTCTGCGGGNAGCGCGCCATGGTATGACAGTTTAAGGAATCAGATCGGCTGCGTCATCCTTGATGAAGGTGCAACGAGTATTGGCGACGCAGCATTTGAAGACTGCAGCAGTCTGACGGAGATCTTCCTGCCGTCATCCCTGACATATATTGGCGAGAGGGGATTTAGCAATTGCAGCAGCCTGATGCAGGTTAGTCTGCCGGACGGCGTAACAAGTATTGGCGAGAGTGCATTTTCCGGCTGCAGTGATTTGCAGGAGATTATACTGCCGGATTCGTTAGTGAATCTTAGCGGAGGGGTATTTGAGGGTTGTATCAGTTTAGAAAAGATTANGATACCAGATAGCGTAACNAGCATTGGTGATACCGCATTTTATGAATGTAGTGNATTAATAGAGATTTCGCTGCCGTCATCCCTGATAAATATTGGCAATGATGCATTTAACGGCTGCAATGGCTTGACGGAAATTGCGATACCGGATTCTGTAACATGGATTGGCGAGAATGCATTTTATGACTGCTGGGAGTTGACAGAAATCACAATACCGAACTCTGTTACGAAAATTGGCAATAGCACATTTTATAATTGCTACCATCTAACGAAAATTACAATACCGGACTCTGTTACGAGAATCGGTAATAGCGCATTTTATAATTGCTGCGATTTAACGGATATTACGCTGGCAGATTCCATAATGAGTATTGGTGACAATGCATTTGAGGGTTGTAGCAATCTGACGGAAATCACAATACCGGATAGTGTAATGAGTATTGGGGAAAAAGCATTTTATAAGTGCAGTGGATTGACGGAAATCGCGCTACCTGACGGCATAACATGTATTAGTTTGGGTGCATTTGCGAGATGTTTCAATCTAACGAAAATTACGCTGCCGGATACCATAATCAGCATCGAGGTAGCTGCATTTTACGAATGCAGCAGTTTGATGGAAATTACGATACCAGATAACGTAACGAACATTGGGGAGCATGCATTTGTCTCTTGTGAAAACTTGACGGAAATGATGATACCTGATTCTGTAACAAGCATTGGTTTCGGTACATTTGCATACTGCGATGGACTGACGGAAATCATAATACCCGACAGCGCCATAGCAAGCATTGGCACCGGTGCGCTTGCGGGCTGTAACTGGCTGACAGAAATTATAATACCGGACAGCATAACAAGCATTGACTACGGTGCATTTGCGGAGTGCTACAATCTAACGAAAATTACGCTGCCGGAAACTATAACCAGCATCGATGAAGGCGCATTTTGCTATTGCGAGAGTTTGAAGGAAATCATAATACCGGACAGTGTAACGAGTATTGGTAATATCGCATTTGCGTGTTGCGAGAGCTTAACAGAACTCACGATACCGGACAGCGTAACGAGCATCGGTAATAAAGCATTTTATGGTTGTAGCAATTTAACGGAACTCACGATATCGAACAGCGTAACGAGCATCGGTGATGATACATTTTATGACTGCAGCAGTTTGACGGAACTCACGATACCAGACAGCGTAACAAGCATTGGTTTTAGGGCATTTGAAGGTTGCGGCGATATGACCATTTATTATAGCGGCAATGCGCTTGATTCATATATTAACCGTAATAGTAGTATTTGGAATGCGCAGAATATCGTCTGGGTAAAACAATAGGGGTAGTAAAAAACGCCGCTTTTCAATGTGGAAGGAAATGCAGATATTTGTAAAGAGATATACAGGGACGTGGGATGAAAAAGAATAAAGTTGTAACATTGATAACAATTATAGCAGTAATAGCCATAGTAGCGGTTTTCTTTGGTGTAAATTATTTGATGGAGATCTATGTAAAGCAGCAGGGGACGACGCAGTCGGGCAATCACGTAGCATCAAGTAATCAGGCTGCGGGAGAACAGCAGTTCCCCACCTATTTACAGAAGCTGATACGCACTACCATGGAATCACCGGAGGAAAGCGGCGCATGTGGTGAAAATCTGGAATGGTACTTTAAGGATGAAGTCCTTGTCATCACCGGTATGGGAGAAATGGATGAATATATATCTTCAGCGGATACAGCGCCATGGTATGACAACTTACGGAATCGAATAGGCTGCGTCATCCTTGATGAAGGTGTAACGAGCATTGGCGGCGCAGCGTTTAAGGACTGTGACAGTATGACGGAGATCGTTCTGCCGTCGTCTCTTACATACATTGGAGAGAGTGTATTTTCCGGCTGTAGCAGCCTGATACAGATTGAGTTACCGGATGGTATAACCAGTATTGGCAAGAATACATTTGAGGATTGCAGCAGTTTAAGAACAATTACCTTGCCGGCTTCTCTAATAAATATTGGCAACGATGCATTTTCCGGCTGTAGCCGTTTACATGATATTGCGATACCAGACGGCGTAACAAGCATTGGTGAAGGTGCATTTGCGAATTGCAGTGGTTTAACAGAGATCATGCTGCCGGATTCCTTAATACATGTTGGTTTGGGAGCATTTTCCGGCTGTAGCCGTTTGACGGAAATTACGCTGCCGGACAACGCTATAGCAAGCATTGGCACTGGGGCATTTTCCGGCTGTGACGGGCTGGCAGAGATCACAATACCCGACAACATAACAAAAATTAGCGCTGACGCATTTTCCGACTGTAAAGGTTTAACGGAAATTATGCTACCAGACAGCATAGTGAGCATTGAAAACAGGGCATTTTCCGGTTGCAGCGGTTTAACGGAAATTACGCTGCCGGATAGCGTAACAAGTATCGGCGAGGCAGCATTTTGGGGTTGCAGCGGTTTAACGGAAATTACGCTGCCGGATAGCGTAACAAGTATCGGCGAGGCAGCATTTTGGGGTTGCAGTGGTCTGACGGAAATTACAATACCGGATAGCATAACGAGCATTGGGAGCAGTGTATTTGGCGACTGTAGCGGTCTGACAGAAATCACGATACCTAATAGCGTAACGATAATTGGTAATAACGCATTTACTGATTGTAGCAGTTTAACGAAAATCATGATACCAGATAGCGTAACGCGTATTGGTAGGGAGGCATTTGCCTATTGCAATGGTCTGACGGAAATCACAATACCAGACAGCATAACAGACATTGAATGGGGTGCATTTTTCGGTTGCAGTGGTCTGACGGAAATCACGATACCTAATAGCATAACGCATATTAGTGAACATGCATTTGGCAACTGTAGCGGTTTGACAGAAATTACGATACCAGACAGCGTAACAGACATTAAATGGGGTGCATTTTCCCAATGCAGCAGTTTAACGAAAATCACGATACCAGATAGCGTAACGAGCGTCGATGGTTATGCATTTAGCGGTTGCAGTGGTCTGACGGAAATTACGATACCAGATAGTGTAACGAGCATTGGCGAGAATGTATTTTATGACTGTAGCGATATGACCATATATTATAGCGGCAATGCTCTTGAATCTTATATTGATGACAATAGCAGTGATTGGAGTGCGTGGAATATTGTCTGGGTAAAGCAGTAAGCTTTAATTTAAAATATGATATGGTTGCTTTCTGTGTATTTATCGTACTGGTTCCATACCCTGATGCAGACATCCCTTACTTGACTTTTCGGAAGTGTGATGGTAATATACCCTTCGCCTTCTGCATTCCAGCCCCATAGTTTGGACCATGTTTTGCCGCCGTCGCAGCTATAGCTGTAGTAGATGATCTTACTGTCGCTGTCTGCAGCATATACATGGAGACTTGCCGTACTATTTATCATATTATGACCAATCAGCTCGATCCTGCTTACTTCCGGTTCTGTCGTGTCCGGCATTACCACATCCGTAGGAATCGGAAAAGCAGGACAGGCATAGCTGCTGTAATCTACATTCAGAATAGACGAGGATAATCCATAATATTTCGCGACTGCCGTAGCGTCTGCTTTTCCAAGCAGCTTCAATGCTTCCATCGATTGATAAAAATTATAATCGTNATGAGCNTCATNCATNAAACAATGCTCGATCAGCGCNNGTGTCACNCCTCTGTNGACGGAATGTTTGATGNTGCCATAATAATCGCCGCCGTCATTTGTTGACAGCCTTGTTTTAATGCCTCTTGCAGTATATACACCAATATCCTCTGATAACTGCTGCAATTCGATGGTTCCAAAACTTTTTCCTCTGGAGTAATATTCGCCAAATGCCGAAACCCATACTTCGGAACCAAANAATTCGTGATTTTCAGAAGCGTTCAAATGAATACAGTAGAGAAAATCCGTGCCTGCATCTGCCGCAATCTGCGCCCGTTCTTCCAAAGAAAGCGTTGTATCGCCGGTTCTGGTCATAACCACGGTGATGCCCTCGTATTTCATCAGTTCTTCCCGCATGGCATTGGCAATAATCAGAGTAAGATCTTTTTCCCACAGTCCAAAATAATGGGCGCCGTTGTTTGTTCCGCCATGACCGGGATCGATACATACTACGATGTTGGCAGCCTGCGCCGGTATCGGGAAAAAGCTTCCCAGCATAGCGGCAAGCAGGATTATCGTCATACAATATGTGGTAAATTTTTGTAAAAGCGTTTTTTTCATAAGCAGCTCCTTTGGAATGTCATATCCGGCTTACATAACTCTTTGCTTCAACATTTATGTTCCAAAAAAATCATAAATGAAATCATTTTTGGAACATAAATGTTGAAGATTCGAGTTATGCAAACCTCATTGATATGTTTATAAACTTATTTCATTTTTCAGATGTTTATGATTTTTATAAAAGTATGTATTAAACTCATTATAACAAAATATAACACATACATCCAATGGTAAATTCTGAAAATACCAAATTTACAAATATCCGTTGTTGCAAGCAGTATAATTCCATTGCAAATCCATGTATTTCCACCGGAGGTTCTTGGGAAGCATGGATTTAATCAGTGCTTTCCTAGATACGGAAAGCTGGGCATCAGTTCCAGCTTAAATTTATTTTTCTCATGTAAGAGATCGATTTTTGCTTTGATTTCTTCATCTTCACAGATGCCGGTGCGGATATAGCGGTCCAATACGGCATAGGTAAATCCGAGATTATCTTCGTCCGTTTTACCGCAGAGTCCATCGATGGGCGGTTTTTCGATCAATTCTTTGGGCAGTCCGAGTTCGTAGCCTATCTGTTTTACCTCTGTAACGGTTAAGTGGGACAATGGTGCAAAGGATCCGAAACCGTCGCCGCCATAGGTGGAATAACCCACCCAGTCCTCGCTTAGATTGCAGTTGCAGCTGGGGATTCCGTTGACGCATTGGGCGTAAAAGTATAGCTCTGTCATGCGTACTCTGGGCGGTACATTGGTGATTGCCTGTGTGGTTGGGGTGATTCCGGATTTTTTCATTTCTTCAATGATTGCATCCACGGCACTGCCGATATTGACGATCTTATATTCAATGCCTAAAAATTCCGCGCATTTGATGCTGTAGGAGATATCATGCTGTTCGTGCTGCGGGAGCAATAATCCTTTGACGCGGTTTTGCCCCAATGCCTTTACCGCCAATGCCGCTACAATGCTGGAATCTTTGCCGCCGCTTAATGCCACACAGCAATTCATAGAATCGTTCCAGTTTGTATCAAATAAATTTTTGATCCACGCCACACAATCAATAGTCACTTTTTTTGCATCAAATTGGCTCATGATTAATTTTATACTCCTTTTGATTTTAAATTCATCCTCCAGTCGATACAACGCTGCAGATAATCCTCATATTCCTTGTTTTGACACATTCCTTTGCCAAGAACGTCGGAGATCTTTGCTACATCCTGACCATTGCATTTGGTCGTCTTCATGACAATATTCAACGGTTCTACGTCCGTATCATTGGAGAGATATGTACCAATGCCAAATGCTACCCGCGCCCTTCCATTGAAATAACGGAACAGGTTATCTGCTTTTTCAAAATTCAGGCTGTCGCTGAACAGCAGGGTTTTATTTTTTGCATCGATACCAAGCTTTGTATAATGTTCGATCATCCGGTCGCCCCATGCATAGGGATCGCCGCTGTCATGACGCACGCCGCTGAACAGCGTGGCATAAGTAAGCTGGAAATCCTGCAGGAAGCATTCTGTGGTGATGGCATCGGTAAGGGCAATACCGTTTAATATGCCGTATTCTTTTATCCAGGCATCTAATGCATACCAGTTGGAATATGCCGGATTATGCTTATGATTGCCCTGTCCGGTGCACATGATCCATTCATGCGCCATCGTGCCTACCGGGGTAATCCCGTATTTTTTTGCCAGATAAACATTGGAAGTGCCGATAAAGTCAGAGCTGACATATTTATGATCTTTCTGCATCCTGTTAAATGCATTGACTGCCAGATCCTGCGCTTCCGCAGATAATCTTCTGCGCAGCCCGAATTCACTGAAGCAGGATACATAATATCTGCCGCTTACCAGCCAGCTGATTTTTTCTTCCAACCGTTTTTTAAAACTTTCTATCAACATATCATAATCATGCGCCATACGGAAATATACTTCGTTGACGATGGCCAGCGTGGGGATTTCATACATGGAAGTGTTCAGCCAGGTTCCTTTTGTTTCGATTGCAAGACCGCATTCGGCATCCGTCGTAATTTCAAAATCCTCATACCTTGCTTCCCATAAACGGAGAAAGTCAACATAGCTGCCTTTGATCCACTTGATCTGATTCAGGTAGTCGAGTTCGTCCTCTGTAAATCGGAGGGTGCAGTATGCCCTGATCTGTTCCCTGATCTCTTCCACCATTTCCGATGTGAACTTTACATCCTGATTTCTGCATTTAAATGTCCATGTGGTCTTGTAATCCGAAAACTGATGATAGATTGCCTGACCCATGCTGAATTTATACATATCTGTTTCAAGAAGACTGGTAATGATTTGATTTAATTTCATATGTTATTCTCCAAATCCGGTATATATTATATGCCTGTAATATTGATCTGACACAATTTCATTGCTTCCAGGGCATTTTGATGACTGTCCGGCGTGACGCAGGCGCAGCAGGAAGCGTCTACCGTAATCTTCATTTCCGGATAAAAGGCTTTTAACAAAAATGCGTTGGAGATTACGCAGATTCCGGTACACAAACCGATCATTTCCGCTTCTTCACCGGAAATATGCCGGTACAGATCCTTTGAGCCGAAGGTATCTTTATTCAGGTGAAGACACTCAGGAAGATCGATTTCTTTGGAGATCTCCCATCCGTGAGTACCTTCGATACAGTGTTCTACGGGAAGATTCCTGCCTTCCTGTGTCTCTAGATAATCGGTTTGGTGTGTGTCTCTTGTGAAAATGATTTCATCGCCGTTTTTTTGATATTCCGCGATCTTTGCCTTTACATTGGGAACAATCGCCTGCGCTTCTTTTGTTCCGAGAGAACCGTCGATAAAGTCATTCTGCATGTCAATTACAATAAGGGTTTTTTTCATTGGTTGACGCCTTTCGTTTTTTGGTTATTTAAAATTCATTTTACCATATTGTTAATTATACCGCAAATTGCAAAGCAATTTGCGGTATAATTTTATTGCAGCTTCTCTTTACACAAAAGCACAAAGCATATGATTCCGAGAATCAGTGTTGGGGATTCCAAAATGACAAACCCCAAAAATTGATTTGTCATGATCTCATTTGCTTTTTCCACATTAGTAAACATTGCTAAAATGCTGGGATTGGCATTATTTACAGCATGCATAATAGCGGCAGGCCATACGGAACCTGATTTTACCGTGATATAGGTAAGGGCAATGCCTAAAGAGGTGCAGAAAATACACATGATCAAGATCCCCAGATAGGGAAATCCCGGATAATCCGTACCAAAATTGTGACCGACACAGGTAAGCGGTGCATGCCACAATCCCCATATGATACCGCCAATCAAAACCGCTTTCTTTGTTCCCATCAGGTTCATAAGTTTTGGCATCATATAACCGCGCCAGCCTCCTTCTTCGCCAAATGCTGCAAAAGAAATGATCATTCCCTGCAGAATGGAGATTATGGGTACAAAAATCAGCATATTTTTTGATATTTCATACTGTCTGTAACCTTCAGGATCAAAAATTTC
>WFLX010019176.1_pt1 | contig 11507 bp, 9 predicted proteins | sample 4967041 | NCBI WGS metagenome assembly WFLX01 (sample SAMN12857096, study PRJNA449069) | gut metagenome | isolation source: stool from male and female vole | host: Microtus ochrogaster | place: USA:Florida | collected 2017 | reverse complement strand
ACGCCAGCAGCTCGTATACCGAGGACTTCGCTGAGACAGTGTCAAACTACATCACCCGTACCGATGCCGACTACGAGATGCTCTACTGGGTAGCCGAGCGTGGCTGGTATACCGAAGAGGACGACGAGAACAACGCTTCCTCTCAGGAGAAAACAGCCTATGCCTACTACTACTACATCAACGAGGACGATCTTGAGAACGAGAAGAAAACTTACTTCATGAGCTATCACTCTGACGAGTACAACACTTCGATCCGTATCAAAGACTCCAGCAACAATAAGGAGTTCTCGACTCCCGAAGCCGTTGAGCAGTATCTGAGCGACTATACCGAGGTGCTCCGTCTGGCTTTCAAACGCCGCGAATCGCAGCGCCGCTACGGTGTGACCTACGAACAGGCCACTCCCGAGCAGAAAGCTATAATCGACGACGTGGCTGCAAACCGCCAGTTCATCTACCCCGTAGAGGACAGCGACAAGTGCAACGGTCGTGAGGTGATGGAGAACAAGATCAACATTGCCCGCAACTGGTTCCGCGAGGCCTGGAATATCGATCTCGACAGACTGCGTACTATCGTGCAGCGTCGTTCGGCCGACTTCGACATGGACGTTCTGCTGCGCCAGATCGATGCAATCCCCGATCCTCAGTAATTTTACCCAACCCATTTTTANCCNACTTTNNATATGAAAAAAATATTTAAATATNNNCTCGCACTTGCTGCTCTGTCAGTTCTTGCCACATCGTGCAAGAACGATGAGGACATGATCTTCGACTCCTCGGCAGCCGAGCGTACCGACGAGGCTATTGCCGACTACTCGGCGCTTCTGTCTCGCGACGGCGGAAAGTGGATTATGGAGTACTTTGCGAGCGAGGACGAGCGTGGTCAGGTTTTCGCCATGACTTTCAGCAGCGACGGCTCTGTTGATATAGCCGCTTCAAACAATGTAAACGGCTATACCTATCAGTCGGAAAACTCACTCTGGAGCATCAAGGCCGACGACGGTGTGATCATCTCGTTTGATACATACAACCCCGTGTTCCACGTGTTCTCCGAGCCTCAGGGCTCCAACGACGGCGGCCACGGCGGCGACTATGAGTTCCTGATCATCCGTGCCTCTGAAGATGGCAACACTCTTGAGCTCAAAGGCAAACGCAACCGTCTGCCCATCATGATGTACCGCATGTCGGCCGATACCGACCTCGAAGCTATCGTACGCGGCAATGCTGACGCTGCTCAGAATATGTTCTCTTCGGCTATCGATCACTTGATCATCACCACAGCCGACGGCTATCAGTTCACCGTGCTCGATGCACCCTACGGAGTGCTCGGCATCTATCCTACCGACGGCGACGCCATCACGCAGACCGTCTACGGCAGCATCCTCTTCACCAGCTCGGGCATCCGCTTCATCGAGCCTTTTGAAGTGGCTACAGCCGACGGTGGCAAGGTTTACACCTTCTACCAGTTCACACTGCAGCCCGACGGCTCGCTGCTACAGACCGACGGCTACGGTTCATCGATCATAGCAGCCGACGCTCTGAGCTACCTCTTCTCGTTCCAGAACTGGTCGCTCGCTACAGCCAAATCGGCCAACGAAGAGCAGAACTCCGGCCACTTCGCTTCCGACATCGTCAATATCACCGACCAGTTTGAGGCTAACCGCGGTCAGCTCTCCAAGATCGAGTTCCTCTCGCTCGGCCTGGTGGACGTTAAGGACGAAAAAGGCGAAGTTATGAAAGATGAGCAGGGCAACAAGATCCAGGTTGAGAAAGTGAAACTTCTCGTGACCGGTCGCTTCCGCTCGGGTGCATCGTACCGCACTCAGGAGATGGGCTACACATTCACCGTGACCCGCAACACTGCCGATACCGTGACACTTAGCGAACTGGAGCTTGATTCCAACGGCAAAACTTACTACGACCGATTCTCGGCTCTGAAAGATTTCGTCGACAGCTTCCTCATCACTGCCACTCTCTCCTGCGACAATGTGATGGCTCCTACCCCCGTAGTCTTCACAGCACCCGATGGCAGCTATCTTACTCTGACTGCTAAATAACAGCAATATTCCCAAATCCTCTGACAAGGTGCCCGCTGCGAAGTGGGCGCCTTTTTTTTGGAAGGGCTGACAAAAAAACGATGTGCCGGCTTAGAGCTTGTCCCATAATATATGTTAACGNTGAGGTCGCATATCTCGGAGGGATTTTGGAGCAGGCGTGAGGGAGCAATGCTGTAGCATTGTGACCGAGTGTCAGTTCCAAAAGCACCCGAGAGATGCGAAGTTANGGTAATTCAGACGTTTGTGCCGTNATTATGAGCAATTGCTTTCCACAGNCACATCTATGNTCAGAATGGCATTCTTGATGATTCTTATAAAGCACATATAAACAACATCTGACNGCTGCGTTTCAACTAAACAATCATACCTTTATACCNTCGGGCGGGGAAAGTTACCATCGCCTCGGCCATCCATTGGCATCTTTGTACNCGTTCTTCGGTCGTGTACATCAAGTACACTCCCTCATCACTCGAACAAATCTGCTCAATGGCTGACCGCCTCAGCGTTAACATATATTATGGGACAAGCTCTTATCGACACATCGCTTGTTATTTCGGTGGGGGGAGGGCCTGTCAGAGAGATTGGTCGAGTACGACCTTAGCGTCGGAATCGTCAGGATCGGGCACTGTGAGAGTCGTCGTCAGGCCATGCACCAGAGGGATGTTGTGGCTCACATGGCCGATAGGAGCGTTGTAGCATACCGGGAAATCGAACGGTGCCACCACATTGCGAATCATACCGTCCATCGACTTGAAGTCGACATCGAGCGAGCATTTGGCGAACTGCCCGACCACAAGCCCGGCCAGCTCCTCCATTATACCGCTGAGGCGAAGCTGATAGAGCATACGCTCGATCTTGTATGCCGGCTCGCTGACATCCTCGATGAAAAGTATTGAACCGGCCTGAAAAGTGTTGAAAGGCGTGCCTATCAGGTCGGATATCACCGACAGATTGCCGCCGAGCAGAGGGCCGGTCACGGTGCCGGGGCGGTTATGGCTGTGCGAGGCAAATTCGTAGCGGCGCGGCTTGCCGTTGAGTATGTCGAATAGAGCATGCGAGTCGTCGTCGGAGCCTTGTGAGGATGCCAGGTGTGAGGTCATGTGCCCGTGGATGGATGCCACGCCCTGCGACGCGCTCAGGGCATGCAGGGCCGAGATGTCGCTGAAGCCGATTATCCACTTGGGATTGTCGCGCAGACTGAGTATTGAGAGCTCCTCGAGCAGATGCACCACGCCGTAGCCGCCGCGTGCGCACATTATGGCGCGGGTCGAGGGGTCGGCCAGAGCTTCGCTAAGATCAGCCAGGCGCACGTCGGGCGTGCCGGCAAAAGTGCCGAATCTGTCGAATGTGTGCGGGCATACGTACGGATCCCACCCTTGGTCGCGGAGCACGGGTATCGCCTTGTATACATTTTGCGGGCGTACGATCCCTGCCGGAGCGCATATCGCAATCCGGTCGTCGGGCTTCAGCGCCGGAGGTATTATGAAGTTGTTCTGAGTCATGTCAGCAAGAGTATTATACGGCAAAGATACGCAATTTTACCTATATCCTCGGACTTTGAGATAGGTTACTCTCGTGCTCCAACACTCTACCTATCTATTGAGGAGTTTTGTTATGTCTTTTAGGGACATAGAGATATTTGCAAATACTTTAATAGCACTTGCACATACTACAAATAGGAAACATATTACGACGCCCAATAAAATAGCGACAAGGAATCCGAGAAAACTTGCTTCGTCGTTTATTAGGCCTATAAAACCTGCTGCCACGCAAATTCCGCCAATGACAAATCCTATATATTTGATGATGTTTGAGAATCTGTAAAGCGTGTTCTCCGCACTTTCGTTTTCTGACGAATCCGAAATGTAGATTGTTTCATCTTGGTATGATTCGTTGTTCTCTTTCATTTTTTTAAGAATTAGGCTTGATTAATAAATACAAAGATACCGGATTTTTTTAGATTTGCGTCTTTATTTCCAACACAATCGCATTATTTTATCCGCAATCAGAAAGATGCACCCTCCAAGGATGCCGAAGGATAATGCAATGTTTTTTGGACATGAGAGGAGCTTGTTGCGGAATTATTACTAAATTTGCAGGTTGAATAGGAGTGTCTGCAAGGTGCTCGGATTTCCAAGAGTTATATTCTTATCTCTCGATGAAAAAGTACAACCTTATAAACAACACGCTCGGGTGGCTATGCTTTGCCATCGCCGCAGTGACCTACTGTCTCACTCTCGAGCCCACAGCAAGTTTCTGGGACTGTCCGGAGTTTATATCCCAAGGATTCAAGCTCGAAGTCGGCCATCCGCCGGGAAACCCCGTCTTTATGCTTGCAGCCCGTTTCTTTGTCAACTTCGCCGGCGGCTCTGTGGAGCATGTGGCGCTGATGGTCAACGCTATGTCGGCCTTCTTCAGCGCTCTTACCATTCTGCTGCTGTTCTGGACCATAACTCACCTTGCCCGCAAGCTCGTGGTGCGGGGTGATTCTGCTGAAATCTCGCTGCCGCAGATGCTTGTGATCTTCGGATCGGGTCTGTGCGGCGCACTGGCCTACACGTGGAGCGATACGTTCTGGTTCTCGGCCGTGGAGGGCGAGGTATATGCCTTCTCGTCGTTCTGCACCGCGTTGGTATTCTGGCTTATCCTCAAGTGGGAGAACCGGGCTGATGAGCCGCACTCCGACCGCTATCTGGTGCTGATAGCCTACGTGATAGGTATCAGGATGGCAGTCCATCTGCACCACCTGCGCTGTAGCTCGGCTATCGTGCTGGTGATATACTATAAGAAATTCGCCAACCCGACGGCCACCGGATCGCTTGTGTCGCTGCTTGTGTCGTTTGTCATCGTGGCGCTGATACTCTTCGGTCTCGTGCCGGGATTTATCGAAGTGTCGCAGTGGTTTGAGCTCATGTTTGTGAACAGCTTCGGCCTGAGCTACAACACCGGTGTGCTTTTCTACGCCATCCTGCTTGTAGGGTGTTTCATCTGGGCCATTTGGGAGTGCCGCCGCCAGAAGAGTCCGATGCTTATCAAGATTTCGTTTGTGGTATGCTTCATACTCTCGGGCATACCTTTCATGGGCAGCTCATGGGTGATGCCCGTGGTGATCATCGGCGCAGTAGTTGCTGCTCTTGCTTTTGTGCCGAGTATACCGGTGCGGGTGCTCAGCGTTGCTCTCACAAGCATCTTCGTGATCTTCATAGGCTACTCGTCGTACGCTCTGCTGCTGATACGCTCGTCGGCCAATCCTCCGATGAATCAGAACGAGCCCGACAATGTATTTGCACTCGCCTCGTACCTCAACCGCGAGCAGTACGGCGACACACCTCTGCTGTACGGACGCACGCCGTACTCCACCAACGTGTATCAGGAGACTTCGCTCGGCCAGGATGTGATGTCGACCGAGGGCGCACCGCTCTACTCGAAGGTAGCCAAGACTTCGCCCGATCAGCCCGACGAATATATCATGACCGGCCACAAGGAGGATTATGTCACCACGCCGGAGCTCAATATGCTCTTCCCGCGTATCTACAGCCCCGACTATGTGGACGGGTATAAAGGTTGGGCCGGCGTGAGCCGAGAGGAGCCGCTCGGCGAGACTGTCTACGGCACGTTGCTCGTCGACGAGAACGGCAACTCGCTCCGCAAAGAGCCGATGGTCAAGCCTACCTTTGCACAGAATATGCGCTACTTCTTCAGCTATCAGCTCAACCATATGTACTGGCGCTACTTCATGTGGAACTTTGCAGGCCGTCAGAACGACATTCAGGGCAACGGCGAGCCCAATCACGGAAACTGGATCACCGGTATACCGTTTATCGACAACGCCCGCCTCGGCGACCAGTCGCTGCTTCCGGCTTCGGAGGGATCCGCCAACAAGGGTCGCAACGTATTCTTCATGCTGCCGCTTCTGCTCGGCGTAGTGGGTCTGCTCTGGCAGTCGCTGCTGTCGTCGCGCAAAGGTATCGAGCAGTTCTGGGTGGTATTCTTCCTCTTCTTCATGACCGGTATTGCCATCGTGCTCTACCTCAATCAGACCCCCGGGCAGCCGCGCGAGCGCGATTACGCTTACGCCGGCTCGTTCTATGCCTTCGCCATCTGGATCGGCCTGGGTGTGGCAGCCATAGCGCGTGGCATCTCCGCTCTTATGGCAGGTAAAGCCGACAAAAAGACACCCGCCAAGAAGTCGGCCGATACCGACGAAAGCGACGCATCGTATGTATACACCCTTCCGGCAGCCATCGTGGCGTGCATTGTCGGGCTGCTCGTGCCGCTGCAGATGGTTTCGCAGACGTGGGACGACCACGACCGCTCGGGTCGCTACACAGCCCGCGATTTCGGTTTCAACTACCTCAACTCGCTCGACGACAACGCTATCATATTCACCAACGGCGACAACGACACCTTCCCGCTGTGGTACGCTCAGGAGGTAGAGGGTGTGCGTACCGACGTTAAAGTGGTGAATCTAAGCTATCTCACTACCGACTGGTATGCCAATCAGGTGAAGCATCCCAGCTATAATGCACAGGCTCTCCGCACCATCGCAACGCCGACTGACTATGCCTACAACGATCTGCAGATCAGTATCGTGGCTCCCGACTCGGTGCCTGTGGAGGCTTCACAAGCCCTGCGCGAGTTCTATGCCAACCGCGGCGACCGCTATTACAATACGCGTGTGTTCCGCCACCCGCTGATGTATCTGCCCACCAACCTCGATGCCGCCGTCAAGTCGGGACGAATCACGCCCGCCGAGAAATCTGTGGCCGAGGACAGTATATGGATCGACTTCGCTTCCGAGCCCTCGACAGCGCGCGGTATCACCCTGAGCAATCTCCTGACCCTCGACATCCTCACTTCGTCGGTGTCGAACGGCTGGGATCGCCCCGTATACTTCGCATCGACCGTGCCCGAAAGCTACTATATCGGCCTGACGCCCTACATGCGCTCCACCGGTATGGCCTACGAGGTCGGGCCCGTTCTTGCGCCTCAATACAGCTACGAGAGCACCGGCCGATTCTCCACAGGCGTCAATACCGACAAGATGTACGACAACGTGACCAAGCGTTTCCGCTGGGGCGGTCTCGACAAGGTGAAATCGCCCGACGACATCTACCTCGACGAGACGGTGCGCCGCATGGTGGCGTCGACACGCAGCCAGCTGATCGACCTTGCGCAGGCGCTGTATGTGGAAGGCCTCGCCGCCGCCGACAGTTCGGCCACTGCCCGCGCTGCCGACCGCTACTCCAAGTCGGCCGCTATACTGGATCTGATGACGACAAAACTTCCCGTCGAAGCTGCACCCTACAGCGTGCAGCAGGGTAGCGACGTTGGCCTGCTCTACATCGAGCTTGCCGACCGTCTGAGCCGTCCTGAGCTGAAAGAGAAAGGTCTGGCGATGCTTCTGGGCGAGATTCAGGAGGCAGCCCGCACGGCCAAGTACGTGCAGAGCCTCACCCCGGCCCAGTACAATAATCTCCAGACTACCGACCAATACATCTACCACTACTATCTTGTGGATCTCGTGAGCGCCTACATGCAAGGAGGCGGCTCCGACGAAGATCTCGGCAAGATCAAGGAGCTCAAGGATATACATTGGGAGAAACTTCAGGGCGCGCAGGATGTTTATTGAGCAGCCGCCACTGATCTACCGCATACTCTTCCCTGAGGCCACCTGGCGCATCAAGCGCCGTGGCCGCAAGGTGGCGTATATCACATTCGACGACGGCCCGATACCTGAGGTGACACCCTGGGTGCTCGACACTCTCGACCGCTACGGTGTGAAAGCTACATTCTTCATGGTGGGCGACAATGTGCGCCGCCACCCCGAGCTGTGCGAGGAGGTGAAGCGTCGCGGCCACTCGGTGGGAAATCACACTATGCACCATCTGCAGGGGTTCAAGGTGCACTCCAAACGGTATCTGCGCGATATCACCGAGGCCGATGCGCTGATCGACTCGGCGCTCTTCCGCCCTCCGCACGGATTGATGCGGTGGTCGCAGGCTCACGTGATCAAGGATCACTACAACATCATAATGTACGATCTGGTGACGCGCGACTACTCCTCGAAGCTCACCCCCGGGCAGGTGCTCGACAATGTGAAACGCTTCGCACGCAACGGCTCGATCATAGTGTTTCACGATTCGCTCAAGGCCGAGCGCAACATGAAGGCGGTGCTTCCGCAGGCTATAGAGTGGCTTCTCGATCAGGGGTATGAACTGCTCCCTCTCCAGTCTGTCTGACCATCTCGACCGGCTGATGGTCGGCGCGGGCGCAGTGCGCTGGGGTGTGGCGGCCGCAGATGCGGTGTCGGCAGAAGCGGCCGACCGGTTCGGCAGGTGGATAGCCGCAGGCCGACACGGCGATATGGCCTACATGGAGCGATACGACGCGGTGCGTCGCGATCCGTCGTTGCTGCTCGACGGGGCGCAGAGCGTTATTGTGGCGGCTTTCCCCTACGAGGCCGATGTGCAGCGTACCGGCGACGTTGAGGTGTCGCGCTATGCTCTCGCCGACGATTATCATGAGGCGCTGCGCCGCAGGCTCGCCCCGGTGGCCGAATGGCTGCGTGATGAGTGCGGGGCGGAGAGCCGGATATGCGTCGATACGGCGCCGCTTCGGGAGCGGTATTTCGCCGTGCAGGCCGGAGTAGGTTTTATAGGAGTGAACAACTGCCTGATTGTGCCAGGTGCCGGGAGCTACGTTTTTTTGGCTGAAATTGTCACGACACTTACGCTCCCACCCTCCGAGCCGTGCACACTGAGCTGCGCGGGGTGTCTGAGGTGCGTTGCGGCATGCCCGGGCGGTGCGCTCAGTGCCGACGGCCGATGCGCCGATGCCCGGCGGTGCATATCATATCTCACCATCGAGTATCGCGGCGAGGAGCTGCCCGACGACATCGACTACGGGCGGCGACTTTACGGCTGCGACACATGTCAGGCTGTGTGCCCCCACAACGCCGGCATCGCCCGTACACCGAGTGCCGTCGGAGCTCCGCGCCCCGAGCTTCTCGCACTCACTGCCGAGAGTGTGAGCCGGCTCACTCCCGGCGACTTCCGCCGCCTCACGCGCCATTCGGCAATGAGCCGTGTGCGGCGTGACCAACTTCTGCGAAATCTAAGAGCCTGTCTCACAAGAAATGTTAAATTCCGCAGGCGCATATTTTGAGTCTTATTATTTTCTTGAACGAAGGAGCGTAGCCTCTCTACGTGACTGAGAGAAAGGGAATAAGAAGATCAAAAGATGCGAGCAGAACTGTTTATTTCTTGCTGTCAGGTGAGGTTAATAGTTAAAAGTTAATAGTTAATAGTTATTAGTTATTAGTTATTAGTTATTAGTTAATTGCCTATTCCACTTGAGAAATTACCTCTGCCTCGGTCTCTCTTTGGTCTATTGCTGCCGAGTTCTGCGGTCGTGTACATCCGGTACACTCCCTTATCACTCACCACAATAGCCTAAAAGATAGACCGCTCAGAATTTAACATTTCTTGTGAGACAGGCTCTAAGGTATTTAAAATAATGACAAAGCGAGCTAAAAGAATTTGGTGGACCGTGGCAGCTGTTGCTGTAGCTGCCGTGGCTGTAGCGGTGATATGCTTGGGATCGGTCGAAGTGCCGGGAGCGGGAGCAGAATCAGTTGCCTATGAGCGGTACGGCGTTTGGGAGCCCGACACGGAAGCACTCGGAGAGGCTTTTGAAGTGTTCACCGTGCGCCAGCCTGACGACTATTCGGGGCCTGTGGAGTGCTCTGTGGTGCGTCGCGTAGAGCCCGACTCTGCGCGCTGTTCTCGCGGAGTGCTGTATGTGCATGGCTACAACGACTATTTTCTGCAAGCCGAACTGGCCGACTCGGTAGCCGCGTGGGGCATGGAGTTTTATGCTGTGGATCTGCGCAAGTACGGCCGCTCGCTGATAGAGGGGAACCGCCGGTTTGAGCTGCGCGACATAAGCGAATATTACGCCGACATAGATACCGCCTTGGCGTTGATGCGCCGGGCCGGAGTGCGCGATGTCGTGCTTATGGGGCATTCGACGGGCGGCCTCGTTGTGTCGAGCTACGTTGCCGACACTGCACCTCAGTCCGGACAGCCGCATCTGCGTGGAGTAATCCTCAACTCTCCCTTTCTCGACTGGAATCTCGGCTCTTTGGAGGGTGTGGTGCCCGCCGTGGCCTGGGTAGGGAGCTGGTGGAAGGGGTTGAATATCAGTCAGGGAGGGTCGACCGCGTATGCCGAGAGCCTTCTTGCCTCCGGCCGTGGCGAGTGGAGATACCGCACCGACTGGAAGCTGCCCGTCTCGCCGCCGGTCGAGGCATCATGGATCCGTGCTATCGACCAAGCTCAGCGCAAGCTCAGGCGCGATGAGCCGCCGTTACACCTGCCTGTGCTCCTTATGATGTCGGCACGGAGCGTGGAGGGCGATACGTATACCGAAGCCCACAGCCGTGCCGACGCCGTGCTCGATGTGACAGATATAGATCTATATGGCCGCCGGCTCTCCGAACAGGTCGAGGTGGTGCGTATAGATGGGGGATTGCACGANCTGCTGCTCAGNGCNCCCCCGGTAAGAGCCGAGGCGTACGGCGTGATGCATCGCTGGCTCTTGCAACTGAATTTGCTGAAAAATATTGTGCGGAGTCAAAAATAAATTGTAATTTTGTGCGCACAATGACACGACGCATCCTCATACTTGCCATCGCGGCGCTTCTGGCCCTTGCACCGGCTGCCCATGCAGCAGGGTGGGAGGAGGTTGTGCGCCAGCCCCAGCAGTCGGAGCATATCGAGGCTGAGGATGTCGATGTGGCGGTGCGCGACGGGTATGTATATGTATCGTCGGCACACGGAGTGCAGATCAAGGTGTTCACTATCCTTGGGCAGACCGTCACGCAGCTGACTGCGCGCCCGGGTATATTCCGCTTCAAGCTGCCGGCCAAAGGTATCTATATTTTAAAAATAGGTTCTACCACGCGTCGCATCACAGTGTGATATCATTTACCTCAGTTGAATTTTATGTATTGGCTGTCATGGTGGCGGCTGCTATAGTGGCGTATATGGCTGTGCCGCGGCGAAGAGGGGTGGCGCGGCAGGAGCTTGTGGCCACGCGGCTGAGTCACGAGTATGATTTGGACGACACTCAGCGTATCGAGCTGACAGCTTGTGCCGACGGGACAGTGGAGGTCGTGCGCCACGGCTTGCCTGCTCTCACCGACGGTGGCGCCGTAAGCCTTGCCATCGAGATAGTGGGGTTTGACATCACCGTGACAGAGCGTATAGTTTACAGCCGCGACGGTTGGCCGGTGAATACCGCATCGGCGCGACTCGACTTTCTCGCCCCCGAGAGGTATCATCTGCATTATGTGAGCCCCGACCTCAACCTTGCCTGCGCCACAACGCTCCACAACCGCCCCGGCATCCATGTCGTCAAGCCTCTGATCTGAGAGAATCGAGCCGCTGT
>WFLX010084058.1_pt1 | contig 11511 bp, 8 predicted proteins | sample 4967041 | NCBI WGS metagenome assembly WFLX01 (sample SAMN12857096, study PRJNA449069) | gut metagenome | isolation source: stool from male and female vole | host: Microtus ochrogaster | place: USA:Florida | collected 2017 | reverse complement strand
GGAAGTACAGTGACGAGAGCTAGCAGGAAATACCTATCTCCATCTCGAACATAGAAGTCAAGCTGCTAAACGCCGACGATAGCCGAAAGGCAAAAATAGGAAGTTGCTGGACAAAGAAAGCCCTATTTCAACATGTGTTGAGGTAGGGTTTTTTTTAGTTGTTTTGATCTCTCTTTTTTGATTTTAAAATAATAATAGGGATAGAAAGGTGAACCCAGGGATGAAAAATGTTTGTTTAATCACGGGCGCTTCGAGTGGTTTAGGAAAAGAGTTTGCTTTTCTTTTTGCTAAAAATGGTCAAAATCTTCTTTTAGTAGCGCGTAGTCTTCCCAAATTAGAGGAGATCTGCCGACAACTCAAGCGTGAATATGGCATTGAGGCCATGCCTTATCAAGCGGATCTTACAGTGGATTCCGAAATTTTAAACCTATATAAATGGGTCCAAGATCAGGACATTCAAGTAGATTATCTTATAAATAATGCTGGATTTGGAGATCGAGAATCCTTTATTGGTTCAGACTGGACTCGTAGCCGTTCTTTATTGGATTTAAATATTTTTGCTTTAGTTCATATGACGTATCTTTTCGGAGCGGAAATGAAAAAGCGGCATTTTGGCCGAATTCTCAATATTGCTTCAGCGGCTGCCTTTTCGGCTGGTCCCTATATGGCACTTTACTATGCTTCCAAAAGCTTTGTTCTTTCTTTTTCGGAGGCGCTCTATGAGGAATTGAAAGGGACAGGCGTTACGGTAACGGCTTTATGTCCTGGACCTACGGCTACCGAATTTGAAAAAAATGCTAATTTAAAAGGATCGGTTATGTTTTCAGCCTTAAAGCCAGATTCTGCTTTAAAGGTAGCCAAATTAGGTTTTGATGCGATGATGAAAGGAAAACCAGTTCAATATAGTGGTTTGGTTACCAGATCTTTTAGCTTTGCTACTCGTGTTTTACCCCGTAGCCTTTCTCGTAAAATTGCGATGCGAGTGAATAAAAATCAATAATAAAAAAGGGGCTATTTAAGTGACCGCCCCTTTTTCTCTTTGAAAAATGCCGAATGAAAAAACCGGATAGAAATCCGGCTCCCTTTTGACTTCCTCAAGTCTTTAACCAACTATTTGAAAAATTGAGAGAAGAAATCGTCATCATCCTTTTTCATACGGCTTTGGGCCATTTCAAGTTGGGCTAAGAAATCTTGTCCCCCACTTACAAAATCAAGATCATCATCACTCAATTCCCCTTCTTCTATCTCAGAATTTTGGTAAAGTGATTTATATTCTTGAAGAGTAAAGGGAAGTTTATGTTCTTTAGCGAGAGGAATCAAAACTTTTTCTACTACGAGGAGTTCATCATCGCTTCCTTCATAAGGAGCGGATAATTTTTTAACTTCCTTTTTTAAGGATTTATTCTTGGAAATCTTTTCTTGAAATAATGCGATATTTTCAACGGCCATATTTTCCCTTCTTAATAATGGAGCGCATAAAGCCCAAGACTAGGATAGAATCTCTTTAGAAAAGGAACCTCTTTCATCTCCATAAATCTACATCTGGTTTTCATCATAATACAAATTTTTTCTTTTAAATATCCACCTCCTCTAAAAATCTTTCAAGATGTTTTTTCAAGAGAATTTAGTAATAATTTTTTTAATCTCTCAATTGTTTTCTTCTGAAGATGAAGAAAATAAATTTTAAAAAGAAAAAAGGTTAAAAATTCTTTTGAATTTCTAACCTAAATGGCATTAAAAACTTAAAAGCTTATAAGAAGTAGGGGCTAACTGGACGGATCCTTGAATATCTTCCTCTTCATTGCTCATCAAGTTAGTCATTTTTTGATGGACATTGACAGGAATAGAAATAGGTTGATCGGTTAAATTAATACACGTCCAAACAGATTGTCCATTCCAACTGCGTTGATAAATACACCAAGGATTATTGATCGCAATTTGTGTGTAATCTCCATACNTTAATTCGGGATGGTCGTGACGAATTTGACCAAACTTAGCAATTTGATCCGTTAATTCATTCCACTCANGCGATTTTACTTCTGGACGTAAAGCCGTATCATTGGCATTTTTCGTTCCAGTTAATCCCCATTCACTTCCATAATATNTACNTGGAATACCAGGCATNGTATAGAGCATGGCATATAAAGCGGGAAGCAAGGCTTTATTATCTAAGGTACTGGCAATACGGTTTACATCATGATTGTCAACAAAAGAAAGTAAATGCTTTCCACGATAAAGACACCAAGGATCTTTACCAAATTGGCGATTGAAGGAATATAAAATTTCGTAGAAATTTTTAGAGTTAAATGAAGAATAAAGCCCCTTGTAGCATTCGTAGTTGGTACACGAATCCAATTTTTCCTCATTTACCCACATGTTGTAGTCCCCATGAAGTGTTTCGCCTAATAAGAAAAATTCCGGATCGCGGGCTTTGACATGTTGATGCAACACCTTTAAAAAGTCGCCATCCAAGCAATAGGCTACATCCAAACGCAAGCCATCCACACCAAATTCATCAATCCAAAAATCCACCGTATCCAAAAGATATTGAATAACTTCGGGATTACGCAAGTTAAGCTTGACAAGGGAGTCATAGCCTTCCCAATTGGCATAGCGTAAGCCATCATTAAAGGAATTATTATTCCAAAAATCGATTTGGAACCAATCTTTATAGCGTGATTGTTCTCGATTTTTTAAAACATCTTGAAAGGGAGCAAATTGCCGACCCACATGATTGAACACACCATCAAATAAAACGCGAATCCCATTTTCATGAAGAAGTGTGACTAATTGTTTTAAATCCTCTTGATCTCCTAAACGGCTATCCACTTTCCGATAATCAATGGTGTCATAGCCATGGCTTCCTGATTCAAAAAGTGGATTAAAAAGAACCATATCGACATTGAGCTTTTTCAAATGATCCACCCAATTCTCTAATTTGTTAAGACGATGAGTGAGTTTAAAATCATTTTCAAAGGGAGCGCCTACGGCCCCTAGGGGATAAATTTGATAAACATTCGATTCAAAGGCTTTCATATTCGTCAGAACTTCTTTAAGAAGTTCCAACCTCCTTTCCAAACTTAAAGTCACCTCTAGTTTGGTAAAAATTGACTCTTTCTTTAAAACGGATAAAAGAGCCAAAGTCGAAAAAAGAAAAAAAACGTCTACTGAAAAAAGAATAACGTAAATAAGCAAAAAGAAGCGGAAAAAAAACCAAACATCAAGGTTTGGTTCTTTTTTTCGAGGCTAAAGTGGACTTTCACACAGATCGGCTGGTTTAGCTTGGATGGCCTGATTCAATAAACGAGGATCCAGCTGAATTTGTACCCCAATTTTTCCTCCAGAGAAGTAAATGGTTTCATAATCCAGGGCACTTTGATCAAAGTAAGTGGGAAAATGCTTTTTCATCCCTAAAGGAGAACATCCTCCATGAACATATCCGGTCAGTGGGAACAATTGCTTTTGAGGAAGCATTTCCAGCTTTTTTTTCCCCGCCACATGAGCTGCCTTTTTTAAAGAGAGATGGGCATCGGCTGGAATCATAAAGACCACTGGTTCGTTATTGGGAGTAATGGTCACAAGCGTTTTAAAAACTTGCTTAGGGTCGGTTTTCAATAAATCTGCTACGCTTTGGGCATCTTTAGCTTCCTTAAGCTGTAGATCATAGGCTTCATAAGGCAATTTAAGCGTATCAAGATGCCTCATGGCGTTTGTTTTTTTGACTTTCATCCACAATCCTTTCTAGCTTACGTAAAATTTGTCGGGCTGCAGCCGCTTTGGTCATCGAATGATCCATAGCGGTTTTTAAAATATATTGATGGGCTTTGTCTTCACTCCAGTGACACAACATGACAAGTTGCATTTTCGCTTGACTCACAAGCTTTTCATCTTGGAGTTTGCGTTTTTNCTGATTTAAACTTTCTAACAAACGCCGCTGACTTTGCGCATTTTTGCCTAAGTAATCCGCAATTTGAGCCAAGGTCGTTTTGGACGTTCGAGAGGATAAAGTCAAAATAAGCGCGTCACGGTATTGGTNACTTAAAGTGTCNGTTTTATTTTGGGGACAAAGAACCAAAGNACTCGTGTTATGAAGCATGCTGAGTTCTAAGACAATTTGTTGCAAGGAAGTGGATTTGGAAGCGAGTTGGGCTACAAGTAAATCGAAGGACGTTTGGCCTAATAATCGGCGAGCTTGTTCAATATTTTCGGCTTTAACAATTTTCCACCCCGCTTGTGAAAAGACTTCTTCCACTTCTGGACTTTCGGAAAGCATTAAAAGACTGCGATTTAACACGCTTCTTCCTCCAAANCTANATAGGNTTCTAAAATTTGTGNATCAACATNNTTTTNAACAAAGGCTGATTCAAGGGCAAGATCTTTGGCTTCCTTTAAAGATTGCGCAACTTTTCTAAAATCCTCTTTTGGTCCATCATCCCAAGACAAATTTTCTTCTATTCCTTGAAGACCAGCCAAAAGAATTAAAGCAAATACTAAATAGGGGTTGGAGTTAGAATCCGGCAAACGGACTTCGAGTACGTCTTTAGCTAAAGGGGGAATACGAATCATAACATTACGCACCGTATCCGAAGCATCAAAGCGCATGGGCGCATTGAAGTGGGTAAAACGCGCATAAGAATTTGGATTGCTACACATAAAGAGTTGTAAATCGGGTAAATATTTTAACAATCCGGCAATAAAAGCATTTTGATGTTCTAAGCCTTCTAAAAAACGCACTTGCACATGCATTGCACTTCCAGGTTGATCCTTTAAAGGATTGGGGGAAAAGTCGGCATGTAAGCCATTGGAATTGGCTGTTGTACGAACAATCCATTTAAATAAAGAAGCTTCATCTGCGGCTAAAAGTGGTTCAGAGAAGTGAAAGTCAATTTCATTTTGGCCTGGACCGGATTGATGATAAGACTTATGAGGATCTAGCCCCATTTCTTCTAGCAATAAACAAATCTCCCGACGAATATTTTCACCTTGATCTAAAGGGGCTACATCCATATAGCCTCCTTGATCAAATGGCTTTTTGGTCAAATTTCCTTGCGCATCCTTTTCAAATAAATAAAATTCAATTTTTGCCGCCATTAAAACNTCAAGTCCATAGCGATAAAGTTGTTTAAGCGTTTCTTTTAAAAAGGTGCGGGTATCGGCTTGAAACAGGGTTCCATCTGGATAATACAAATCACAAACCATGTGAATCACTCCATTTTCTAATGAGCGCCATGGTAAATAAATCATCGTTGAGGGATCGGGTTTGATGATTAAATCGGTTCCATGATCTTGTTTGGCCCCTAGGCCAAATACTTGAGTGGCATCAATTGCTACGCCTTTTTCAAACGCACGGCNCAATTGGCTNGGCATGATAGATACATTTTTCTGTACCCCAAAAGGGGTATAAAAAGCTAAGCGAATGAATTTTACNCCTTCATCCTCAACGTATTGTAANATATCATTTTTTGTCATAAAATTTCCCTCTTTCTATTTGACACCGAAAAAAGGAGGTGGCTTTGTAATACTCCTTATTCCTTAAAAGACTAAGCTTCCCTCTTTTCTTTAAAAAATCTTTCCTTCGATTAAAAAGAAGTCTTCTTTAACAAACTACATTTAAAGAAAAAATAAAGAAGAAAGGGAGGAATGAAGGATAAAAAAATTTTAGGTCATTTTANAAAGAAAAAAAGAAAATCATTTTTCTTTTTAGAAATGAAAACCTTTTCAGTCCCATTTTGATCGAAAAAGATTTGGTTTTTCTACCTTTCCTATTTGTATTGGGGAAATCGGCGCTATTCAAGCCATAGTGTCTACTTTTTTCTGGATAAGAAGAACTTTTTCTNNACTCTTAGTTTCTCTTATTCAGGAAAAAGTTAATTTATTTCAAAGCAAATATAAAAATGAATACGGACGAATAAAAGTTCCGAAGCTTTTTCTAATCTTTGTAAAAAATTTATAGTGAAATAAGCCGATTGTAAAAAATGTATGTTTTTAACGCTTTTTTCTTTCCTTTCGGATCAAATTTGAACCGTATAAAAAGTTTACTCTTCGTTTTCTTGACAGGATCGCCCAAAGTCGTGTAAGGTTTCGACAACGAAAGGCAATGGCGCCAAACATTCCCCCNCGGGTTTACNACAAGGGTTTNGAACCCTTTGGACCATACATGGAGGGTTTGGGACCATTGCCTTTATTTTTTGTCCACAATCTCGAAGGAGACATTATGAACACAAATATTGCAGAAATTTTTGGTGAAAACGTATTTGATGACGCCACAATGAAAGAGCGTCTTCCAAANGAAACATATANAGAATTAAAGAAAACNATNGATCTTGGTTTGCCTTTAAACCGGAAAATTGCTAACGCGGTCGCNCATGCGATGAAGGTTTGGGCNATTGAAAAAGGGGCNACCCATTTTACTCACTGGTTCCAACCTATGACTGGAAATACAGCCGANAAGCATGATTCCTTTATTACTCCCGATGGCCCTGGAAAAGTCATTATGAGCTTCCAAGGCAAGGAATTGATTAAAGGGGAACCCGATGCTTCTTCTTTTCCCAATGGTGGTCTTCGCGCTACCTTTGAGGCNCGCGGGTATACCGCNTGGGATCCCACTAGCAATGCGTTTATTAAAGAAGGCGTTTTGTGTATTCCTACCGCTTTTGCTTCTTATACCGGCCATGCCCTAGATAAGAAAACTCCATTGCTTCGTTCGATGGAAGCCATTAATAAACAAGCCTTACGCATTTTGCATCTTTTTGGCAATGACGATGTCACTTCTGTAAAAACCACGGTTGGTGCCGAACAAGAATACTTCTTAGTGGATCAAGAATACTTTGATCAACGCAAAGACTTGTCCTATACCGGTCGTACATTATTTGGAGCGATGACTCCAAAAGGACAAGAAATGGAAGACCATTATTTTGGGACCATTAAAAGCCGAGTGAAAGATTTCATGGATGAACTCAATATGGAACTTTGGAAACTCGGTGTCATGGCTAAAACGCAACATAATGAGGTAGCACCGGCTCAATTTGAAATTGCACCCATTTTTAGCACCACTAACTTGGCTACAGACCAAAACCAGCTGACCATGGAGCTTATTCAACGCATTGCTAAAAAACATGGCATGGTAGCTCTACTGCATGAAAAACCTTTTGANGGGGTTAACGGTAGTGGTAAACACAACAACTGGTCCATGTCTACCAATACGGGCGCTAACTTGCTTGAACCTGGCGATACCCCTTATGAAAACTTGCAATTTTTATTGTTCTTAGCTGGAATTGTGAAAGCCGTTGACGAGCACCAAGACTTATTGCGTCTGGCCGTCGCTACGGCGGGTAATGATCATCGTCTTGGAGCCAACGAANCTCNTCCTGCAATTATCTCTATCTTTACGGGAGAAGAACTTGCTGAAGTCATTGAAGCTCTTCAACACGATTCCAACTATGGCTCTAAAGACAAGATGTTTATGAACATTGGAGCAGCCGTGTTGCCAAACTTACCATTGGATACTACTGATCGCAACCGAACTTCTCCCTTTGCTTTTACAGGAAATAAATTTGAATTTAGAATGCCAGGCTCAGCCCAATCTACTGCGGGCATCAACATGGCCCTCAACACCGCTTTTGCCGATTCCTTTATGCAGCTCGCTGACGTTTTAGAAGCCGCTGACGACTTTGACGCTGCATTGCATCAACTTCTTCGTGAAACTTTCCTTAACCATTCACGTATTCTTTTCAATGGCAATGGGTACTCCGATGAATGGGTAGAAGAAGCTGCGCGTCGTGGTTTGTTAAATTTGAAAACTACAGCCGATGCTATTCCTTATATTAAGACTCCGGCTAACATTGCGCTTTTTGAACGGCAAGGTGTGTTGTCCAAAGAAGAAGTGGAATCACGTTACGAAATTTTACTCGAAGAATATGTCAACCTGCTTAACATTGAAGCGGGAACAATGGTCGATATGGCCCGTAAGGAAATTTTCCCTGCCGTAGCCAGCTTCCAAAATGACTTGGCGCAAAGTGCAAGCCATAAAGCCGCTCTTGGATTNGCNAGTGGTTCNCTCTATGAAGTTGCTACGCTTGAAAAAGGCTCTGCTTTATTGGATAANGCTTTNGTNGCTTGTGAAAACCTTGCNNCCCATCAACAACAATTGCATGAATTGCCCACTTTAGAAGAACGTTCTTTCTTCGTTAAAGAAGTGTTGCTNGAAGACATGGATGCCTTGCGTCAACCTTGNGATGCCCTNGAAACCATCACTTCTAAAGAAGCTTGGCCTTTCCCATCCTACGATGAGTTGTTGTTTGGCCTTTAAAATTTAAACTTCAAGCGGCCTTTATGGCCGCTTCTTCTTTTCTTAAAGTTTTCTGTTTCGTTGCACTGAACCTTGAGCTTGTTGGATCAAGGATGTCGAAAAAATTAAAGGAGAACACATTATGTGCACTGTATTTGCGATGGAAACTGACCAGCCTGATCTGAAACAAGTCGAGGCTGCCTTAGATAAAACCCAAAGTCGTGGACCCGATGATCAACGCATTGTGGTGTTGCCAAAAGCGGTACTTGGCTTTCAACGGTTAACCATCATGGGAGTCGATTCCTCTGGAATGCAACCTTTTTTCCTCGATGATGATGCTGTGATTTGCAATGGAGAAATTTATGGCTTTCGCAAACTGAAAAAAGAACTTGAAGCCAAAGGGTATGTCTTTCAATCCAACTCCGATTGCGAAATTTTATTACCGCTTTTTAAGGAATATGGTACTGACATGTTTGCCAAATTAGATGCGGAATTTGCCTGTGTGCTTTATGATGGCCAACATCAATCTCTTATTGCCGCTCGTGATCCCATTGGCATTCGGCCTTTGCATTATGGCTATACGCCAAAAGGTGAAATCTGCTTTGCCTCGGAAGCTAAAAATTTAGTGGATCTTGTGGNAGAGATTTNTCCTTNCCCACCTGGACATTATTACCAAGATGGACAGTTTGTTTGTTACCGCGATATGACCCAAGTGGATGAAGTGGTGCAAGGCGATGTGGATACGGTTTGTGCCCAAATCCATGACCTTTTAGTTGAAGGCATCAACAAACGCTTAGATTCCGATATGCCCCTTGGCTTCTTGCTTTCTGGCGGNTTGGATTCTTCTTTGGTTTGTGCCATTGCGGCTCAGCAATTAGACCGTCCTATTGAAACCTTTGCCATTGGTATGGATAGCGATGCCATCGATTTAAAGTACGCCAAACAAGTGGCCGACTTTATTGGGAGTAACCACCATGAACTGATTATGACTCGCCAAGAAGTNTTAGACACTTTAGAAGAAGTCATTGCCGAACTAGCTACCTTTGATATCACCACCATTCGAGCCTCTATGGGAATGTATTTGTTATGCAAAAAGATTCGCCAAATCAGCGACNTNCGNGTGCTTTTAACGGGTGAAATTTCCGATGAACTTTTTGGCTACAAATACACAGATTTTGCGCCAAGTGCCCAAGCTTTCCAAGAAGAAAGTCAAAAGCGGGTAAAAGAATTGCACATGTACGACGTATTGCGTGCGGATCGCTGCATTTCCACTCATTCTATGGAAGCTCGCGTTCCCTTTGGGGATTTGGACTTTGTGAAGTATGTCATGGCGATTGATCCCGCTTTGAAGCTCAATACTTACGACATGGGAAAATATTTATTACGCCATGCCTTTGAAGCGGATCATTTGTTGCCGGAATCCATTTTATTTCGGCAAAAAGCAGCTTTTTCCGATGCGGTTGGCCACTCGATGGCCGATGATTTAAAAGCCTATGCTAACGATCTCTACTCGGATGAAGACTTAGCTCAAGCGGCTAAAAAATATCCTTATGCGACTCCATTTACCAAAGAATCTTTGTTGTATCGGGATTTATTTGAGAAATACTATCCAGGCCAGGCGCATATGATTGCTGGATTCTGGATGCCCAATAAAGAGTGGGAAGGCTGNAACGTCGACGACCCCTCGGCCCGCGTTTTAGCCAACTATGGCGAAAGCGGCGTATAGAAAGAAGGAATTTGTGCATGAATGAATTGATTAGAGAACACGATGCCTGTGGAATTGGGGTGGTGTGTCAAATCGATGGGCGCAAGTCCCATACTGTCGTTGACCAAGCCCTCCACATCGTTGAAAAACTCGAACACCGGGCTGGAAAGGATGCTTCTGGAACCGTGGGCGATGGAGTAGGGATTTTGCTTCAGATTTCCGATCGCTTCTTTGAAAAAGCCGCCCAAAAAGATGGTTTAGACTATACTCCTGATCATCATACGGGAGTGGGAATGTTTTTCTTTCCACAAAATGAGTTGGAACAAAACCAAGCTAAAAAACTCTTTACGACCATTGCTCAAAAAGAGGGTTGTAAAGTACTCGGTTGGCGTAAAGTTCCGGTTCAAGAAGAAATTTTGGGTCAAAAAGCGTATGAATGCATGCCTTCCATTTGGCAAGTCTTTTTAAAACGACCTGATACCATTCATACAGCCAAAGAATTTGATAAATTGCTTTATATTGTACGACGCGAATTTGAAAAAAGTTGTCCCAATACGTATGTCGCTTCTTTATCGTGTCGGACGATTGTCTACAAAGGAATGTTTTTNGTTGATCAATTGCGTCGCTTTTACGAAGACCTCCAAGATCCGGACTACNAAAGTGCTATTGCGATTGTCCACTCCCGTTTTTCCACCAACACCACGCCTTCTTGGAAACGGGCACATCCAAATCGTCTGATTGCTCACAATGGGGAAATCAACACCATTCGCGGAAACGCCAACCGAATGTTGGCCCGTGAAGAATCCATGTTTTCTCCTCTGATTGATAAACAATACAAGCGCGTCTTGCCTGTTATCAATCCAGATGGCTCCGACTCAGCGATGCTTGATAATACGTTGGAGTTTTTAATGATGAATGGAATGGATTTAGCCAAAGCGGTCGCCATTTCCATTCCCGAACCTTGGAAACATGTTCCTATGGATCAAGCCAAAAAGGATTTTTATCATTACTACGCCACCATGATGGAACCTTGGGATGGTCCAGCGGCTATTTTGTTTTCCGATGGAGAAGTATGTGGAGCTGTACTCGACCGCAATGGCTTGCGTCCAGCCCGCTATTACATNACCAAAGATGGCTTATTCATCTTATCTTCCGAAGTGGGCGTTTTAGATTTACCCCCTGAAGACATNGCTCTCNAATCTCGCCTAATGCCAGGAAAGATGTTGCNCATCGATACCGTACAAGGGCGCATGATTCCAGATGAAGAACNTAAAAAGAGCTATGCCGCCAACAATCCTTATGGGGAATGGCTCAATCTCAAACTGTTGCATCTTGAAGATCTAAAAGCCCCCGATAAAAAACCACGGATGCATGACCAAGCNTTGCGTGATCAACTTTACCGNGTATTTGGCTNCACCTATGAGGATGTCANNGACCAAATTNTANNNNTGGCCAAATCCCGTAAAGAACCNGTNGCGNGNATGGGNACGGATGTTCNCTTGNNGTTGGTGTCCAAGTT
>WFLX010057069.1_pt1 | contig 11513 bp, 11 predicted proteins | sample 4967041 | NCBI WGS metagenome assembly WFLX01 (sample SAMN12857096, study PRJNA449069) | gut metagenome | isolation source: stool from male and female vole | host: Microtus ochrogaster | place: USA:Florida | collected 2017 | reverse complement strand
GCGTGGACATTAAGGGGCGACATGAAAACCGAAAGCATTATCGCCTCAGATTTGAGATATTCCGGCTCATACACCTTCTCTATTGCCACTACTTTGCCGTCAACCGAACTGACCACCATGTCACGACGTTCTCCACGGTAATGACGCTTCGGGCAACGGAAAAAATTGAATACAAAAATATACACCACCACGGAAATGACGGTGAAAATTGCCGGAAGAGCCACAGGGGGCATGAAGAGCCACACCGGCACATTNAGCGCGGCGAGAACAATTGGTAAGAGTATAAGTATATTTGTGCCTTCGCGGTGTATCTTCACTTCTTAATATNTGTTAGTTGNCATCNTAAGTGTGGCCATATATTTTGNGGCCTGCANNNTNAGCTGCAGACCATTTTGTCTGCAAAATTAAGTTTTTTCTTAATTTCTCACAAATTTTTCGTAACTTTACACACCATTTTAACTTGCTTATACCTTATATGGCACAACGACAAGCTTTATTAGTGGTTAATCCTGTGTCCGGCACCCGTTCCAAGCGTGGACTAAAAGATGTGGTCACCACACGTCTTGCCAAACAAGATATTGCTGTTCAGACATTGCTCACACAAGGTCCCGGACATGCTTCAGAATTGGCTGCCCTGGCTTTAGAAGAGGGTTACGACATGGTGATAGCAGCCGGAGGCGACGGCACAGTCAATGAGGTGGCTACCACCCTTTCCAATACACAGATGCCTTTGGGTATCATTCCACTCGGCTCAGGTAATGGACTTGCCCGTTCTCTCGGCATACCTCAGGATGTTGGAGAGGCTCTCCGTATCATTGAGGGGGGGCATATATCAAGATGCGACCGCGGAATGGTGAACGGTATGCCGTTTTATTGTACATTCGGTGTCGGATTCGATGCCGCAGTCAGCGAGACTTTCGCTTCCATGAAGCATAGGGGTAGAACNACTTATGTGAGAAGCGTGATTAGGGAATTCCTTAATTATAAGAGCCAGCCTTACGCTATTTCNATAGGAGGAAAAGTGGTCACCGAACGTGCTTTCCTTATAGCCGTATGTAATGCATCACAATACGGCAACAACGCCTATATCGCTCCACAGGCCAAGCTCTCTGANGGNCTGCTTGATGTCATTATCGTGCATGATGGCTCNCCCCTTTCAACNGTGAAGATGGGNATGGATCNCTTGACNGGATTTCTTGACNGNAACACACGNATAGATACTTTCCGNGTNAGCACNGCTACTATCACACGTCTCAAATCGGGACCGGTGCATCTTGACGGTGAACCGCTTGCTTTGGGTACTAATCTGGAAATAAGCTGCGATGCCTCGGCTCTGTCGGTGTTTTCACCGGAAAAGGAGGAGGATTTCAAACCGATAGTATCCCCGTTGCGGGCGATGTTNTCTGATCTGCGATACGATCTGTTGGCTATGCTGAGACCCCAGTGAAGTCTTTCGGANGNTNTGGGTGNCCACACGGAGNNGTGTNATTCTATTTTAATACTTATCTCATCACCCCAGAGGTTGTCTACCTGTATTCCTCCGGTTATGAAGCCGGTGAGGAAATTTCCGGTGACAGTGGTAAGTTTTCCTCTCTCTACAGGAAAGCTGATGCCTTTGGTTTGAGAAACCATAATCTTGGCTGAATTGTAAACGTTGAGGGTGACGGTATGAGTATATCTCTCCACCGGAGTGAAGAGCCAGTCGGAAGCACAAGGCACCGGGACACCCGGCATCGTGATTATAGGTAGCTGATAGGAGAAACTACATCCGCTCACCGGGTCCATAGCCTGACTGTCGTAGATAGAGAATCCACCCGGTATTTCGGAATCATATATCAGTTCCACGTAATATTTTTCCCCTTGTTTCCGGGCTTCTTCCGTATGATCAAGGAAGTCGGAATAATCATCGGCTATCAGGCGAAACCGCGCCACAGGGATTTCGAGGAGGATGGAATGGACTGTCGTTTGGTCCCATTTCCCGGCAAGGGCGCTTAAGTCAAGGACATCGTTTGCAGAAAGACACATTCTGCTTTCCGTCTCCTCTCCATGGGCTCTCAGCTCTCTGATAAGATTAGGTTGTGTTATATTGTATCCAAGCGGTTCTGAAGTCTCCGGATCAAGATAGTCAGACCATGCGGTGATGGTGTAGCGCTCCGGACGTAAAGACACGTTGAGTCTGTAAGAGCCGTCAGTGAGTTCGTCAGGTCCAATCTTTCGTAATAAAGTCTCAGCCTTTCCTGAATTGCTTTTCAATTCTACCCATAGTCGTCTGGGCCATGTCTCGCTTCTTGACGGGGGAGTGGTAAGCTCTGACTCCGGCATAACCGCGCTTTCTATGTATTCCCATTTTTCGGAAAATTGAAATACGAGGTCTNCACTTATATTTGTAGGATTTACCGGTTCTTCCGAAGAAGAAGGATATGTGTGGGTNCAACCCACATGCATCAGTGTCNTCAGCACGAGAAGGCANGCTAATCCCTTNGTGTATAGAATATGTANTATATCTTTTTGCCGTTGGCAAGGATGCNGGTTACTATGGGAAATGGGAGCAGACATGGNGGTCAATATGAGAAGTGATACACTAATGACACAGATAAATGGTCAAGTCCGAAGTANGANGTNTTNCGNGTGTCGNNACGCTNCCCGTTTTNGGTGTTATAGAACCTGTCGTAGCGCATGTTAAGATANCCNGCNCCGATNCTNAANTCCACACCCCACTTCTCCTTAAGAGNGAAAGCGTAGCCATAAGTTATGCCNGCGCCTAACAGAGGTCGTCCATGGTCCTGGTAACGATAATTGCCCCATCTNAGGTTATACCATGCAAACGAGCCGTGTAAGCCACCGAAATGTCCCTGTCCGGGTTCATTGAGCCACCATCTCACCTCCGGNTGAAAAGCTACCACACGTAAGGCATGGCGCTCTGAGATGAACCAGGGACANTACCATAGAGGGACAGAGACAGATAAATTTCGCCATATCTGTATCTCCCCCTCAATATTCATTATTGTCGCTGCCCAGGGCACTATGTTAGTCTTTAATGCCACCATTCTCTGAGGTCTCTCCTGAAGTCCTTCCATGACGAGTGCTGTGGGAAATCGTTTTGTGACTTTGGCTTCTGTTGAGTCATTTTGTGAAAATTGTAAGGCATAAGCTTCGCCGGTTATCCCGATAAGCGCAGAGACGACAAAAAAGAAATGGAGCAGCTTCATGGTTTTATTTTAAGATGGATGATTACAATCCTTCCGCGAAAGATTGCTGTTTAGCCGGGAATAAAGGGTTGGTTCGTGGAATTTTACGGTAGCTCCGAGAGGTTTTACGGTAGCTCCGCGAAATCACGGTAGCTCTACGAGGGGAATATAATCCTCATATCCCTCACTTGCCATTTTTTCCAGTGGGATAAATCGAAGTGAGGCGGAGTTTATGCAATATCGAAGGCCTCCGTCCTCTTGGGGTCCGTCAGGGAACACGTGACCTAAATGAGCACCGCTGCTTGCAGAACGCACCTCTGTACGAATACGTCCGAATGATGTGTCACGATGTTCGGTAATCAGGCTATCGTCAATAGGCCGGGAGAAGGCGGGCCAGCCACATCCTGAATTATATTTACGGCTTGAAACGAACAGGGGTGTTCCGTCAGTGATATCCACATAGATTCCGGGTCGGAATTCCTCGTCATATTCATTGACAAATGGCCGTTCGGTTGCACCGTTTTGTGTCACTTCCCACTGCAGGGGTGTGAGACGTTTGCGAAGTTCCTCTTTTTTGTCATCATGATTATTATCGGCGATATGGGGTTTCAATTCCCGTGCCTCTTTGAAGAGGGAAGGATTGACATGGCAATAGCCATCGGGATTTTTGTATAGATATTCCTGATGATAATCTTCAGCAGGGTAGAAGTTCTGTAATGGTCCATATTCAATTGCGATAGGTTCTTTATGGCGACGTTGCAAGGTGGCAAGCATAGCCTCCACTACCGGAGCGTCCTTCTCCGATGTATAATAGATGCCTGTGCGATACTGTGTGCCAACGTCTCCACCTTGCTTGTTAAGGCTGAGCGGATCAATACTTTTGAAATATAGAGTCAAAAGATCNGTCAGACCTATCTTGGAGTCGTCATATACCACTTCCACTGTTTCTGCGGCATTGGTAGTGCCTGTGCACACAAGTTTATAAGATGGATCAGGCACGATACTGTTGGCATAGCCGGCCACAGTAGACATTACGCCCGGTACCAATGAAAAAAGATGGGCAGTGCCCCAAAAGCAACCGCCTGCGAGATATATGGTCTTTATCATAATTGAAGTAAATGTATTCGAATGTATGTATAGTAATTATAGATGAGCGGCCGATCAATACGACGGAGACGTGATTAATTCGGCACGATGCCTGAAGAGAGGTGTGAGACAGATTACTGCAACGCAAATGTAATAAAAAAATCGTCAAGTTCTGTGGTATATGATAAAAAAAGCTATAATTCTGCAACAATATTGGCTCCGGTGCGTTAAAAAGTAAAAATTGAAGTTGGAGTTTCTTCTAAAACTGTTGAAGGTCCTTTCGCATCTGTCAGGAGTTTCTCTGACAATATAAAAACCTGAATCAACTATGCCTAAAAGTAATCTTTACACACGTACCGGCGACCATGGGACGACCTCTCTGGTAGGAGGTACACGAGTTAAGAAAAACTGTCTGCGTTTAGATACCTACGGTACAATCGATGAATTTTCTTCTCAGCTGGGTGTCATTCTGTCNGAACCTGACTGCCCGGAAGAGGTACGCGGTCAGTTGCGTGAGGTGCAGAATATGCTTTTTAATCTTGGAGGATACCTGGCCTGTGAGTCGGTTCCAACTGAGTCAATAGATGAAAAAACGGCAAAAGAAGGAGGAGAAACTTCATCAACTTCTGATACCTCTGCTCCAAAGGTTGAACTTCCGAAAGTATGGGGTTTGAAAGAGGATGATCTTAAACGTCTTGAGGGGTGGATTGACGCATTGGATGAACAGACACCCAAGATTAATGCTTTCGTATTGCCGGGTGGTTGTCCTTTATGTGCCAAGACACATGTTGCACGCAGTGTATGTCGTCGTGCCGAGCGTCTCATAATCGGACTTTCGGAGACAGAGTATGTTGATCCCCTTCTTATCAGCTACATTAACCGTCTTTCCGATTATCTTTTCATCCTTGCCCGTTACTTTAATTTCATGGCAGGAGTGGAAGAGATAACCTGGCAGAAGACCGATTGANNGCCTATNGAACCCTCTTTGTCACCTTATCCTATAGATATGGCCGCTGTCTCAAGATACGCTGCTGCCTCGAGATATAGTGCTTTCTAAAGCTATCGTGGNTTTCTAAAGATATTGNGTTAAAGGAAANCGATGGATTAGGATTGACTTCGTTATTATCTGAANACTATCTANGAANAAATATAATAATTAATAAAAATAAAACTTTATCAATATGTACTGGACACTTGAATTAGCGTCAAAACTTGAGGACGCACCATGGCCTGCAACAAAGGACGAACTTATTGACTACGCAATGCGTAGCGGCGCACCATTGGAGGTTATCGAGAACCTTCAGGAGATGGAAGACGAAGGCGAGACCTACGAAAGCATCGAGGAAATCTGGCCTGACTATCCCTCCAAAGACGACTTTTTCTTCAATGAAGAGGAATATTAATATAGTTTGGATATGACCTTAAAGGATTTGGCGGCAGAGTTAGCCGAAATGTATGATTCGGCACCTCGAGGTGATAAGACCACAATGATCCATCTATTTGCGATTAAATATGCAAAAGAATTGGATAACTTGGAGGATTCCAACATGAATGATTTACTTGTGGCTGCCAATATGCCTGCGTCCTATGTTACAGAGCTCAACAAAGGGCGGAGACTCAGTAAATATGTGGTCCCGAAAGCCTGAACAATCATATTTGAAATATTGAAGATGAGGCTGTGTCGTAATTAAGTTTTACGGTGCAGTCTCTCTTTTTAGAGCTTTGATGTTCCGGCCTATCTTAAGCAACAGATTTTTTTGAGTATTTTCCCAAAATATCCGATTCTCAGTTGTAAAAATTCGGCATATAGGTAAAATAGGGTAACATGGGTGTATTTTCCCCATTCTTGACCTGTTTTGCTATTTTCGAGCACATTTTCCATGAGCTTAACGAGGCTTTTCCATCAATGCTTGATGAGAATGGCGATCAAAAGACGTTCGAACGCTTTTTGAACGATGTCCGTAGTATCGACTGGACATACAATGTCAATTATCTGCGTGCGGAATATAATTTCATCTCAGCTTCAGCNGAGATGGCTGCCAAATGGGAGGAGTTCTACCCTCCCAACGGATGGAACTGCCGTTGCACGGTAATGCAGGTAAGTAAATCAAAATATCCGGCCACCTCCCATGATGATGCGATGCGCCTCGGTCAACAGTCACTTCAGAAGGATACCAAGGGGATGTTCAGCTTCAATCCCGGAGTGGAGCGGAAGACAGTTCCTGACTACAATCCCTACACCATCCGCTGTTGCCGCGACTGCGACATCACCAAGGGAAAGACGAAATTCGCGAGGCTGACACCTCCGGAAAATCAGGTCTGTCAGCTACTTCATAAGTGTGATAACGATTATTTTACTCTGGAGGAATACGGTGATCGCCTTAAAATTAGTAATTATGCTGACATGAGTGAGATCCTTCCGAATACTAATGCGGCCAAAGTACTACTTGACACTTTCCCTGAAATGGAAATTAAAATTAGAGAACATATCCTAAAGGAGGGTATGAAGAATCCCGAATATGAAANNAATGGCATTATAGNAGANCGGAAGGGTATNATGNGGGTTAATGGTGTCTNTGATNCTTTTGCAAAAGCCAAAAAACAGGGATGTGAGTCTGTGGTCATAGACTTGGATATGCACTGAAGGGTAAAAGGGTTAATTATAGCCAGCTTGCCAAAAAAATTAACTGGAGAAGAGGAGATTTTGACTCCGGTGCTATCAAAAATTGTTACATTATCCATGATGGGAAGGCTGTAATGATAGAACCTATCCATAATTCCCGAAGTGCCATCCTTGAAATCCTCCTAAAATTAAAGCTGTGAGTGTTTTCTCACAGCTTTAATGCCTAACAGCTTGAAGTTATCGCGCCTTTTCGTAGGACTTTGTTCTGCAAATATAACCTCTTTTTTCTGAACATGCAAGGATTGTATTCAAAAAGAGTAAAATATCGTATTTCATTCTTAAAATCCAGATAAGCTCCCGTTACAGGTAACGGCTCTCTTCTTATCTAAATATGCGGCTCCCATGGCAAGTATATACCTCCACCATCTCCAGTATCTCGCCGTGGTCGTGGTTGGTGTGGCTCTCCATAAGATCAAGACCGTAGAAGCCGTCGCCGTCCAGACCCGCCAGCCTCTCATGAATCCTCTCCGGAAGATCGGTCATCCTCCCTATACCGGGATGACCGTCGCTGCCTTCAGCCCAGTCTGTCACAATGTGCAGACTGATCTCCGGCTCGCAGCGGTATTCTCTCCTTGACGCGAGACAGTCCCACCTTATCGGCCTTATCTCGATGAACACTAACCTCCTGTCCCTTATCTCGCTGCGGATACTTCGTCGTAGGCTGTTCTTGCCAACCAGGATATGACCTCCGGGACGTGTGGGGCTCTTGTGTCACTGCCATGCCTCGGAAAAGAAGGCCTCGCGCTCTAAATTCCTGTCAAAATCATCCGTGAGCTCAACCTGAGTATCACGCAAGACCTTCCTGATCATCTTGTCATAATTATCAGCCATCGTTCCTGTCAAATAGTGAAGGGGGCTCTTCAATCCGCAAGAGGTTGCGTCGTAATTAAGTTATACGGCGCAGTCTCTCTTTTTAGCTTTGATGTTCCGGCCTATCTTAAGCAACAGATTTTTTGAGTATTTTCCCAAAATATCCGATTCTCAGTTATTAAAATTCGGCATATAGGTGAAAACATGCTTATATGGTATGTATTCCCCCGATTTTGGTCTGCTTTGCAGACAATCTCAAAAAGGTGGCTGAAAACATCGAGGATTATCAGTTCTGGCCTCATTGTACTCCAACCGGTACAACGAACAATACTTTTGTAGAACCCGATGTCTTTATTCGATTCCAGTTATTTAATGTGATTATTGAAGCCAAATATGGGGAACGTTCTTGTCAGTATTCTAAGCAATAGGAGAATGAAATCATAGCCTATGGAAATGAGTATGTTGATGATAAGTTAGTCTATTTCTTTACAGTTGGCNGGANTACAGAAAAGGATTCGGAAGTAGTTCCCTTGACAGATAANGTTNTGGCTAATAAATGCACATGGCTATCGGTGCTTATTCAGATAACAAAATTACGAGAGGAATATACTGTGTTGTNTATGAGAAATAACGGTCAGTCATGGCTTATACGTTTATTTTAATCTAATAGAGTAGACCTTCAATATTCACAACGTTTACAATATCAGATGGAGTGAGGATATTAAAACCTCGAAGCCGTTGATTTCTCCGGACTCCATACAAACGTTTAAAACCTATTTTAAATGAATGAGGACCTTGTCAACGCATTCATTGTCCTAAATTGAAATTTAAGGTATTAGAATGATGAATATAGAAGATTAATAAATATCTTCAACGAGNAGGNATACTAATTGNTGTTGGNTACATAAATGAAAGAAATTCAATTGGATAAACAATGAAAAAGATGTTTATCCAATTGAATTTACATTACTTTCTCTCACCTTTGTGAGTATACATAAATTATGGATGCTTATTTATGATATACCCCTCTTGGTCGTAGGTGCGACGGTATTTGTTTATTAGAGAAATTAGATGGTTGAGAGTCGGTTCTGAAGAAGTTAGTCTTGAGTATTTTTGGTAGTGGTCGTCATAGCGTTTTCTTGAACCTTGTTTTAGTCGGCTTCCAATATCTGATGGTACCAGAAAAGATCCCCTTTCCCCTACATGTGGCTTGAACTGCTTCAGGAAAATATCTATACCAGCTAAATCGAAATCTCCAAAATGGACATATCTGTTTGACACGGAAGCCAACCAATCCGTCAAGTCGGAAGAAAAGGCATATCTTGATACGAATAGTATTTCAGTTTCTTTTTGTTGAAGGCAGTCATCGAATAGTTTCCTCTGTTCTCGTATCCTAAGGAAATTTTCAGTATTCTCTATTCCAATAATTAATGTCGAAGTAGGGAGGACAAAAGATTGCCAATCTGCTATGTATACAGCACTTCCTTCTATTGGCTCTATTAAAAAGGATTTCCCGCCAAGTTTGCATTCGATAGGGCTATAGCTATTCACAAGAAAGCCCGGAGTCGTCCGCTTGCTATTCGTCTTTGAATTTCCTGACAATGCAGCTTGAGCAGAGCGAGAATTGTCTTCTGTCAACAATCTGGCAGCCGCATCCAAATCTGTGAGAGCCTCATTATATTTTGGGAGGGCTCCTGCAAGTGCCGCTGAATGTGGTGCAATCAATTGCCGTTTGGTCTTATGGTATGCTACTGACAATATACCCTCTCCTACAAGAGCCTCAACTAAAGACTTTGGAAGGGCTGAGTAAGGAATGGATTCTCCTCTCAAGAGCTGTTGTAGATTTTCAATCAGTCGTAATGTAAGTCTCATAAAAGTTCGGCTTCGCGAGTTGATAGAATTGGTTGCACAATGGTGTTTGCCTCCTTATCTTTTGAAAGAAGATAGAGACGGCGATAAGATAGAGGACGATGAGATTTCGGAGAAGAGTTGACAATGTATATATCACGCTCGTTAGCGAAATTCAAAATGCCCTGAATATTCTCATCTGCCAACCGTCCTATCTCATCCATCATACAATGAAGACGGAAGTCTCCTGCTTGCCCGGCACGTTTTTTGAAAACACTTATAAGCAGAATATTTATAATAGCTTTCACAAGGGTGTCGGTGCCTTCCGATCCCACTGCCTTGATGTTTTCAGTCCATCCGGTTGAATTGTCATTTTCCACAATCTTGAATTTGAGGGAGAAGGTCTGTTCAAGAGGCAGTTTGTTGAGTTCAGGAGCATGTGTAAGGACTTCTGTCAATGACTTAAGATACTTTATTGAATCTCGGGTGATATGCTCATGTTCTTCGTCTGAGAAGAGATTCAGTTCTCCGATGTCATATTGGTGCTCATTCCAGAAATCAGTGATATTCTGCAACTGCATTATAATCGGCATATTGCTCCGGTCGAGACGGAGTTCAATACTACGGATCACACCGGCAAATGTCTTGCGTGAAAAATCATAGTTTATGTCCTTGACAATCTTCTGTATCTCTGATTCCTTACCTAATAAGATATTGAAATCAGAAGCCACTCGCGATAATATATCGCGATATATATTGCTGGTCATCTGCTGGAATTCCCGTATCTTGTCGTTGGCCACAAAATCCTCGAGACTGTCGGCATATTTCCGGAAGTCGGCTGTTATATCTAATTCCGTAGGGAACTTGAAGGTATTGCAAGAAGAGAATCTACGGCGGAACTCATTGACGAGGCTTTTGAGTGTATCTGTATGGCGATATATTTCCCCTGCCAATTGGCGGATTGTCTCTACAATTGCACTGCAATCAGTGTCGTTTGAAATGGGTTGGCTTTCCTTCAATTCTGGAGGGCAAGAATCGGAAGCAATGAAATCATCAGCTTTTTTTAACGAATCATACTTACTGTCGAGCTTTGCCTTCATTTCTGCCATGGTGATCGATTCATTATTTCGATTAGCTTCAAGTTGCTGTCTGCGATCATCATACTTCTGCTTAAGCGATGCATCCTTATTCTCCAGATTCTTTTTGTCTGCCTGATATTGGGGCACATGGTCGAGCAGAGTCTCGCAGTCATTTTTATAAATGGCTACCTGTTCTTTTTCTTCTTCAATTACATTGATTTTACTTTCAGTCTCAATAATTTCCTTCTTTATCTGTTCGATTATTCCGGTATCGGCACCTGCATTTGTCAGTTCAGAGCTTTCTTCGCGATCCAATTGCTTGATTTTAGCGTCAGTCTCATTTTTGAAAGACTTAATGGCATCTTCTACAGCTTTCGACTGAGCATCAATAAGACTTTGGTCTTTTTTATCCTCATCCTTTGCAGCCTTTTTGATAGCAGATAATTCTCGTTTACAACGATCGTCGATTCGTTTGATTTCTAAGATAAGCGCATCTATCTTCAAAGAAAGATATTGAATTTTTTCCTTAAAACTGGAATAAATCGCTCTTAACTTATCTTGATCCGCCTCTTTGATTTCTTCCCGTCTCAACGTCTCTTTCCTGTATTGCTGACGTCAAATGTGCAATTTCTGAGCCATGGCATCTGTTTCGGCTTTTATGGCTTTTGCGGCAGACTGCCTTTTCTTTCCATTTTCTGATATTCGGTTTTCCTTTTCCTCCCTGAGTCGGACGATTTCATTAGCAATTAATTTTATTTCAGTGTCAATTGCATTTATACCATCCTCTATCATAGCGGGAGTGCGCACCTCTTTCTCTAT
>WFLX010194605.1_pt1 | contig 11514 bp, 9 predicted proteins | sample 4967041 | NCBI WGS metagenome assembly WFLX01 (sample SAMN12857096, study PRJNA449069) | gut metagenome | isolation source: stool from male and female vole | host: Microtus ochrogaster | place: USA:Florida | collected 2017 | reverse complement strand
AAGAAGCGCCATCCATTCTGAATTTTAAACCGGGAGGTACAGTATGACAATTGGGGAAAAAATAAGAGCGGCGCGAAAGCAGGCCGGACTTACACAAGTACAGATGGCTGAAAAGCTATGCGTATCGCGGCAAGCCATTACCAAATGGGAATCAGATACAGGAATACCGGATATTGACAATTTGAAAAGGATATAATAGTCATTAAATGCTATAAATTAGGTCTTATCAGCATTCCGATTGTGATTTGTGGAGGAAGAGATAATTATGGTATTTTTATGAAATGTTCGCTGCAATAAATGAAAATGAAATCGTCTCTCAACAGATTCGGACTGATAATATTGCAAGCTTGAATCTACATGCTAAATTGGGTTTTGAAACTGATAACTATATTTATAAGAACAGACGTGGAAACGATGTACTTATATTCTTAAAAAATCTCACATAAATTTCGATTAAAATATTTGAATTTAAAATAGTTGCCTGTTATACCATCCTCTCTGCCACACATAGACATAAATTTTTATAATCAGTAAAAAATTACAAAAAATAATTACCTGATTTTTTGCAATCAAGTAATTACTTTTGTCTCTACCTATTATATTTCCATGTTACCACAAATGCATTAATGTCTTTTCATAGGCTTCAACTCCTTTCAGATTACGACGGACATTTTTTGTGAGAAACACAAGTACCGTCCGGGGATTTTTTTCAAGCGGCGCAAGCCGCTAAAAGGCGGGTTTGGGGTGGCAACCCCAACAAGATTCCCACGGGGCAAAATGAGCGGAAACGCGAAATTTGGCACCGTGGTAGAATCTTGCTCTAAAAAAGTAGCGGCTTCCTCTGTGTGGGCTTCCGCTGATTTCCTCGACGGGCGGGGCGGGGATTTTTCCAGCTTATGCGGCAGTATTTCTCCCTCTGATACCTACAAAACCGCACAAGGCAGAATTGACGGAGATTTTCGGAAATTTCTTCATTTTCCTTTCATTCCCCACACCACAAGAAATTTGAAAACTGCCAAAATGGGCGCAAAAAAACAGGAAACCTTTTCTTGATTTCCTGTTTCGGTGTAGCCCTGTCGTGGGCTATGGTTATTCAATTTTCATGTAACTACAGTTTGACAAACTGGAAGTTTTCCATTAACCCAAATCACATGGGACTGTGCCCAAAAAAGTCACTGGCACATCGGGATTAGGCTTGCTCTCTGTCGGGTCATTAATGTTGATATTATTTTCCCTGAGCCGTCTGGCGGGCCTTTTTCCGCCGCTTTAGGATGGTTGCGCAGACAATGTAGACGAGGATGAACACCACGATCCACAGCTTGCTGACAATCTGGTAGCCGGGCTGCTGAAGGGCGAACTCGCCTATGGTGAGATATTCATCCCCCACACACTCCACAAAGTGGGCGCTGTCCGCATAGCCCTCGCCGGAGAGGGCGCCGGAGTAGCCGGCGGGCAGGTTCAAAGTGTTCCAGCGGCCCACGGGCAGCAGGTACAGCGCGTCGCCGCTCTCCGTGGTGCCGATGCCCTGGATGTGCGCGTCACCGGAGAGATGACCGATGACCACCTCGTCATTGGGCAGGGTCAGGTCGTAGTACCGCTGGTTCTCCACTACATCCGCAGACTTGTAGTGGATCACCTCCAGGGCGAAGGTATCATACTGCTGGATGTCCGCCAGGGAGGTGGCGTGGGGCGTGTTTTCGGCGGCGTCATAGCCCACGCTGCCCGGACCAGTCTCCACCGTCTCCAGGTAGGCCGGGTAGGCGGTTTTCTCGATGTAGGACTGGTAGAGAGGTACAGTGGCGTACAGGACTGCCAGACTACAAAGGATGGCCACGGCAAAGGATATGGCCAGGTGGGCGGGAATTTTAACACGCATAATAGACACTCCTCATTGTATATTTATATTTTTGGGGGTTTTCGTTACAGTGCGAAAAACTCCGATTTGTAAATTTGATTATAGCACTTCATTCCCCAAAATGAAATAGAATTTTTCGCATTATGAAAAATAGATAAATGAGAGGGATTCCGTAGTAGTCGGCATTCGTGGTAATGTGTATAACTGGCTGTCTTATGGAATTGTGGGTAACTCTGTTTGCAGGACGTGGGAAAGCTGCACTTTAGCTTTTCCATGTGCTGTGAATAGAGTTATCCATGATTCCATATCCTGTTATGCACATTTCCACAATGCTTGTCTTTTGGTCTTTGGTTCGGAATAGTGTGGTGCTGGCGGTCTATCTCTTGTTTTCGGTTGCTTGCTTCTTTACCGTACATGAGCATTTATTCACGGCTAAACCTCTTCGTACATTTTTTTCGGCAAAATCTACTACTATAATACCATTTTGCCGAAAATAGTCAATCTTTTTCAGGTTGATAATGCCAATATTCTGTCTGTTACTTTTCCGCATATGGTATGCAAATTTCAACGCTGCATTTGTCATTCTCGTTATCCCATACCAGATAAGCTTCCATAGTAGGAAGATTATCCTTTTTTATGTTCAGCTCGTCCAATAATTTGTTGTTGATATACCACCATGCATTGCCTACCAAATCCTCGGAAACCTTTCCTGAAAGTACATACACCAGCCATCTGTGCGCCGGATATGAGAAGGACTCCAAACCTTCTACCTCACCTTCATATTCCACTGCTACCATGTTATCATTGCTGCCGTCAGCCCCAAAGCCAAAGCATAAACCGCAGAAGGGCTTTCCTGTTTCCAATGCTTCCATCTTTTCTATTGTTCCGTCCGCTCTTGCAACGCCCCACGCGCCGCCTCCATCGGGTGTAACACACCTTCTGCCCACCATGTGGAACGCTTCTTTTTCAACAAACATATATTCGGCGCCTGCTTCCTCTAACATCTCCTTCACCTTCACGGAACAAATACTCTCTGTCATTTTGATGATTTCAGGCGTCTTGGGCTGATATCCCTTAATTTCCTCATTCAGAGCTTTTGCTGTATTTTCCATTTTTCCTTCCTTTCTGCCCTTATATGGCAATAACAGTTTTTTTATATTACAGATTATAGCACTGGTCGCCTTCCATTTCTTATCATTCTGTCTCAATGTTTACCGCAGCAAAAAGGCTTAAGCGGGGATTACTGAAACCGTAATCTGTGTAATAGATGCCAAAAATCTCCCCGTCGTTAATTTGCAGGCTGTTCTCTGCTGCAAAGGAGGTCAACAAGCCCTTAAAAGTATAATAATCACCCAAAGATTCCCCCTCCAGAATCAGATACATGCCCTGTGCAATCACCTTTCTTTTTACTGCTCCCACCTCCGGATATCCCTCCGGCTTCTCTGTAAAAATGCCGTATACGAAACCATCGGAAAACTGTTGCACGTAAAATTTATTTATATACTTTAAATCACCGGAATAATAACTTTTAAAATATTCAAGCACGGCATTTGTTGCTTTGCGCTCTGCATTGTTTCCTTTTGCCCTTACTGCCATAACCGTTTGCCGCTCCAGATGCGCCAGTCTTATACGGGGATATTCCTCCTTTGTTGTAACAGGCAGATATAGCTGCAGCTTATAGGGCTTTCCAAAGCGAACAATATATTCTTCAAAATACTCGCCCTCGCCATATCGATACATGCTGTGAGTCAGCCAAATCTTATCTAAATATTCCCATGCAGCATTAATGACCTCATCCTGATTTTTCACGGTTGTCATGGCATACAATCCCGCATGGGCGTGGATTTGTTTTCCCACCTCAAATACCTTTTCCAAATGCTTTGCCTGACTTGCTTCTACTGACAAATACAGTTCATAGCAAAATTTATTATTTCTTTGCTTTCCGTTGTGTCCGAATATTCTGCCCGAATAATCAGGAAGCAGGTCAAAAAGAGCCTTAACGGCTCTTCTTTCAAGACCTGTCAGCTTCGCAGTATAAAAGTAAAAGCATTGAAGCTTCGGAATGGTAATGTTCTCCACCGACACGTCAAATATACTGTCTCCCAAATAGCGCGGAAAATAATAGTACCTGTCGCTTTTTTTATATTCCATGGGAGCCATGTTAAGCTTGCGCCGCACCAAACGGGAAAAATCCTGTTGTGACGAATATCCCCACAGGTATGCGATATCAGCCAGCGGAAGCTCCGACCTTTTAACCAGAGCAAGCGCATTTGAAAGCCGCCTCTTCCTAATATACTCCTTTATAGAATGCCCCACTATATTATAAAAGTCCCGGTATAGCTTAGCTCTTGACACAAACCCTGCCTTTGCCAGAGTCTCCGCATTGATATCCTCGGACAAATGTGCCTCCACATATTCAATTAAGGCTTTTGTATAGATAAGCTTTTCTCTGTTCATGAAAATAATAACATCCTGCCATGCAATCTATCTCTTTTCCATTATTATATCCAATAATATATTATATCCAACAATACCGTTTAAGTCAAAAACTCCGTTATCCGTTTCATGACGGCTTCCATAGGGGAAAACAAAGCAAAATTGTCCTGCCTATATCCGGCAAAACGTCATAGACGGNACTCCNTCTTCTGCCGTTTTTATGCTTNGTAACATACTAATCCTCAATTTCTCTCTCCATATACCTTCGTTAATTCCTCNACTTTACCGGCTGCTCCCCCAAGTATTTCCAGCTTACCCCGTTATCCTCAGACTCATATAAGCCGCTGCAAAAGCCCTGTTCCCCGTAGTAATCGCCGTCCGGACCCTGACCTGCAATCAGATACAGCTTACCCTCCTGCNCATTAATTTCCTCCGGNATAACAAAGGGATTGTACAATGTATCATCCGGCAAATATACCTGCGGGGAGGGATATTCCACTTCCGTGAAGGNTTTTCCTCCGTCCTCGGTGCGGTANAGTCTTCCATAAGCGCCGCCGCTGTAGGCAAGGCAGGAAAAACCCGTCCTTTCATCCTCCAAAAAGGTAAGCCACATCGCCTNCCCGCCGCTTCCCAGATAAGGATCCTTATTTACAAGACTATACTTTCTTCCGTCAGCAGAGGTGCTTATCAATACAAAATAGCTGCTGCCGGCGGCACGGTCTACACCAATCATCTTATACTGGGTTCCATCCTTCAAAATATAGCTGCAGGCTGGCTCTATAGACAAATAATATTCCCATATTTCCTCGGATAAAATCTCCTCCGGAGTCTTTTCGGCATCATTGTCCGTTTCTTTTATGCTGTATTCATACGCTGCAAGGGAACCCTTTTCCAAATGAACATACATGTCATTGTACAGCTTGGTTCTGTCATAAGGCTCTAAATACCCGTTTAAAGGAAATATCAGCAGTTGATTATCCACATGATACGTTATCTCCGAAAATGTTATCCCACTGTCGGCAATGTAAGGATCCTGCTGCACATATTCCACAAAATCACACACGGCGTTACAAAAAGACTCCTGCTCCGCCGCCTGTCTGCCGTGGAAGGTTATTTCGGGAACATATCGTCTTTCGCTGCCCTCACCTTTCGCCACAAAGGTGACATATCTGTTATGGCTTGCCGAAAATTCTCTTGCTAAATGAGATAAATACATTTCCTCATAATTGTCCGTCAGCAAAGCATCATCCTTGGCTTGAAATTCAAACTCTCCCGTGGTAAAGGTAAAATTCCCCTCCTCCTGACCTACAAGAGAAACCTCCTCCCCGTACCGTTTTTTCATGACAGACACAGCCTGCTCTCCGGTATAGCCCTGAAAACTGCCACTTTCGTCATAGTATACAAAATAAGCGTTGTCATTTTGCTCGCTTCCCTTAAGGATAATCTCCACTCCCACAGGATACCAGTTTACTTCCCAGTTCGCCGAGCGAAAGGAAGCGCCGTCGTCAAAAAGGGTATGATTTTCCTTGCTTAACAGCGCGCCGTCTTCACTCTTCACCAAAACACGCACGGAGGTAGCGCCAAAAGGAAATTCCGGCTCTCCCACCTGCTGGAATATAACCTCGTAGCTGCCGTCGGGAGATTGTTCCGAGCCAACCTCTGTAATCTTGTATTTCATGGTATATATAAAGCCTGCCGCTAAAATTACTATCATAATGACGCTGAATATAAAGAACACCAGACATCCCTTCAAAAATTTTTTCATGTTTAAGTTACTCCCGTCTTCCTATTTCCTTAAATAGACTTTTCCTTTCTTTTTCCGTTTTCGCCTTATTTTTCTACCTCAAGCTCTGCCCCTTCTTTTTCCTATTTTACTTTCTCACTAATATAAATGGAAGCCCGGCTTTGCATTACCTTGGCAGTCTCCTCCAAGGACTTGCCTCCGGAAAAATAACTGCCTGCCTCCTCCAAAAGCAGACTATACAGCTGATAATCATTCGCAACACATATTGTTGCTTCCTCAATCAGCTCCGTCAGTCTGTCCGCCTGCTTTCTTGTAACAGAGTAAATATACATTGGCTCTTCCCCTTCAAAAATAACTTTACCCCTTGCCACCGGTACCTGACTGCCCTCCAAATCAGCAGCGTACTCTATATTCTGAGCCTGCAAAAGCCTCTCCTCCAGTACACTGCGACACAGGGGAAAGCCGTTGGGCTGCTCACTTTGATATTGTTCATCCAAAAACCGTGAAATAAATTCCCATGAAGCCTCCTTATTCCGGCTGTTTACACTGATTGCAAGCATTGGACCCGCAGCGTTGATTACCGTTCCGCATTCTCCCTCCATGGGAAAGCCCACATAGGAAATCTCCTCCTCACCGAAAATAAATTCGGCACGGCAAATATCTAATATGTTACTTAACCGCAGAGGCAGCAGCAGAGCGCCTCCCTCAAAAAAAGTCTGCTTTACGGAATAATCCTCCGTAATCTCCAGATAGTCAGGAAAAGTATTTGCAAATTTCAATATATCACAAAATTCCTCTCCGTCAAAGCTGCAGGTGCCTTTTTCCCAGTTAATAAAATAATCCATGCTGCCTGTCAGGATGGTTCCGAACACATCCGCCTTCGTCTGCCCCGGATAAAGCAGCATATCTTCTGATTTTTCTTCATAACAACTTATCATCTCCCGGATATTCCAATGCTTTCGATTGCCAAGCTCCTTGCTGCTGCCTGCAAAGGTCTGCAGCGTAAACCGGGTGGGCAGCACATATAATGCATCCTTATAATAAAACGCCTCCAGTATGTTGTTAAAGTACTTTTTTTCCATTTGCCCACGATTTGCTTCCAGATAAGGCAAAAGATTTTCGGTGTAACCTCCCACAATATCACTGGTAGTATACTCTGCCCCGAAATTAATGATATCCGGACCTTCGCCCGACATAATTTCCCTCTGCAGTCTGGCAATCCCGTCCTCCTCCCCCAAGTGGGAGCGTTCATATTTCTTTATTTCAATCCGGTAATCCTTGCTGCTTTGATTAATTAATGCCGCTTGGCTGCTTAGCTCCTGACTGTCGCCAAAAACAGCAATTACAAGAGGCTCTCTATCATCCCCTGACGGATTTTCCTGCTCCGTAATTTCCCGCTGCGAGCCTGTCCGGATTTGGTCTGTCTGAACCGGATTTTCCGACCCCAAGCTTGTCCGGTCTTTTCCCTGCAATCCACATGCCGCCAGTAATACCAAAATAATTAGTAATAATACCCCTGCTTTTTCGTACATAAAAAACCTCCCTTAATGACGATTTATGTGTTATTTATAGCATTTATAATTTAAATCGCCATTAAGAGATTCTTATAACTTTATGAAGCAATCTTATGAATTTTATTAATTTATCATTCCTCCGCAAGCATCTGCACGGGTGCGATATTACGGATTCGCAGCGCCGACAAGTACGATGTAACGGAAGCTACCATGATGATTCCCGCAACAGTGATTAGCAACCAGTGCGGTGGTATTTCCAGAGAATACTTTACGATTCCGCAAAAAGACAGACAGGTAACTACCATTGTTTCCCCCAACCTAAAACTTAAACAGACACCACATATTGCAGCAGCGCCCAGTACAGGCACATTTTTAAGCAGAGTCTGGACAATAATGTCACGAGAGGAAAAGCCCAGTGCCTTGTTAATGCCTATATTTTTCTTCTCCCTGATAATCTGAGATTTTACAAGCAGAATTTCCACCAGCATCACCACAAAAACCGTAATTCCCACAAACAATGCACAGATAGCTTTCATTGCAAGAATCACGCCCCCCATTGCTCCCGTTACAATTTTTTCGCTGTCCGTCAGATTTACGTCCGGGAATTCCCCCAATATTTTTCTGCTTATTGTCTCATAGGATACATCATCCTTCGTATACACATAGAGCATAGCTGTCTGAAAATCTCCGTTCAAGTATTCGGCTCCCTTACTGCTAACCATGCACTTTTGACCCATATTGTTAATCTTCTGGTCAATTCCGCTGATCAGCATACTCCTGCGCTCACCTGCCCCCGTGACATAAATGGTATCGCCCACATCCACACTTAGAATTTTAGCAACGCCGACTGTCACAACAATTTCATTTTCGTACTCAGGCAGGCGCCCTCTAATCAACATTTCATTTTCTATAAGCTCCAGTTCATTCCACATATCACAGGCTACCTGCAGCTCACTGCTGCTGCTTTCTAACTGCAGGGAACCGCTTTGATAACGCAGCACCTTCTCTATCTCATCAAATGCGGCAAGTCTGTCAACAATTTGCTCTAAATTCACCCCTGTTACAATGATATCCCCTGTCTCCGTACCTGTCAGCTTAAGCAATTCTTCCTTACGAAGCGCAAAATTTTCATATAAACCAAATCCGATACAGGTGGCAAAGGTAAGCAGGGTGACAATGAGAAAGGTAGAAATTGTCTTGCCCTTTTCACGGAGTATGGTCTTACCTGCAAGCGCTACCGACAGAGGCAGCCGGCTTTTTGTCAATGGCAAATGATTCTTCTTAAAATTATGTGTGTGGATGCCGCCGCGCAGAGCTTCAAGAACCGTCAGCCTTCGGTACAATCTGCCGCTGCCAAAGCTTACGCCTCCCACTACCGCCAGTATTGCTATAACCGTAAGCGTCACACTCCCCGCCGAAAACCGGCGCTGCCACGAAAGCCCCAGCATAATGCCCTCAAAGCTTCCAACAATGCCACTTCCTACAACACCAAGTAAAATTCCGGTCAAAAGACCGACAAGAGTAATACTTCCCATTTCCAACAAAACCGTTTTCTGTAGTTCCTTTGTGGTATATCCCGCCGCCTGAAGGATTCCAATATTTTTAAGGTTTCCTTCAATAAAATTACGGATACTAAAACGGATAACTAACAGTGTGATTACAATCAAAAGCAGAGAAAATACCAAAATAATTCCCATACTGATTCGGGACATCATACCGGTGCCACCACTCATAACTTCCTTGTTAAACCCTACGCCATTTATCTGTTCCTTCACAATTTCAGGTAATATTTTCTGTTCAAAATCCGCCGGCCGGTTATTCTCTTTTAAACGCACTTTATACATAATACGAAGATTATCACTGGGATTGTTGCTTACCGAAAGCAAGGCATCATAACGGGAACCGGAAATATACACACTGTATATAGAGATATTTAAAGGCGTGGAAAACATCGGATCTTCTGTAAAGCCTGCCACACAAAAACGCTCCCATGTACCTCCCAGTAAAACATAAATGATATCTCCCACCTTAAAGCCCTTAGCCGCTTTCATATAATAGGGCAGCAATATTTCTTCCTCGTCAAGGATAATAGCATCCTCACCTGCATATTCCTNACTGACAGGNATTCCTGTCTTTCTTTTTTCCTCTNCCCTGNCAAACATTAAATCTGCCNNTTCGCTCTCCTCTTCTCCTTCCCTTCTATACTCCGCATCAAAATAATCCAGAACCTCTCCTGCCTCGTAAACCTCTACCTCTTCGTGGAAATTTAAAATTCCGGCAAGCTTATCTCCCTCTCCGTCTGTTATAAAAATATAATCCGCCGCCTCAGACCTTTCACATNCCTGACGGATAACCCCGTCAATTCCCGTTAAAACCAATATACTGGTGTANAACAGCATAGCCGCAAGCGTTATTAACAGGAACAATACCACAATNNCNCCTTNTTTCTTCTTCAGATTCTGTTTTGCGATNAACCATAATGCATTCATGTCTNCCACCCCATTTCCTGAAGAAAGCTTCTGAGCTGTTCATGTCGTTTTGCATCGCCGCTTTTATAATTACAAAGCTTAAGCTCTCCTGTAATCATGCCGTCCCTTAAGTATAATATCCGGTTCGCACGTCTTGCCGACTTCATATCGTGGGTTACCATAACGATACTCTGTCCTTTCTTATTTAGCTCAGTCAATATATTTAACACATGCTCCGTATTCTGTGAATTCAATGCNCCGGTGGGTTCGNCNGCAAACAATATTTCCGGCTCATTGATAACGCCCCGCACAACAGCCACTCTCTGCTGTTCCCCGCCCGAAAGCTGTGTTGGAAATTTACCGAAGCTTTCCTCTGATAGACCTACCTGTAACAGCAGGCTTTCTGCCCGTTTCACTAATTCTTTTTTATTTTTTTGAACNAGAAGCCCACATACCAAAACATTGTCCAGCANGCTCATAGNGNNATTTAAATANTTNNGCTGGAACACAAAGCCACAGTGTTTCCTGCGGAAAAGCGCCAGCCGGTCATTGGTGTATCCGGATATTTCTTCCCCGTGATAGGATATGCTTCCCAAAGTCGGTCTGTCCATTCCCGACAGGGCATAAAGCAAGGTACTTTTACCGGAACCGGAATTCCCCATAATTACGGTAAAATCACCTTCCTTAATAGATAAATTCAGATTTTTCAGTACATGCTGCTGTATGCTTTCATTGGAAAATGTCTTGCACAGGTCTTTTGCAGTTAATAGCTCTTTCATTTTTATACCTCCTCAATGATGTTTCCATTTTCGTACGGCATACCCTGATTCTAGCATGTATCCCTGCAAAAATCTTAACCTGTTTCTTGTTTGATTCTTAACTGTTTCTTACCTGCTGCAATTACTGTTTATGTAGGCGCTACCTTTCGTATATGCAGTGCCACAACAAAACCATGTTCATTATAATATTCCATCGCCCCCTGCATTTTCTCCATAAACATACAAGAGAGATACAATCCAAGACCGGAGCCGGTCTTCCCCTTTGCATTACTGCCGCGATAATATTTTTCCGTAATCAGTGACAATTCCTCCTCCGGAACACCGCTTCCCTCATCCCTTATCTCAATCCGCAGTCCGCTCTGCTCTTCTTTTACTATAATGTGAACCACTGTTCCCGCATATTTCCACGCATTGTTCAGACAATTATCCAACACCTGACCAAACCGCAGCCTGTCAAGATAAACCAGACACTCCGGCACCTCACCCTCCAGCAAAAGAGTTCCGCAATAGCATGCCTGCTCCAACAGTTGGCGGATACATACGGAGCTTTCTTCCATGGGTTCTACCTTAAGTACGGTCAATTCCTCCATAGTGGCATGAAACAGATTGTCCACCAATTCATGAATTACCTTCGCTTTCCTGTCAATGACTTCCAGCTTTTGCAGCACGTCCGGTTCAGAGGTTTTGCATTGCATTACCTCACAGGTTGCAAGAATGG
>WFLX010002040.1_pt1 | contig 11514 bp, 7 predicted proteins | sample 4967041 | NCBI WGS metagenome assembly WFLX01 (sample SAMN12857096, study PRJNA449069) | gut metagenome | isolation source: stool from male and female vole | host: Microtus ochrogaster | place: USA:Florida | collected 2017 | reverse complement strand
CGAACTCCCCGTCCGGGAAGTTTAAGCCGTCAGCAGATACCGTATAAGTACCATTACCTGCAACCACAACATCGGTAAATGTGCCGGGAAGCACAACTGCGTCATTGCCATCCCAGCCTGTTACCTGATTAAAATAATCCATATCTCCATCTACATCTCTGCCGTAGCTGCCATCATTCCAACCATTACGGAACGAATACTTCGGTGTCTGGAAACCGATATATGCATTGTAAGTTCCGCCAAGATCAACAGAAGCTGCCGGTGCCTCCTCTTCCGGAGCATCCGAGCCTGCTGCCTGCGTGCCAAATCCTGTAACCGTAAAGCTTACTTCGATCGACTGAAGACCTGTCAGATAATCGGAGGAGAACAGACATGCCGTTGCATCCATGACACTGCCCTCAGCAACACGATTATCAATATGATTGTCATCGCCTGCGGTCGCNGTCTCATCCGGTGCGTTCCACTCATTGTAAATATTGACGCGGGTCGTAAGACCGCCGCCNTCCGCGGAGCAGGTGTAGCTCGGTCCCTGCATTTCGATCTCCTCACCGTTGATCTTGATGCTGTCTACGGTAAGAACACATGCCGTTCCGAGAAGGATTTCTCCGTTCTCGACCTCAAGAGCGTTAAACTGCGCAAGATTCTGAGCCTCTGCTGCGTTCATGGATACGGTGTAGGAACCGTCTCCGGTGATCTCTACATCCACATATTCTGCATCAAACTCTTCCCATGCTTCGTTATTAATATTCAAGTNTGNCATTGCCGGGCCNTNTACCNCGANCGGANCNGAAGCGCTTCCCTCTGCTGCCTNTGTGCCATAGCCCGAAACCGTGAAGTTTACTTCGATCGACTGGAAATCCGTCAAATAATCGGAGGAGAACAGACATGCTGTCGCATCCATGACACTGCCCTCAGCAACACGATTATCAATATGCTTGTCATCGCCCGCAGTCGCCGTCTCATCCGGTGCGTTCCACTCATTGTAAATATTGACACGGGTTGTAACACCGCCGCCGTCTGCGGAGCAGGTGTAGCTCGGTCCCTGCATTTCGATCTCCTCACCGTTGATCTTGATGCTGTCTACGGTAAGAACACAGCCTGTCCCAAGAACAGCCTCGCCGTTTACTACCTCAAGAGCGTTAAACTGTGCCAGACTCTGCGGCTCTGCCGCACTCATGGATACCGTGTAGGAACCGTCTCCGGTGATCTCTGCATTTGTCCACTCTGCCTCAAACTCTCCCCAATCTGCATTGTTGATGTTGAGGTATGCCGTACCGTCTGCCAAGCCGGATGTATCCTGTCCTGCGTTTACAGGCATTGCAGAAAGTACAAGTGAGCAGGCGAATACAGCTGCTAACAACTTCTTCAACCTTTTCATAATTCTTCCCTCCTAATATAATTGCTTCGTGCATAATTACACGAATGTACTTTATGAGTGTATAATAACTATTGCAAGAAAAATACGGTTTTTTTTTTACATCTATTACTTGTCTTTTTTTACATGGCAGAATCTGTCATGGGAGGTATGACAAGCGAGATCATCGTCCCTTTTCCCGGCACGCTGCTGATACTCATGCCGTATCTGCTGCCGTAGCAGAGCTTGATGCGCTGATTAATATTATAAAGACCGATACTTGCTTTAATCTCAGGATTACGCACCAATATACTGTTGCGCAGCTTTCTGACCTGCTCTAATTCCATACCGCAGCCATTGTCGGAGATATCAATATGAAGATTCTCATCCAGATAAATATGCACCGTGACAACGCCGCCGTTTTCTTTTTCCTCCAGTCCGTGCAGGATGGCATTCTCCACGATCGGCTGGAGCAGCAGCGGAAGAATCTGATAATCCTTCAGACAAATGGCGTCATCCACAATAAGCTGGTACTCAATCCTGCTGCCGAAGCGGAGCTTTTGGATCTTAATATAATTTTCGATATAATTCATCTCTTTTTCCAGCGTCGTGGACGCCGTTCCCGTATTTTCCAATACATAGCGCAGCGATTTACCGAGCAGCTTAATGGCGGTCGCCACCTCGCGGTCGCCTGCGGCAAACGCGTTCATGCGAATCGTCTCCAGCGTATTATAAAGAAAATGCGGGTTGATCTGACTCGCAAGCATCTTAAACTCCATTTCCTGCTGCTTATTCATCAGTTCTTTTTCACCGATCTGCGACTGATACATCGCCGCCTCTTTTTCCTGTATTTTCTCCACCATCACCTGCAGATCGGCAAACGCTTCGGAAATCTCGTCACTGCCCCGGAAATCCGCCGTGATATTGTAATCCCCATGGCTCGCTTTATGCATCTCCCCCCGAAGCAGCTCCACTCTCGTCGTAAAATAATGCGTATATACAAAAACCATGATCCCCGGCAACAATATTGCAGTAAGAACGATCAACACACAGGTGCGGACGATTCTGCGAATATCGTCATATGCATATTGATTGAGTGTGCAGATATAAATCCGCGATTCGGACTGATACATGTTCAACGTGGAAACATTGACAATGCTGCGCCTGCCGTCCACCGTCATGCTGTCCGCATACGAATAATGCGCATCGCTTAAGTCAATATCAAGGTGCATGGGCTGCCCGTAGAGCGAACGGTCCGACGCATAGACGATCTGCGCATTGTCAGCGCTGACGACCATTTCATAATCGCTGCTCTCCACACGCGTACGCAGATAATTATCGCTGATCTTAATGACAAGTACCGCATGATACGCATTATTCTGCTGGGGAATCCTGCGCACCAGACAGAGATTCCAATAACGATTGCCATATTTGTCCGTCCGCTCCAACGGCATCCACAATACGCGCGATTGTTCCGATGCCTCCAAAAACCAATCCTGCGCCTGCTCTTCTTCTTCCGCCCGTCGGAAAATGCGATGATCGGAAACGGACGGATTATCCGTATAAATCGCCAGCTCTTCTACCTCGGCATAATTATAAAGATAACTGTTCCCATTGATAAAAGCATCCGCATCTGCCGTAAACGCCCGTTCCGTCCGGTAATCTGTTCCGAGTATTTCCGCAAGCTGCTCATCGCCGCAGATATTTTCAGACATGTTATAGATCTGCGTCGTGATCTCAAAGAAAATCGATTTAATGCGCAGGTTGTCGGATGCCACCATGTCGGAATAGTAATTTTTTAGCAGGTTATTCGTATTCATGATCAAAAAGATGCCGAGCATCGTCACCGGCACAAACAGCGCGAGCAGGTAAATAAAATAGAGCTGCCGCTTGATCCCATGTTTGCCGAACAGGTGATGGATCAGCGTCATATCGGGACTTGCGTGTTTTCTTTTTCTTTTTTCCTGCGATTGCTTCTTACTCGATCTCAAGAGTGCCTCCCCATATTCCGGATTGCGCAGAAAGTGTTAGTTTATAAGCCCATTCTAACACTATATTGCTCAAGTTTATTTTTTACGTCAATAAAACGTTCAAATTATGATGTAGTCTTTGCCGGTAAAATCCACTATAATGAATTCATGACGGGCAGGGATTCCTGTCCTTATCGGAAAGTGTATCATAATTTTTTACAGAATGATAGGAAAAGGAGGATAAAAACCATGAAATTCAGCAACGGATGCTGGCTTCAAAAAGAGGGATACGAGTGTTTCGCGCCGCAACAGGTGTATTTCACCAAAGTGGAACCGACGAAAGTAACGCTCTGTATGCCGACAAACCGCATCAACCATCGGGGGGACACTCTAGGTTATGTGAATCTTACCATGATCATCACTTCTCCCGCGCCTGAGATCCTGCGCGTGCGCACCTGCCATCACATGGGGCGTCTGGAAAAAGGACCCGCTTTTGAGCTGGCATTGAACGAGGAACTTCCGCTCACCGTCACGGATGAGGAAGATATGCTCACGATTCAGAGCGGTACGCTTTCGCTTGAGATCACAAAAACTTATTTTTCCATGACCTACAAGCGCGGCGGCGAGGTCATTACCAGATCGTCCGGCAGAGATCTTGCCTGCATGAAGGCCGCATGGAGGGGGCTGGCATATGACGCGGCGGGCGATACCGAAAACACGTATATGCGCCAGCAGCTTTCTTTGGGCGTCGGCGAGCTGATCTACGGTCTCGGCGAGCGCTTTACGCCATTCACCAAAAACGGGCAGTCCGTGGATATTTGGAATGAAGACGGCGGCACGAGCACCGAGCAGTCCTATAAAAATATTCCTTTTTATGTATCCAACAAGGGCTATGGGGTGCTAGTCAATCATCCGGAGCGCGTTTCATTTGAAATCGCGACGGAGATGGTCACACGCGCCGAATTTTCCGTCGAGGGCGGCATACTGGATTATTTCCTGATCAACGGACCGACCATGAAGGATACGATCGTGCATTACACCGACTTAACCGGAAAGCCGGCGCTTCCCGCCCCGTGGACATTCGGTTTATGGCTTTCCACTTCGTTTACGACCAATTACGACGAAGATACCGTTATGAGCTTCGTAAACGGCATGCTGGATCGCGGTATTCCGCTGCGCACCTTCCATTTTGACTGTTTCTGGATGAAGGAATTCCATTGGAGCAATTTCATTTGGGATGACCGCGTGTTCCCCGATCCCGAGGGCATGCTTGGGCGCATCAAGGCAAAGGGACTGAATATCTGTGTTTGGATCAACCCGTATATCGGACAGGAGTCNGAGCTCTTTGCGGTCGGCTGCCAAAAAGGATATTTTGTGAAGCGCGCAAACGGCGACGTATGGCAATGGGATATGTGGCAGCCGGGTATGGCGCTGGTGGATTTCACCAATCCCGCGGCATACCGGTGGTATCAGGAGGAATTGGATAAACTGCTCCATATGGGCGTTGACTGTTTCAAGACCGATTTCGGCGAGCGGATCCCATCCGAGAACGTGACCTATTTTGACGGCTCCGACCCGAAAAAAATGCATAACTTCTATACATATCTTTATAACAAATGTGTTTATGAACTGCTGGAGAGCAAACGCGGCAAGGGAGAGGCGGTNCTGTTTGCCCGNTCCGCNACCGTNGGCGGNCAGAAATTCCCNGTNCANTGGGGNGGNGANTGCTGGNNNGATTACGAGTCNATGGAGGAGAGNNTGCGNGGCGGTCTTNNNCTCTGCTGATGNNCGGCTTNGGNTTNTGGGCNCATGANATCGGNGGNTTNGAAAATACGTCAACCGCCGATGTGTATAAACGCTGGGTCGCTTTCGGACTGCTTTCCTCGCACAGCCGTCTGCATGGATCTTCCTCTTACCGTGTACCGTGGGTATATGATGAGGAAGCGGTAGACGTCGTACGTTTCTTTACGAAACTCAAGGCGCGCATCATGCCATATTTGTACGCCACCGCAGTTACCGCCAACAAGACCGGTATTCCGTGCATGCGCAGCATGGTCATGGAATTTACGGAGGATAAGACCTGTCATTATCTTGATAAGCAGTATCTACTCGGCGACAGCCTGCTCGTAGCGCCGATCTTCAATGATCAGAGCATTGCCGAATATTATCTGCCAAAGGGCGTCTGGACGGATTTCTTTACCGGAGAGGTAAAACAGGGCGGTCAGTGGATCACCGAAACACACGGCTACCTAAGCATTCNGCTCATGGNAAAGGAGAATTCCANCGTNGNNCTCGGTGCGCATGATGACAAGCCGGATTACGATTACGCCGACGGCGCGGAAATCCGCGTTTATCAGCTGAGTGATCAAAAAGAAGCATCCGCTGTCGTCTACGGCATGGATAATCAGGCGGCGCTTTCAGTGAAAGCCGTAAAGGACGGCGGTCAGATCAAGATCACGGTCGATACCAGAACATCCTGCTCCATCCGCCTTGTCAATGTCAAGGCAGATGCCGTAACCGGCGGCAGCTTTGCGGTGGAAGGAAATGATACGGTCATTTCGGACATTTCGGGCGAGATTGTGATAATGTTATAAAAAAGAACGCAAAAAGGCTATCCTCTTTTGCAGCAGAGGATAGCCTTTTTTGATTTTTAATCACTCTTACACGTTATTCGCTGTCACGCTTTTATCCCGCGAAACCACACTTTATCTCAGCTAAGCAGACGCCGAATATCGGAGATCCGCTTTGCGCTTTCTATGATCTCCTTTCTCTGCGCCTTCATATAATCCTCAAGCTCCCCGATCTCTTCCTCCGTAAAGCCCTCGCTCTTTGTGATGACACAGTCCGGCACGGTCCCTTCGGCACGATCGTTCCCGCGTTCAAACATCACGGAAACAAACGGTTTTCCGTTTTTGGAGAGCACTGTCGAATGGATGCATTTCAGCTCGCTCTGTCTTTCCATATAGACTCCTTTCCTGTCAAAGTGCTTTCCCCTGCATTCATACGTCTGCATTTTTCTCCTGCGCCTTTTGTTCATGCTTCGCCCTACGGTGCTGACGCCTGATCTCGCGCGCATGCTCCTGCTTTTCCTGTACGGTCTTCGCCTGCTCCTCGTCGATCAGTTTTAAGGTCTTCACCACATATACCTTATCGCCCTCTGTCTTTTTCATACGGATCTTTCCTTTGATATAACCGTGCTTATTACAGCAGGCAAGCGCATAATAATGTCTGCCGTTCGGCGTAAACCAGCGCAGCTTCTTCCGGCAGTTTTTATGACAGATATAGCACTTTGTGCTGGCGACTTCTCTGTCCTCCATCGCCACCTGCTTATCCTCAAATTCCCGCGAGATATATTTTGCGTAGGTATCAAAAATAATATGAACCTCCTGCTTTCTCGTTTTCGGAATCCGGTATACATCGTAGGATACGCGTTTCAAAAGCTGTTTAGCCGACGGCTCAGCGCTGATGCGCTGTAACACCTTTGCTGTATAATATGCATCGGCAAACGCCCGGTGGAACGGGATGTCCTGCGTGATACCAAGCTGCTCCACCGCATTTTTTAACGAACGGCGCTTTTTATCATCCTCCGGCTCATAGACGAGCGCGTACAATTTTTGTACATCCAAATACGTAAGCGGTCCGTCCGAAAGCGGCGGAAAATGGTAATAATCCATGTTTCGCTGTAACTCGGTCAGATCCAGCGATCCCCATGTGCCGTACACGCAGTCCTCACCGCACCATTTCAAAAAATAACGCATGACCGGCGTAAAGGTCTGTTCCCTTTTCAGCTCGCTCATACTGATATGAATAATGTCCTGCGTGATCGCATGCATCGTATGATACACGCTTGGACGGATCAACCGGGAAAACTCGCCGATTTTTTNAAAATTCTCATTTNATTTGATCGNACCNATCTCNATNATCTCNAACGGCAGCTTCGGATCTTCATTCTGCTTTTTATCCGCCTGATTCCATTCCAAGTCAAAAATAATATAATGCATCCGACACCCTCTTATGTAGAGTTTTTCATTATTTTATCATACTTAATGCCTTTTTTACAGAGTATGCTATAATAAATCTGTATGAATATAAAATTGGGGAGGTATCCGTTATGTGGCTTTTATTTGCAATCTTGTCCGCCGTTTTTGCCGCATTGACTTCCATTCTTGCTAAGATTGGCATTGATGGTGTCAACTCAAACCTCGCAACCGCCATCCGCACAGCTGNTGTTTTGCTCATGGCATGGGGCATTGTCTTTATCACNAACNCACAAAAGGGACTTTCCTCCATTTGTCCCAAAAGCTGGATCTTCTTGATTCTATCGGGACTTGCAACAGGCGCCTCGTGGCTATGCTACTACCATGCACTCCAGACAGGCGAAGTTTCGAAAGTCGTTCCTATCGATAAATTGAGCGTTGTCATCACGCTCATACTTGCCTTTGTGTTTCTTCATGAAAGTTTTACTGTCAAATCGGCAATCGGTGNNATCCTTATCACGGCGGGAACTCTTGTCATGGTTTTATGAAGACTTTATCGTCATCCAAATAACATACAATTGGAGAAACCCATATATGCCTGCTGCCGCGGGACTGCTTATCGCCTCGGAGGTTGTCAAAGATTTAGCGCGCGTTTGAAACTGTACCTTTTCGCGCGCGCCGGAATGACCATCGTCTCCTGCAATACTTTGTCAGCGCTTCCCATTGCGTATCTGTCTTCGACGCCGTCTCTCCCGCAAAAAACATTTCATAAAGCGCCGCATTCTGCTCCTCCGTAAATCCACGGCGGCAGTGCGCACTGATCCAGTCCGTCTGTTCTTTGATCGTACGCAGTACGGCAAACTCCTGATTTTTTCGCGAAAGATACGCGGCAAGCCGCCTGTATTCCAAGCTTGCACGCTCCCTTGCAGGCAGCCGCCTTTCTTTTACCCTGCGGATCACATTCTTTCCCGTAAAATAGCACAGCAGCACAAGCGCAGCTGCAGAAAGAACAGCTGCAAGACCGCTGACCGCNGTCTCGATNTAGGCGCCGACATTACTTNCTCCGAAATCCGAACCTCCGCCGTCTTCGCTTCGATTTAAGAAATCATCCCAGAATGAACTTCTTTCCTCCTCTTCATTTGACGCGGGCGTCGGATCGACCACGACCCAGCCTTCCCCTTCGATGTAGATTTCTACCCATGCATGCGCGGAGGAATCCGCGATCTCAAGCTCCACAAGCGCCGTTTCGCCGATGGGAGAATAACCGCTGTAATAATCCGCGTAATCGGCACCCTCCACAAGCGTACCATCCAGTATCATATCTTCGTACGTAAACGCATATCCCTCCGCGTACCTTGCAGGAATTCCCATATTACGAAACAGCATCACCGCCGACGACGCAAAATGCGCGCAATAGCCCCGCTTGCTCTCCAACAAAAAATGCGTGATATAATCGGGACTGCCGTAATAAAAGCCCGGCCGCAGCGTATATGAATAATGCTCGTCAAAATATGCCGCCACCTGCGCCGCGATCTCCCTCGGCGTGCCCGAAAACCCGGCCTGTCTGCAAATGCGTTCCACCGCCCTGCGGCAGCTTTCCGGCACCGTCAGGTAATCCCCGTTCACTTCCTCCGCCACATCCTGCAATGTTACGACGGGAGGAAAATAAACATATTCCGCGTCCATACCGCCACGCCGTGCATGATCCGTATAATAAGGGCGGTAATCATACGCTCCGGATGCGCCGACATTTACAACCTCCATCACACCGCAGCTCTGACCCGATGTACTGTTTGTCTCATCACCCGGAACATCGCGCTCTCCGACCGTCACGTCCGGAAGAACATATCCGATCAATCCGGCCGTTGGTTCGTCGTGCACATAACGCGCTGCCCTGCCCGCTACGGTCTGTTCCATCCATGCATCCGCACCATCCGCTCTTGTCCATCGGTCCCCCGTGTAATCTTTTCCCGTAAACGCTTTTAAGTAAACCGGATCATAGCTATACGGCGTATAGCGCACGATCAGATCCGCCTCATAATCGGGCATGACCGCGGAACCCTTACTCAGCATGCCGCCGCTCACACCGGCACCATTCTGTCCGCGTCCAAACAGCGAAAACAGACCATACTCCATCACATTTGCCACTTCTCTCTCCAAAGCCTTTTTCGCGGCATTAGCACGGACAACCGACGCATATCCGGCACGTGGCAGTATCAGCGTAACTACCTGCACGAACACAACAACAAACAACGTGATGACCGGCAGCATATCATACGCCTGCTTCGACGACTGCTCCCGGACATTCGTTCCCTGGATCGCCGCGACCGCTGCATATCCGATAAACAAAAGCGTCATATACCCGACGCCGGGTAATTTTTCAAAGTAAAAAGGGATCGCATAAAACGGGAACGTCAATAACAGCGTCGTCCACAGACTTACTTTGTGACGCAGACGGATTTGAAGCAGGATGGTTCCCACCATGCCGATAAACAGGGCGAAGCCCGTTATCGCCACACGTTCGTTTTCCACGACAAGCGCATACTCCGTCCTGTTCGTAACGCCAAGATACCTTCCCGCATCCTCCAAAACACGATTGACAATGGCATAATAACCGCTGTTGATCACCCAGATCCTTTGGAAAGCAACATAGACATAAAGAAGAAACACCAGAATATTGACAAGATTAACCGCCCATTTCCGCCGCGTCTCATATACCGCACTCAAAAGAAACGACAGCCAGAAAATGCCGAGTATGCACTGCTCTTTTTGATATGCGATCTCATAAGCGGATAAAAAACCACCGATCGAACCGTAGACAAGCGCAAAAACCAACGTCGCTTTTGCAAGCGCCGCTTTCATATCATAGCGCGGTCTCTCTTTTGTTTGGAGAAGCCGCACATCCGATGTGTCCGCTTGGTTTTTTTTCCTAATACCGGCCATACGCACCCAGATATGCTCCTGTCTGAATCATAATGTAACTCTCGCCGGGATGGGCAATCGCCATCTGCTGTTTGACTGTCTCCGGCTGCCTAGAACCGCCGAAGCTTAGGATTTCGGCAGTCACGCCCTCAAGTTCTCCCTGCTCTAAGCAATAATTTGTCCGCAGCTCCCCATCCGTACCCTGCCAAAAAAGCTGCACCGGGTATCCTTTTTCCAATAAAAGCCCGCACACGCCGCAGAGCGCATCCATCAATTGATCGTTCTCAAATTTATCGCTTCCTAACGGCAGCAGGACATTTATTTTTTCCCTGCCGGCAGCAAGCCGCTCCCGTACCATCAGATGTTCCCGCTTTGCCGTCAGTTTCCAGTGAATGTTCTNCAACTCATCGCCCGCAATGTACTCCCGCACTTCATAGTCGGGGTTGTAATCCGTACCCCGTTTTTTCATCTCGTCCTCCTCGGGAAATCCTTCTACAACGGAGGAAAGCGCATCCTCGTCCCCCGTGCGTCGCATCGGATAGGCAAGTGTCCATGCATCGCTTGTCCCGCAGCCGGAATATTCCACGATATGAAACGCATCATGGACGACAAACTGCTCGATCTCCACTTCGATTCGCCCCGCATAGCCGCTCTCCAACTGCTGCTTTATGCATGCGCCCCCACGTGGCGCGGCCCACAACCGCTCCTGTTTTTTTTGATAACCCTGCGTAAACACATTACCCCATCGGTAAGTAAGCCTGACGCCAAAGCCTGCAAAGCGACTTCTGTTTGTTACTTGNATCACAAAGGGAAACGCTCTGCCGCGCCCCACCCGGTTTGCCGTCAGCACTGCTTCCGCGCTTAATCCGTCCTTATTTTTCCACAAAAGAAGCACGGACGCCGCCGCGCTCCCGATGATCAGCACCATTGCCACAAACAGGAAATAGCTGCGAAAAAACCACCACAATTCTGCTGTCGCAATCAGCAGCAGGCAGAAGCGGAGCAAACCCCTGATATTCAGTTTCAGCTTTCCTTTCATCAAACGGCATGTATCCTTTCCGTAATCTCAAAAATCACCTGCGCCGCATCCATGCCCTCTGCCTTCGCCTTGGCATTTAGGTGAATACGGTGCCCCCACACATCCCCGATGACGGTAAGCACATCCTCAGGAATCACATAATCCGCGCCGCGCATGAGCGCCGTTGCCTTCGCCATCTTTAACAGCGCGATACTGCCGCGCGGGCTGATTCCCAGCGCAATGCGCGCATCCCGCCTTGTGGCTTCTGTCAGA
>WFLX010254679.1_pt1 | contig 11516 bp, 10 predicted proteins | sample 4967041 | NCBI WGS metagenome assembly WFLX01 (sample SAMN12857096, study PRJNA449069) | gut metagenome | isolation source: stool from male and female vole | host: Microtus ochrogaster | place: USA:Florida | collected 2017 | reverse complement strand
CAACACCTCTAATCCTGCAATTCTACCAGCATCTTTTGTTGCTTGTCTTTGACTATCACTAAAATATGCTGGAACTGTAATAACAGCTTGTGTAACTTTAGTACCCAAATAATTTTCAGCATCAGCTTTCAATTTTTGTAAAATCATTGCAGAAATCTCTTGTGGTGAAAAATCATCACCTTCAATTTTTACTTTTTTGTCTGTTCCCATATGTCTTTTCATTGATATAACTGTGTTATCTGGATTAGTAACTGCTTGACGTTTTGCAATTTGACCTACTAATCTTTCTCCATTCTTTGAAAATGCAACAACAGATGGTGTTGTTCGATTTCCTTCACTATTAGGGATTACAACTGGATCCCCACCTTCCATAACTGAAACACATGAATTTGTTGTTCCTAAGTCAATTCCTATAATTTTTCCCATTTTAAAATCCTCCCTTGATGTGTTTTGATGACGGCCAGTGCAATATTGAATTCTCTCCCCTGCCTGAGGATTCTTTCTGGAGAACTGATGCGGTTACTTATATTCAGTATGCCATCATGCTGATTGTGGCTGCCACTGCCTTTGCCGGCAACTTCATCAAGCAGAACATCCTCAAGGTTCTTTTCTTCACCGTCTCCATTGTATTCCTTGTGGTTTACTGCTGGATGGGATATATGAAGCAGAGTGCCGGCGCCATCTTTGCCGTGTTCCCCCTGCTTGCTGTGGGTATCACTCCCATTCTGGGTAAGTTTGTTGACCATCGCGGCAAGGCTGCTTCCATGCTGGTGCTTGGTTCACTGCTGCTGATTGCCTGTCACCTTACATTTGCATTCATCCTGCCGCAGTTCAAGGGCAATGCCGTTGGCGGTGTGACAGTGGCTTACATTACAATTCTGGTTCTGGGTGCTTCTTTCTCTCTGGTGCCCGCGTCTCTGTGGCCTTCTGTTCCCAAACTGGTGGATGCCAAGATTATCGGTTCTGCTTANGCCCTTATNTTCTGGATNCAGAATATNGGTCTNTGGCTNTTCCCNATGCTCATCGGCAAGGTGCTGACTTCCACCAATACTGACATTGAGGCTCAGGTGGCTGCNGGAACCATGACGGAGGAAGTGGCTTCAATCAGTTACAATTATACCTGGCCGCTGGTTATGCTTGCAGCCCTGGGCGCTGCCGCTCTCATCATCGGTCTTATCCTGAAGGTGATTGACCGTAAGAAACACCTCGGCCTTGAACAGCCTAACATTGTGAACAAGGAAGTTGAAGAAGCTGAAGTTGTTTCCGCTGAAGGATAATTAGAAACTTCTTAAACATAAAGAGGAGGCTGTCATGCGGTCCGGTAATATTCCGGCGGTGACAGCCCCCTCGTTTATTTGTATAAATATTTATGTGGTGCTGGGGGTGTAACGGAACTGACGAATGCGGAAACCAGTGTATGCAAACAGCAGGGACATCAGAGGTGAAAGGTAATTGAACACACAGAATGGCAGGTAATAAAGCGTGCCNACNCCCAGAACCGTGCTCTGTGTAACNCCGCAGGAATTCCACGGAATCAGTACGGAAGTGACGGAAATTGAGTCCTNCAGAGTGCGGCTCAGCAANCGCGGCTCNAGNCCGTATTTACGGTAAATATTGCGGAACATATTGCCGCCGATGATGATACTGAGGTACTGGTCAGCTGTGCAGCNGTTGATGAACAGACCTCCGGCCACTGTGGTTCCCACAATGCTGAACCTGTGCTGTATCTGCCGGCTCAGGGCTGTGGTGAGGGAGGCTATCATTCCGCCGGAAATCATGGCTGTGCCGAACACCATGGCACACAGTACCAGGAAGATGGTGGGCAGCATCCCCAGAATTCCGGAGGTGGATACCAGATTGTCAAATACCGGCAGCCCGGTGTTGAAACCTGTTTCACTCCAAAGCATGGATATGATTCCGGAGAANGANNNAGNACNTGTCTGTTCCACNATNCNNGNNTNGAAAATGAATATNCCNGCNAGTCCCATCACTGCGCTCAGAAACAAGGNCAGGAGTGTNGGNANGCGGAGCATTATCATGCCTATGGTGACAACGGGTATTACCAGNACCCACGGTGTCAGNTTGAAATTGTCAGCCAAGGCATTTACAATTTCAGAAGTNCTCATCTCGCCGCGGGGAGTGCTCAGCAGACCCCAGCAGAGAAAGAAGATAAGTGCAATTCCCATGGCGGGAGCTGCCGTCAGCATTAGGTATCTGATATGCTTGAACAGGTCAACACCGCAGGCGGAGGAGGCCACCACAGTGGTATCACTGAGCGGAGAAACCTTGTCCCCGAAGTAAGCCCCGGAGATAATCGCTCCTGCCACAAGCCCTGTGTTGAAGCCCATCACGGTTCCTATGCCCATAAAGGCCACGCCGATGGTGGCGATTGTACTCCAGGAACTCCCGGTGAGCACACTGATCAGGGCGCATACGGCACAGGTGATAAACAGGAAAAGCCGGGGGCTCAGAAGCTCAAGCCCGTATTCTATAAGCACAGGAACCACTCCGGAGAGCATCCATGTGGTGGAAACCAGAGCTATGAATACAAGCATGGGGACGGCAGGAAGAACCTGACGTGCACTGCGCCTGAAACCTACCGCAAAACTGCGCCGTGACAACGAACCGCATGCCACTGCTATTCCGATGGCTAATATGGCACTGATAAGGAGAGCGTAAGGACTGAAATCTGAAATGGCTCCTGCGCCTGCAAAGATGATGATGCAGATAAGGGAGATCAGGAGCAAGATTATTGGGGCCGCTGCCGCCAGAAACGGTGGCGCCTGAAGCGCCCGCCCGGTAAATACTATGTTTTTCAATTCTATATCTTATATTTCTATACAAAATTAAGCATAAAAAGCGGATCTGCCAACTATTCAGCAGGCAGATCCAATCAATTAAAAATATTTTTACGTTAATTTAACTTATATACTTTCAGGATTTATTGGGCTTGGCGGACTTGAGGCGTTTCAGATTCCTTGCGCTGGTCCGGATCAAGCATCAGGGTATAAATCTGGCGGGTATCATCAGAGTTCAGACGGTAATAACCACCAATTTGTTCACCCTTGTTGACGTGCAGACGACGTACCATTTCCTCAATGTCAGGATTGTCAATACCCAGAGCCTTGAAGGAAATGGGCATACGCAGAACTGCGCTGAAAAATGCACGCAGAGATGCCACTGCCTCGATGGCGGCTGTGCGGTCATCCTTGGCCTGGACGCCAAAGACGCGCCTGCCCAGCTGCGCCACCTTAGAGGGCTTATGATGAGCCATATATGCCATCCATGCGGGAACTACAACTGCTAAACCCGCTCCATGGGCAATATTGGGATACATGGCACTGATTTCGTGTTCCATAAAATGAGATACCCAGTCCTCGCGCCGTCCACAGCCAACAAGGCCGTTGTGCGCCAGTGTGCCCGCCCATTCAATATTGGCGCGTGCCTGGTAATCTGTGGGATCTGAGAGTGCACGGGGCGCTTCGGTAATAAGAGACAGCAACAGACCTTCTGCCAGTCGGTCAGTTACTTCCACGCGTGTGGTGGTGGTGAAGTAGCGCTCCATGATATGTGTCATCATGTCAACCACGCCCACTGCTGTCTGGTATGCTGTCAGGGTAAATGTTGATTCAGGATTCATAACGGCAAAGCGAGGCCTCAGAATACTGTCAGTGCGCAGGGACAGCTTGATGGCACCGTCCTCCTTGGTGATGACGCAGTTTCCGCTGCCCTCGGAGCCGCTGCCCGGAATGGTAAGCAGTACTCCCACAGGAAGCGCTTCCTTGATCTGAGCCTTGCCGGTAAAGAAATCCCAGAAATCACCCTGGTACGGAATACCGGCCGCAATGGCTTTTGCAGTATCTATTACAGAGCCTCCGCCTATGGCGATAAGTCCGTCAATATTCTTACTTCTTCCCAGTTTTATACCTTCATAAACCTTGGTGTCAGTGGGATTGGGCTGAACGCCGCCAAACTCCACATATTCAATTCCCATGGTATTGAGGGAATTCTCAACGCGGTCAATGAGGCCGTTATTCTTGGCATATTTTCTGCCGTAAACAATCATAACGCGAGATGCGCCGGTCAGAAAAGTAAGCATACCGATTTTCTCCTCGGTTCCGCGGCCAAATTCGTATAATGTGGGGGTGTAGTAAGTGAAATTATCCATAATAGTGATGAGTTAGTTATGCAATTACAACCCGTTCATCACATCTTTTGTTCATTCAGACCTGAAAATTATTCTTCCGTCTCCTCCTGCTGAGGAAGATAACGCTGAGGAAATTCCTTTTTGAGCTTGGCACCCAGCTCCCGCAGATTGCCTGCGCGGTTGACCAGATTACCCGTGCCGGAGACAAGCTTGTTGTACGCCGCATTCCACGCATCCCGGCTTGCATTGATGGATTTGTCCATCCGGTCCATGTCCTCAAGGAACCCGCGGAACTTATCCAGCATGGCCCCCGCCTGAGAAGCTATTTCCAGGGCGTTACGGTTCTGGCGGTCATGGCGCCAGAGCTGCTCTATCAGGCGTACCACACTGACAAGATGTGTGGGAGAAATAATGAGCACGCGTGAGTCATACGCATTTTCCCACAGCTTGGCATCCATCTGCATGGCAGCCAGGTAAGCACCCTCATGCGGAATGAACATCAGCACAAAATCTATCTTCCGGTCCGTGCCCACATACTGCTGGTAATCCTTGGCCTTCAACTCAGCCACATGCTTCTTTACAGAAGCCACATGCTCACGCGCCAGAGCCTGCCGCTCATCAGCGCTCTCAGAACTGAGCATCCGCAGGTAAGCCTGGATGGAAACCTTGGAGTCAATAACAATCTTGCGCCCCTCGGAATAATTAATCACAGCGTCAGGACGCAGGATATGCCCGTCAGGAGTAGTGACNGAATTCTGAAGAACATAGTCCCTGCCTCGCTGCATGCCGGAGCGCTCCAGAATATTATCCAGAATCATCTCACCCCATTCACCCTGCAGCTTGGCATTGCCCTTCAGAGCGTCCGTAAGACGCCGTGCCTCCAGACCCACCGCCGCGCTGCTCTGTGTAAGCTCACGCACACGCTCAGCCAGATTGATGCGCTCAGAACTCTCACGCTCATTGCGCTCAGCCACAGAACGGCGGAAATTCTCGATATTTTCCGCCATAGGCTGCAGAGCGGCACGGACAGAGGCAGAATTCTGTTCCATCAGCAAGCGGCTGTTGTCCAGCAGACTCTGACGCGCCAGGTCATTGAAACGCCGGCGGTCCTCCTCCTTGTTGTCAAGAGAACTCTGGAGCTGACTGATGCGTTCCTGAAGCCGGGCGTTCTCAACTCTGAGGTCAGAGGCCTCATCCGTCAGAACCTTAATCTGCTCAGAGAGAGACCTTGACTGCTCAGAAAGAACTCTTACCTCCTCAGCGCGGGTTCTGACTTCCTCAGCCCGGACAGCGGCAGAGGAATGTTCCCGCATCAGCAGAATAACAGCCAACAGCGCCACAGCAGCAAGTACAATGCAAATAATGGTAATCATATAAAATCAGAAAAATCAACCGCCGGACCTGCAGAGGTTCCCGGCGGTTGATTTATTGTTTATCAGTGCAGAGATCAGACTCTGGATGATGAATGCAACTTATTTAAGGGCGTCCTTAACGGCGTCGTTAGGCACCATTTCTTCTTTAAAGGTATAAGCACCGGTCTTGGGGCTCTTAACCATTTTGATGACTTTGCTGTAAGTGCGGCCTTCGCCTTTCTGGAGCGAAGCAACGGTTTTCTTTGCCATATCTCAGATTGGTGTTTATTTGATTTCTTTATGGATAGTCATGCGCTTGAGGATAGGATTGTATTTCTTCAGCTCAAGACGTTCAGGAGTATTCTTGCGGTTTTTGGTAGTGATATAACGGGAAGTACCGGGCATACCGCTTGCCTTATGTTCTGTGCACTCGAGGATAACCTGCACTCGGGCGTCTTTGGATTTCTTTGCCATTGTATTGTGTAGTTACTCTGAGTTTAATTAAATTGCCAGGAATTTGATATCGTTGGGATTGAGGTGTCCTTCCTTAACGGCCTGCTCCATTGCGGCATTAAGTCCAAGTTTATTAATAGTGCGCAGACCTGCTGCTGAGATGGTGAGCATGATCCATACGTCCTGCTCAACCCAGAAGAACTTCTTGGAGAAGAGGTTTACGTTGAATTTGCGCTTTGTGCGACGTTTCGAATGGGAAACGTTGTTGCCTACGATCGCTTTTTTGCCGGTAATCTGACAAATCTTTGACATGGCTGTTAATGGTTTATCGTTCTTTAGTTCTTTTTAAGCTCAGTGATTTCATGCCGGCATCGCAGTCTCATATCGCCGCGCAGCTGCATCTTTTCCGCACGGCTTTTAAGGATGCGTCACAAATCAGGGTGCAAAATAACAAAATTTTCTCCGCCTGACCAAATTTTTTAAGAAATTTTTACAACAAAATTTCCTTTTCTCCCAAGGGTGGAACTTTATTCGTGAAATAGATGNCAAATTTGAATATAAATATAAAAAGGCTGCGCCTATTTTGACACAGCCTTTTGTTTGTTTTTTGGAGCGGTCGGCTTACTTGCGGATGCCGAGTTCTTTCTGTGCAATGATGGCACGGTAGCGGTTGATGTCTTTACGCATCAGGTAGTCAAGGAGACGACGACGCTTACCTACCAGCATTTTCAGAGCACGCTCTGTGGTATGATCTTTGTGATTTGACTTGAGGTGATTAGTCAAATGAGCGATACGGATGGAGAATAATGCTATCTGAGCTTCAGGTGAGCCAGTATCAGTCTTGCTCTTACCGTATTTCTCGAAGATCTGTACTTTTTCTTCAGAATTTAAGTGCATTCTTTGAAAATTTAGGTGGTTAATATTTGGCCCTGACGGGCTTTATCGGCTGCAAAATTAGTATTTATAATTGGGCAGGCAAAAAGTTTAACTTTGTTTAACGGTTGAGTCCGCGGTAGTCACGGGAATATCGGAGCATCTGTGTGGGATAATCCTCTGTGTAATCGATTGTTACATCTGTGATGCGTCCGTTTTCATCACGCACGGCTGTGTAAATGGGGTTTACGAATCCGCGGTAAGGCGCTATGTCAAGATGTGAGTAACGTTCCAGGACTTCTGCATGGAGTTCGGGGTCTACACGGACTGCATACTGTTCAACGAGCGCTGCGGCTGCGGGGTAATCTCCGGTGGAGCGTATGCGCTGTATTTCTGCGAGTAATTCTCCGAAGAGTCCGCGGAGGGCTTCATAATCATTGATTTTTATGAATGTCTTGCCGTCGCGCTTGACAAGTTCTATTACGTTGTTTTCACGTCCGTGTTCATATGCCCATTCTGCAATGAGTTTGCGGTTACGCATGTGTGCTTCCTCAATGTTCTTTCCGGGTTCAATGCGGCGGAGCTGGGTCATCAATCCGTTTAGGATGTAATTATAATACTCTGCCTTATATGCATCAGGATTGTCAAGGAGTCCGAGTTCAATCAGTTTGGGGTCTGCAAGGTAATAGAGTGCAAAGAGGTCTGCACGGGCTTCTTCAATTGTGGAGCCGTGAGCGCGCAGTGCGTCGGGGTCAACTCCGGGGAGGAGCTGGCCTGAACCGTGGCCGAGGCACTCGTGGAGGTCTGTATGGAGATTGTCTGTGATGAAGAGGTACCGGTTCATCAGTTCACGGGTGGGTTCATCAATCACGAATTCTTCCTTGGAGCCATCGCTCTGGCTGGCTGCATCGTATGCCTGGGTGATGTTTTCCAGTGTTACGCTCTTGGAGCCGTGGGCCGCGCGGATCCAGTTGGCGTTGGGCAGGTTGATGCCGATGGGTGTGGCGGGATATGAGTCACCGGCCAGAATGGCGGCGGTGATTACTTTGGCTGACACGCCTTTTACAACGGGTTTTCTGAAGCGGGGATCTACGGGTGAATGATCTTCAAACCACTGTGCGTTTTGGCTCACTACCTCGGTGCGGTGGCTGGCCTCGTGATTCTTGAAGTTGACGATGCTTTCATACTGGCCGGTCATGCCNAGNGGGTCGCCNTAGCTTTCAATGAAGCCGTTGATGAAGTCAACNTCGCNGGCTGTGTCCTCAACCCAGGCGATTGAATAGTCGTCGAAGGTTTTGAGGTCGCCGGTGGTGTAGAATTCAATGAGCTTGTTGATATAGTTCTTCTGGGCATCGTTTTCGGCATATTTCGAAGCCTCGGTCAGCAGGCCAACGATTTTTTCGATATACGGGCCNTAAACGCCGCCTACTTTATAGAGCTCCTCAACTATGGTGCCGTCGGGCTGCTTGACCAGACGGGAGTTCAAGCCGTAGCTGATGGGGGTGGTATCTTTGGGATCCTTGAGTTTCGCATAGTAGTCCTCAACCTCCTGCTGGGTGATTCCGCCGCCATAGAGGTTGCAGGCGCTGGTTGCGATGAGGTCCACGCCGTCGGCCTGGTTAACGCGCTTGGCCATGACTTCGGGGTTGAACATAACCTCGGCCAACTCGTCGAAGTTTTCGGGCTTCACGCCGGCTTTTTCAACCTCCTGAGCGAACCATTCGCGCGAGAATGCGGGCTGGAACTTATCCATCGAATAGTGGTGGTGAATGCCGTTGGCAAACTCAACCTGCTTCAGATAGGTCAGAAACGCCTTGTATTCCTCGCTGTTGCGGTCGCCGCTATAGGCTGAGTAAACCCCTTCGAGCATGTCGCGGATAGGCAGGTTATACTTGCAGTTCTGGTCCCAGATAATGTCGCGGCCGGTAATGGCAGCTTCCTGCAGGTAATAAATCAGTTTTTTCTGGTTCAGGCTCAGAGAGTCGAAACCGGGCACGGTGTAGCGGAGCACTTCGATGTCGGCAAAACGGTCAACGTTGTAGTTGATTTCCGGATCGGGGGTTGCGTGTTTGCAGCCAACCAGAGTGGCTGCGGCCATTGCGATGGGCATGATTGATTTTAGTTTCATTCTACTTGTAGGATTAGGCCCTTCAGGTATTCGCCTTCGGGGTGGTAAATATTGATCGGATGGTCGGCGGGCTGGGTGAGCTGGTGGAGTATGCGCACCTTGCGGCCCGTTGAGGCGGCAGCGGTAAACACCGCCAGGCGGAACTGCTCGCGGCTAACGGCCTGNGAGCAGCTGAATGTGAACAGTATGCCGCCCGGAGCTATCTGCTCTATGGCGCGCGCATTCAGGCGCCGGTAGCCTATCAGGGCGTTGCGCAAAGCCGAGCGATGCTTGGCAAAGGCGGGCGGATCGAGAATTATAAGGTCATACTGGCCNTTCTTAATGTCGGCAAGATACTTGAAGGCATCAACGGCATAGGCTTCATGGTTGGTGGCGTCGGGAAAGTTCATGCCGACGTTGGCGCGCGTCAGCTCAATGGNTTTGCCCGATGAGTCGACNGAATGANCCAGCTCGGCTCCGCNGCTGAGGGCATAGACCGAAAAACCGCCTGTGTAGCAGAACATGTTGAGCACCCGGCGGCCGCGGCTATAGTGGCGCAGCAGCGAGCGGTTGTCGCGCTGGTCAACGAAGAAACCGGTTTTTTGGCCGCGCAGCCAGTCAATGTTGAAGCTCATGCCGTTTTCCAGAGCAACGGAGCCGGAGTAGCTGCCAATAATATATTCGTTCTGCGGGTCGAGATGAGCCTTATAGGGCAGAGTGGTTTCCGACTTATAGTAAACGTTTGAAACCGGCAGACCGGGAATTTCGGTCAGCGCCCGGGCAATGATGTCGCGACAGAAGTGCATGCCCGGCGAATGAGCCTGCACAACGGCGGTGTTGCCATAGATGTCAACAACCAGTCCGGGCAAAAAATCGCCCTCGCCGTGAACCAGTCGGTAGGCGTTGTTATCCTCGCGGATGAGGTTGAGGATGCGACGCAGGTCGAACGCAGCGATCAGTCGCTCGGTGAAGAACTCATGGTCAATGGCGCGGGTGCGGCCGAACTCGAGCATCCTGACGACGATACTGCCGATCTGGTAGTGGCCGATGCCTAAAAGCTCGCCGCCGGCGGCANGAACTTCAACAACATCGCCNTCTTCAATNCCGTCGGGCATCTGCGCAACGGCGCCTGAAAACACCCAGGGGTGGAAGCGGCGCAGCGAATCTTCCTTGCCGCGTTTAAGGGTTATTACTGGATAGGTCATTTAGTCACGAAATAAATTATGTCGTTGAGATTGGCGTAGAGCAGCAGTGCCAGCAAAAAGAAGAAGCCGATTGTCTGGGCCACTTCNAGAAAGCGGTCCGACGGTTTGCGGCGCGTAATNGCCTCGGCCAGCAAAAAGAGCACNTGGCCGCCNTCGAGCGCCGGAATCGGCAGAATGTTCATAAACGCCAAGGCTATGCTCAAAAACGCCGTGAGATACCAGAAGCTGAGCCAGTTCCATGTCGGCTCGAACATGTCGCCCAGACGGCCGAACCCGCCAATGCTCTGTGCGCCCTCCTTGCTGAACACCTGGCTCATCGATTTAACGTAGTTGCCAAGCGTTGAAGTGCCCAGACGCCAGCCGGCGGGAACTGATTCAAGCAGGCTGTAGTTGCGGATAAACACCGGATAGATATTTTCGGGCTTGGCCAGATTGAANCCGAGCTTGCCTCCTTCGGTTGGAGTGGCGGTGAGGCGCACNGTCTTGTCGCCGCGTTCAACGGTTATNGGCGTGGGGCGGCCGGCATATGCGGCCAAAGCCGTTGTCAGCTCGGAATAGGAGGGCGTCAGGCTGTCGCCAACGGCTATCACGTGGTCGCCNGGCTCCATGCCGGCTTCGGCTGCGGGGTGGCCCTTGATGACTTTGTCAACAACCACCGGCACNCGGTAGGTAAAAAACGCGCCTTCGTTCGAAATCTTGGCCAGNAAGTCGCCCGGCAGGTTAATGTCCACCGAGTCGCGCCCGTTGCGCAAAACTGTAACCTTTTTTGCCTGCGCCAGCTCCATGAGCACGTTGGGCGTGTCGGCCTCAACCTCGCGGCCGTCGGCCATCAGCGGAATGTCGCCGTTGCGGAAACCGGCTTCGATAGCCGCGGGCGCATAGGCCATGCCGGCATAGGCGTCGCGGAATTTCACGCAACGCTCGCCAACGGAAAAGGTGATTCCGATATAAATCACCACTGCGGCCAGAAAATTGAAAATCACGCCGCCACACATAACCAGCAGGCGCTGCCACGCCGGTTTGGTGCGGAACTCCCAGGGCTGGGGCTCGGCGGCCAGTTTCTCTTTCGACTGCGTTTCGTCAATCATGCCGGCAATGGCGCAATAGCCGCCCAGCGGAATCCAGCCTATGCCGTAGATTGTCTGTTTCCAGGCGGGAATCTTGTCAGTTTGGCCGTCGCCATAGTCCTTACCGACCTTGAAACTCACCAGCGGATGCGGATTCTCTTCCTTGTCCATCCAGGTGCAGAGCTCCAGACGGCCCTTGGCGGGCACATAGCGCAGCAGCGAAAAGCGCGGATTGAAAAACATAAAAAACTTTTCAACCCTGATTTTGAATATGCGCGCAAAAATATAGTGGCCAAACTCATGGACCAGCAC
>WFLX010155268.1_pt1 | contig 11516 bp, 9 predicted proteins | sample 4967041 | NCBI WGS metagenome assembly WFLX01 (sample SAMN12857096, study PRJNA449069) | gut metagenome | isolation source: stool from male and female vole | host: Microtus ochrogaster | place: USA:Florida | collected 2017 | reverse complement strand
ATATATCCGTGATAAGAGTGCTGTTCTGATTGCAGTATTCGCCGTTGAGTTTGTTGTATGCGGACATCACGGCGCCAGCCTTACCTTCCTTTACCGCTATCTCGAACGCGGTCAAATACGTTTCGCGTAAGGTCTGCTCGTCCATGCGGCTGTCGTAATACATGCGGGAATATTCCGTTTCGTACGCCGCACAATGATTAAGGCACTCGGTTACGTTTTTGGACGGAAAGACCGAGGCCGAGANGTTGGCCANGGGTTCGCAGACGAGAAACGGCACGGTCAGCGAAATCCGGTCGGGCATATCGGCATCGTGGATTTCGGCCTTGTAAAGTCCCGATTTCTTGATTTTCTGATAGGCGGCGGGNATGTCGAACGCATAGTGNGCGTAGTTGACGCGCGTGGCCATCGAGAGTTCGGACGATTCCACATAGAGCGCGTTCTGCCCCTCGATGTATTCGATTTCGTTTTGGTCGTTCGGGCTGAAGTCGGCGTCGAGGTTGCAGAGCACCAGGCGGTAGCGCAGGTTGAGGTCGCGGTCGGCCACGTCGTCGAAGCCCACCCGCAGCTGTTGGTCGGTGCCCAGTTCCAGCATCGGCAAAACGAGCGTGGACGTTTCGGGGGGCGTTACCGTAACGCTTTTGAATACCGTGCCCGGCCAGTGCAGTTCGGTCGGCAGGGGGCGCGACGTGGCCGGCGTCTGCGCGGCCATCGGGGCGGCGGGGAGCGTCAGGCCAAGCGTTAAGCCGACGCACAGCGGACGTATCGGAAAAAGTCTATGCATGGAAGAAGATATAAGCGATGACGATGGCCGCGACCACGCCGATCAGGTCGGCCATCAGGCCGGCCTGGACCGCGTAACGGTATTTGCGGATGCCCACCGAGCCGAAATACAGCGCGATGATATAGAAAGTCGTGTCGGCCGACCCTTGGAACAGGCAGGAGAGGCGGCCGACGAAGCTGTCGGCGCCGTAGGCGTTCATCGTCTCCACCATCATGGCCTTGGCGCCGCTGCCGCTCAGCGGTTTCATCAGGGCTGTGGGCAGGGCGGCCACGAAGTCGGTGTCGATGCCGATTTTCGCGAACAGCCAGGCCAGGCCGTCCACNAGNTAATCCATCGCGCCGGAGGCNCGGAAAACGCCGATGGCCACGAGCATCCCCACGAGATAGGGAATGATTTTGACCGTGGTCGTGAAGCCGTCTTTGGCGCCGGCGATGAAAGCGTCATAGACGTTGATGCGTTTGTAGAGGCCGCCGCCGATAAAGCCCGCGATGAGCAGCAGCAACAAGCCGTTGCCGAAGACCGTGGAAAAGCGTGACAGCGTTTCGGGCGCGGCCTGCGTGCCGAACCACGCCAAACCCGCGATGAGCAGCGTCAAGCCGCCGAGCCAGCCGAGGATGGTTTTNTCCAACAGNTTGATTTTCTGTTTGACNGCCACGTAGATGATGCCGCCGAGCGTGGAGCAGAACGTGGCCATGAGCAGCGGCAGGAAGATGTCGGTCGGATTGGCCGCGCCCAACAGCGCGCGTTGCGCCATGATGGCGATGGGAATGAGCGTGAGGCCCGACGTATTGATGGCCAAAAACATGATTTGGGCGTTGGAGGCCGTGTCTTTGTGCGGATTAAGGCTCTGCATGCTCTCCATCGCCTTCAAGCCGAGCGGCGTGGCGGCGTTGTCGAGGCCAAGCATATTGGCCGAGAAGTTGAGCATGAGTTGGCCCGTGGCCGGATGGTCGGCCGGGATTTCCGGAAACAGCTTGTGGAAGAACGGCCCCACGATGCGCGACAGGAAGCGGATGACGCCCGCCCGTTCGCCTATGTTCATCAGTCCGAGCCACAGCGTCATGATGCCGGTCAGCGGCAGGGCGATGTCCATGACGGCGAATTTGGCATAGTCGAACGTGGCGTTGACCAAGGCGCGGAAAACCTCCGCATCGCCCGTCGCGGCAAAATGGAAGACCGCCACCGCGATGGCAATCAAGAAAAACGCAATCCAAATATAATTCAGCAACATAAGTCCGGTTATTAGAAGTGATGCTTTCGGTAAAAAATCCGGCAGGACGGCTTACACGCCTTACCGGCAATCCCCACTGCAAAAATAACGAAAAATGGCATTATATCGGTCATAAAAACTTGCCGATAAGCAAAAAATCATTAAATTTGTCATTCCTTTATATAAAAGTCTATGAATATGGAGACGGATAGCAAATTACAGGAAATAACCCGAAAACTTTACGAAGAGGGGTTGTCCAAAGGAAAAGCCGAGGGCGAACGCCTTTTGGCCGAGGCCAAGGCGGAAGCCGACCGCTATAAAGCCGCCGTGGAAGCGGAAGTGGCCGCGATGCGCGCGCAGGCCGCGGCCGACATCGCCAAGGAGAAGGAAAGCGCCGAAGGGGAACTCAAACGCAGTCTGCGTCAGATGCTCTCCGCCGCCAAAGCCGATTTGGAGGAGAACCTGTTGCAAAAGACCGTGAACCCTGCGGTAGAGGCGGCTTTCGAAAAGGACGCCTTCATGCAGGAACTGCTGTTGGAAACCGTGCGGGCGTTCGGGAAATCCGAGGCCGGCGCCGCCGACCTGACGCTGTTGCTGCCGGAAGCGCAGCGCGCGAAGTACGACGCCCTGTTGCAGAAGACGCTGGGAGAGGCGTTGCAGGCCGGTCTGCAGGTGCAGTACCGGAACGACGTACAGCATGGCTTTCAGGTACAGAGTCGGGATAAAGGCTATAAACTCAGTTTTACCGAAGCGGATTTCGCCGCGCTGTTCAAACAGTATGCGCGTGAAAACCTGCGTCGTTGGTTGTTTTAGGCGTTATGTCAGCATATCCTTATTTTTCAGCCTCATTGCCGCAGTGGACGTTCAACGCGGAGGGCGACGGCCCTTCCGTGGAGGCCATCTGCGCCGAGGCCATCGAATTGCTGAGCCCTAAGGACTTGGCGGTGCTCGCTTATATCTTTTCGCCCGCCTATCATAAGATTTGGCTCGCGAAAATCCGGGCCGAAGCCGGCGTGACGGCGGAAGGCGCCCCCGACGGGCCGACGGCGGACGGTTTCGAACCGGCCTGTTTCGTGCCCCTCATCGAACAGCTGCCTTATATGCAGGCGTTCCGGGCCGATTACGCGCAACGTTGCGCATTGGAAGCCACCGCACAGACACCCGCCGACGCGGGGATGCCGTCGGGCCTCCAAGCCGTGGCCGACGATTCGGACGAAGCCCTGACGCCTTGGTCTGAAACCGAGGCCTACCGCCGTTTGCAGGCGATGTTCTACGCGCAGGTGCCGGCCNTGTCGTCCGCCTTCCTTAAATCGTACTACCGTTTCGACTGGGAATGGAAAACCGTGGCCAACCGGCTCAACCGTAAGAAATACCCCGAATTGCCGATGGACGACCGTTTGCCGGAATATCCGGCCAAGGGCGACCGGGCGGCCGCCGACGCCGAGTGGATTCAGGCATTGGAGAAAGAACCGCTGGCGCAGCTTTGGGATTATGCCGAAGACATGGAGAAGGTAACGGCCGAACCCGACCTGATGAAACGCGAATGGCTTTGCGATAGTTTCCGCTGGCGGTTCGCGGAGGCGGGCGGCGGCGACGCGACGGCCTCTACCGACAGCCTGTGGTCGTATTTCGTCCGTTTGCAGTTGCAGCAACGCTGGCAACGTCTCAAAAAGGCCGACGGTCAGAAACTGCTCAAAGAGAAATTGCAGTCCCTGCGGGCTGTGGATTGGGATAAAAATGAATTCAGCGCCGGCATCGGCGCATAGCGATAGTGACTATGGAGAAAACAAGAGGAACCGTAAGCGGCATTACCGCCAACCTCGTGACGGTAAAGACCGAAGGCCCCGTGGCGCAGAATGAAATCTGTTTCATCGACCTGCGCGGGGTCAAACTGATGGCCGAGGTCATCAAAATAGACGGCGATACGGCCTACGTGCAGGTCTATGAAAGCACGCGCGGCCTGCAAGTGGGGGCGCCCGTCAGCTTCGAGGGGCATTTGCTCGAAGTGACGTTGGGGCCGGGTCTGTTGTCGAGTTATTACGACGGCTTGCAGAACAATCTGGAAACGATGGAAGGCGTCTTCCTGCGCCGGGGTGAATATACCGAGCCTTTGGACAAGACGAAGAAATGGGAATTCACGCCTTTGGCCAAGGTGGGCGACCGCGTTCGGGCGGCCGACTGGCTCGGCGAGGTGAAGGAAGGCTGGCTGCCTCACAAAATCATGGTGCCGTTTGCCTTCAAGGGTGAATATACGGTGGAAAAAATCGTGCCGGCCGGTGCCTATACGATTACGGAGACCGTGGCCGTGCTCAAGAACGAAGCCGGCGAATCGTGCCCCGTGACGATGGTGCAGAAATGGCCGGTCCGCGTCGCCATCACGCATTATAAGGAAAAACCGCGTCCGTTCAAGGTATTGGAAACGGGCGTGCGCGTCATGGATACGTTCAACCCGATTGCCGAGGGCGGTACGGGCTTCATCCCGGGGCCGTTCGGTTCGGGCAAGACGGTGTTGCAGCACGCGATTTCGAAGCAGGCCGACGTGGACGTCATCCTGATGGCGGCTTGCGGCGAACGTGCCAACGAGGTGGTCGAGATTTTCGCCGAATTCCCCGAATTGGTCGATCCGCGGACGAACCGCAGCCTGATGGAGCGGACGACGATTATCTGCAACACGTCCAATATGCCGGTGGCCGCGCGTGAGGCTTCGGTCTATACGGCCATGACGATAGGCGAGTATTACCGCGCGATGGGTTTGCGCGTGCTGTTGTTGGCCGACTCCACGTCGCGTTGGGCGCAGGCCTTGCGCGAGATGTCGAACCGTTTGGAGGAATTGCCGGGGCAGGACGCTTTCCCGATGGACCTGACGGCCATCATCTCCAACTTCTACGCGCGGGCGGGCATCGTGTTCCTGAACAACGGCCAAAGCGGCTCCATCACGTTCATCGGTACGGTGTCGCCGGCGGGCGGTAACCTCAAGGAGCCCGTGACCGAGGGCACGAAAAAGGCCGCGCGCTGTTTCTACGCCTTGGCCCAGTCGCGTGCCGACAGCAAGCGTTATCCGGCCATCGACCCGATTGACAGTTATTCCAAGTATTTGGACTATCCGGAGATAGAAGCCTATATGAACGAACGTATGGGNGCGGGTTGGGTCGATAAGGTGCGCGCCGGCAAGAACTATGTGTTGCGCGGCAAGGAAGCCAACGAGCAGATCAACATCCTCGGCGACGACGGCGTACCCGTTTCGTATCACGACAGCTTCTGGAAATCGGAGCTCATCGACTTCGTGATTCTGCAACAGGATGCGTTCGACAGCATCGANAGCCTGACGCCGATGGAACGTCAGCGTTATANGTTCGAGAAGGTCATGGGGCTGTGCGGCCGCCAGTACCGCTTTGAGGACTTCAACGATTGCGTGCAGTTCTACAAGCAGTTGATTAACCNTTNCAAGCAGNTGAACTACAGTCAGTTCCAAAGCGNGGATNTCANANGNTACGAACAGGAAATAGATACGTGGGTTGCCCGCTATCAACAAGATAAATAAGCGAGATTATGGAAAAGACAGCGTTTCAGAAAGTATATACGCGATTGGAGGCCGTGACCAAGGCGACGGTCGATGTGCGGGCGACGCAGGTTTCCAACGATGAATTGGCCATGGTGGGCGACCGTCTGGCGCAGGTGGTCAAAATCAAGGGCGACCGCATCACGTTGCAGGTGTTTTCCGGTACGGAAGGCCTGCCGACGAACGCCGAAGTCGTTTTCTTGGGCAAGGTGCCTTCGCTCAAGGTGGGCGACGATTTGGTGGGACGGTTTTTCAACGCCTACGGCCAACCCATTGACGGGGGCGCCGAACCGGAAGGCGAGGAACGCGAGATCGGCGGGCCGTCGGTCAACCCGTTCCGCCGCAAGCAGCCGTCGGAGTTGATTCCGACGGGCATGGCCGGNATNGACNTGAACAATACGCTNGTGTCGGGTCAGAAGATTCCGTTCTTCGCCGACCCNAACGANCCCTACAACCAGGTGATGTGCATGGTGGCCTTGCGGGCCAAGGTGGACAANATNATTTTGGGCGGCATGGGGCTGACGAACGACGACTACCTGTTCTTCAAGCAGTCGTTNGAGAACGCCGGCGTGCTCGACAAGATGATNTGCTTCGTCAACACGACCGAACAGCCGCCCGTCGAACGTNTGTTGATTCCCGACATGGCGCTGACGGCGGCCGAGTATTTCGCCGTGGACAAGAACGAGAAGGTGCTGGTGCTCTTGACCGACATGACGCTGTATGCCGACGCGTTGAGCATCGTGTCCAACCGTATGGACCAGATTCCGTCCAAGGACAGTATGCCGGGCTCGCTCTATTCCGACTTGGCCAAGATTTACGAAAAGGCCGTGCAGCTGCCTTCCGGCGGCTCCATCACGATTATCGCGGTAACGACCTTGAGCGGCGGCGACATCACNCACGCCATNCCCGACAACACGGGTTATATCACCGAGGGGCAGTTGTTCCTGCGTAACGACAGCGATGTGAACAAGGTCATNATCGACCCGTTCCGTTCGCTCTCGCGTTTGAAACAGCTGGTNATCGGCAAGCAGACGCGCGAAGACCATCCGCAGGTCATGAATGCGGCCGTGCGTCTTTACGCCGACGCGGCCAACGCGCGCACCAAGCTGGAAAACGGTTTCGATTTGAGCGACTACGACGAACGGACGCTGTCGTTCGCNAAGGACTATTCGGCGCAGATTCTGGCCATCGACGTCAATATCGACACGACCGAGATGCTGGACCGCGTTTGGCAGATGTTCGCGCGCTATTTCAAGCCGGCCGAGGTCGCCATCAAACAGAACCTGATGGACAAGTATTGGCCCAAGCACGTCTAAGGCCGAACCGACGGGTTTTGAAAACTAAGTGTGAAAACCGATGCCGATTAAATTTCAATATAACAAGACTTCGCTCAACGAGTTGGGCAAGGGGCTGAAGATGCGGGAACGGGCCTTGCCGACNATNAAGAGCAAGGAGTCCGCGTTGCGGATGGAGGTGAAGAAAGCCAAGGCCGAGGCCGAACGTCTGGATAAGGCGTTGGAGGAGGCGATGCAGCGCATGGAAGGGCTTTCCGCCCTGTTTCCGGAGTTGGATCCCCGTAGCGTGGAGGTGGAGGCCATTGATCTGAGGATGGGCAAGGTGGCCGGCGTCAAGGTGCCGGAACTGAAGGAAATCCGCTTCAAGGAAAAGCCTTTCCTTTCGTTTGCCGAACCGGCCTGGACGGCGCAGGGCGTGGAAACGCTCAAGGAACTGGCGTCCGTGGGGCTGCAGAGCGAGGTGTACCGCTACAAGATGCAGTATCTTGAAAAGGCGCGCAAGAAGACGACCCAAAAAGTGAATCTGTACGAGAAGGTGCAGATTCCCGGCTATAAGGAGGCGATACAGAAGATAAANCGCTTTATCGAAGACGAGGAGAACCTGTCGAAATCCTCGCAGAAAATCGTCAAGAGCCGTCATATGCAACAGGAGGAGGCGTTATGATAGAACCGATGCTGAAATACGAAATCCTGTTGTTCCATCAGGAATTCGAACCTTTTTTGAAAGCCTTGCAGGCCAAGGGTTTGCTCGACTTGTCGTTGGGCGATTTGGCCGTGAAGGGCACGCAGGAAGCGGATTACCGTTTGGGCGTGCGGGCGGAGCGCTTGGCGCGCGCGCTCGACGACTGGCGGCGTCTGCATCCGGACGTGGCGGCCGCCGCCACGGATTTTCCGGCGGACGAGGCCGCCCGCATCGAATGGACCGAAGACGCCCTCGACCGCGCGCGCAAGTCGGCGGATCAGGAAGCGGCTTTGTGGCAGGCCGCCGAGAAAGAGGCGGTATGGGGCGCGTATGACCCGGCGGTATTGGCGGGTTTGGCGCAGGCGGGACTGACGCTACGGTTCGGCAGTATGCCGGCCAAGATGTGGCCGCAAGACGACGCCTATCCGGTGGCGGCGGTGGCCCAGACCGGCGGCCGCGTCTATTTTGTCTATTGGGATACGTTGCCCTCCGACTGGCGTATGCAGGAGGAGGCCGCGCCGACGCAGCCGCCGGCGCAGTGGGCGGCGCAATTGCAGGCGGCGCAGCGGCAGAAAGCCGCTGAGGAGGCCCGCGTGGCCTACGCGGCCGACCGCGTGGCCGACTTCAATCTGGCGCGCAAACACTGCTGGAACCGCCTGGCCTATTGTGTGGCGCGCACCGATATGCCCGCCGAGGCGGAGGGAAGTCTGCGCATCGTGGAAGGCTATCTGCCGGCCAAGGATCAGGCCGAGTTCGAAGCCTTTTTAGAGGCCGAGGGCGTCTTTTTCCGCCANCAGGCCGCCAAGACCTTGCCCGAGGANGCGCAGGCCGACGTGCCGGTGCTGTTGAAAAACAACGCCTACGCGCGTCTNTTCGAGCCGATAACCAAACTGTTCTCGTTGCCCGGCTATCGGGAATTGGATTTGACGCCTTTGTTCGCGCCCTTCTTCATGATGTTTTTCGGCTTCTGTATGGGCGACGCCGGCTACGGCCTGCTGTTCGTGTTGGCGGGCTTCCTGCTCCGCGCCAAGGTGAAGCCGGACTTCCGGCCCATTCTGTCGCTCGTCTGCTATCTGGGCGCGGCGGCCGTCGTGTTCGGCCTGCTGTCGGGCACGTTCTTCGGCGTGTCGCTCGTCAACGTGCCGGCCTTGCAACGGTTTCACGCCTATATTCTCGGTCAGGACCAGCTCATGCTGCTCTCGCTCGCGTTGGGCGGCATTCAGATACTGTTCGGTATGTTCGTCCATGTGCTCAACATCGCGCGTCAGAGAGGCTTCAAATATGCCGTGGGCGCGTTGGGCTGGTGGCTCATCCTCGTGTTCGCGATACCGCTTTTGGCCGAACGGATGATGGATTGGACGCTGCCGGCGGCGGTGCGCTACCTTTGCTACGGCATGGTGGGCGTCGGCGCGTGCGGCGCGTTCTTCTACAACAGTCCCGGCAAGCCGATTTGGCTCAACTTCGGTTCGGGGCTGTGGGCGAGTTACAACACGGCCACGGGCTTGGTCGGCGACCTGCTGTCCTATATCCGTTTGTTCGCCTTGGGGTTGACGGGCGGTATCCTCGGCGGCGTGTTCAACGACTTGGCCTTGCAGATGAGCGGTTCCATCCCGGTGCTCAAGCAGTTGATCATGATATTGATATTGTTGTTCGGCCACGGGCTCAACATCGCGCTCTGCGCATTGGGATCGGTCGTGCACCCGTTGCGTCTTACGTTCGTGGAATTTTACAAGAACGCGGGCTTCGCGGGCGGTGGCCGTGCCTATCAGGCGTTCAAGATAGAAGAATAGAAAACCTTAAATTAGAAACACTTAAATAAAAATTGAAATGGAAGCTGTTGTTTTAGCTTATTTGGGCATTGCCCTCATGGTAGGTCTGACCGGTATCGGCAGCGCCTATGGTTTGTCTATGTGCGGTAGCGCCACGTTGGGCGCGTTGAAGAAGAACCCGTCGGTTTTGGGTTCGTGTACGGCCTTGAGTGCGTTGCCTTCTACGCAGGGTCTGTACGGCTTCGTAGGCTTCTTCTTGATTTATACGAAGATTACGCCTGAGATTTCGTGGCTGGCGGCTTCGGCGGTCTTTGCCGGCGGTTTGGCCTTGGGCATCGTGGGCTTTTTCTCGGCCCTGCGTCAGGCGCGTATCTGCGTGGACGGTATCCATGGCATCGGCGGCGGCCACAACCTGTTCGCCAGCACGATGATTTTGGCCGTATTCCCGGAATTGTACGCCATTATCGCGCTGTTGACCGTGATTCTGATCGGCGGTACGATTTAATCGGCTGAACCGCTTGATTGCGTATCGTTTCCGATGAAAGACCCGCGGATAGGCACGGCTTACGGCCGTTCGGTATTCCATATCGACGGCTTGCTTTGCCTCACGGCTTTTTTCAGCTTTCTGAGCGTGGAACTGCCGTTGGGCGGTTTCGGGAACATACGCCTGCCGGCGGAACTCCTGTTGGGGCTGGTGTGCCTGCTGTTCCTGTTCGTACTGTGGGGGCAGCGGCGGTTTAGGGCCGACTTGGGGCTTATGCGCCCGAACGGCTTTTGGCCCTGCGAGTTACGCTGGTGGATAGGCGCCTATCTGCTATGGATGTGGATAGGCGTCTTTTTTTCGCCTTGTCCGCAAGTGGCGTTCAAGGCGACGTTCGCCTATACGGCCTGTGTGCTGCCGGCCTTTTACGCCGCCTATAAGATGGAACGCGAAACGCCGGACGGCGGTTTCGGGCGGCGCGCGGTATGGGCGGCGCTGTTGGGGCTGGGGCTGTTCTCGGCCATAGCCTTGGGGCGTTATTATCTCGGCGAGCCGGTGCCTTACAATAAGATTTTCCGTGTTACCCAACCGTTTCTGTCCGACCACACGCATTGGGGCGCGATGGTGACGTTGTGGCTGTTTCCCGCCCTGTATTTCGTGCGCTACGCGGCCAGACCGTGGCAGCGGGTAGGGGCGGCCGTCCTCGTGGCGGTGTTCCTTTGGGGGCTTTGGGTGTGTCATGCGCGGGCGGCGACGGCCACGCTGGCGGTGCCCTTGGCCATCGTGGCCTGGCTCTGCTGGCGGCGGTGGCCGTGTCGCCGTAAGGTCGTGAGCGCGGTTTTGGCGCTTGTGGTCGTGGCAGCGGGCGGCGTATGGCTCGTGCGGCAAGGGCAGATGCAACAGGCCCGCAAGTCGGCCGACTGGGGCGAAAATATGCTGTCGCTCGTGCAGTTCCGGCAAGACCCCTCCAGCATGGAGCGCGTCAACCGATGGAAGTGCGCCGCCCGCCTGACGGCCGACTATCCGTGGTTCGGCTGCGGCAAAGACGTCTATCCGTTTGTCTATGGACCCTACCAGCGGGAGGCGGATTTGACCGAGGTGAGCACGTTTGCGGGCGACAACGGCAACGCCCATAGCGAATACCTTTCGCCCTTCTGCGAGACCGGCATTCCGGGCGGGCTGCTGTTCCTGTGCCTCGTCGTGTTCGGGTTTACGGCCGGCATCAAGGCCTACCGTGCGGCGGATGCCCGCCAACGCGCCTGGATTCTGTCGCTCCTGTTGGGCTTGACCGTCTATTTCACGCAGGGCCTGTTCAACAACTTCCTCTATTTGGACAGCGGCCGCTTCTCCGTCTATCTGCTGTTGGCGTTGGTGCAGGGGGGCTACGCGCGCGGTTTGGCCAAATAAGGGTAGGATGTAAAAATTCGCTTTTTTTGCGAATATCCGGAAAGTTGATTATCTTTGCTTCGGATATTGATGATTGACAGCAGATGAAAATCAATTTCAATGAAACATATTTGAGGGATTTGTACCACGAGGGCAAAGCCGACAAGAAGCATCGCTTTCAACCGCAGGTAATCAGAAAGTATATCCGGGTGATTGACTTGATGCGGGAATTGCCGAATGTGTTGCATCTGTTTCAATACAATTCATTGAATTATGAACGTCTCGGTGGCGATAAGGCCGGGCTTTCTTCCGTGCGGGTCAATAATCAATACCGTATTGAATTTGAAGAAGAA
>WFLX010043886.1_pt1 | contig 11520 bp, 11 predicted proteins | sample 4967041 | NCBI WGS metagenome assembly WFLX01 (sample SAMN12857096, study PRJNA449069) | gut metagenome | isolation source: stool from male and female vole | host: Microtus ochrogaster | place: USA:Florida | collected 2017 | reverse complement strand
GTTTTTATCGGCTCCTTAGCTCAACTGAATAGAGCATCTGACTACGGATCAGAAGGTTACAGGTTTGAATCCTGTAGGAGTCACCAAAGCCGAGCAGCGATGCCCGGCTTTTTGTTTAACCGCCCGACAATCCCCCCGAGCCCACCCATGAATCTCATCGAAATATCATCCATAGCCGACGAAAGAGTGAGAATGTTCTCGTCCATGACCGACAAAGAGCTTGGCGACAAACGGAACCGAAGCGAGGGCGTGTTCATCGCAGAAAGTCCGAAAGTAATCAAGGTGGCTCTCGATGCGGGCTACTCCCCTGTCGCTTTGCTATGCGAGGCAAAACACATTGCCGGCGATGCCGCCGACATAATCGCCCGAATCGGCGACACGCCCGTCTACACAGGTTCGCGCGAAACCCTCGCATCGCTCACCGGCTACACCCTCACCCGCGGAGTGCTTTGCGCGATGAAGCGCCCCGCCGAGACTCAGCCCGAGGAAATATGCGCGGGCGCCTCACGGGTAGTGATAATAAACGCCGTGACCGACACGACAAACATAGGCGCCATCTTCCGCTCAGCTGCCGCATTAGGAATCGACGCCGTGTTGCTCACCCCCGATTCATGCGACCCGCTGAACCGGCGTTCGATCAGGGTGTCGATGGGCAGCGTGTTTTTGGTGCCATGGACGTGGGTCGACAACACCGCCGAAACCATGAAAGCGCTCGGATTTAAAACAGCAGCGATGGCATTGACCGACGATTCAGTTTCAATCGACGATCCGAAACTGAAGAGCGAGCCAAAACTCGCCATCATCATGGGAACCGAAGGTGACGGGCTGCCGAGAAAGGCAATCGAGGAATCGGACTACGTGGCACGCATCCCTATGTCCCACAAAGTGGACTCGCTTAACGTGGCTGCCGCTGCCGCAGTTGCATTTTGGGAGCTCCGCGCCCCTAACCCCTCCCAACAATAACGCCACGCAATTGTTATCACTACTGACAACAATCATTCAAATACTATATGAGATTATGGAAATAGGAGACAAAATTCCGGAAGTCCTGGGGCTCGACGCTGCAGGCAAAGAAGTGAAAAGTTCCGATTTCAACGGTCAACCGCTGATTATCTATTTCTACCCGAAGGACAACACTCCGGGATGCACAGCCGAAGCGTGCTCAATACGCGACTACAACGCAGAGTTGCAGGATCTCGGATACAAAGTGATCGGAATAAGCAAGGACTCAACGGCAAGTCATGAAAAATTTGCTGCAAAATACTCTTTGCCGTTCCTGCTCCTGAGCGACCCCACCACCGAAGTGAACCAGGCATTCGGAGTGTGGCAAAAGAAGAAGATGGCAGGAAGAGAATATATGGGCACAGTGAGAACAACATTCGTGACCGACGCCGACCACCGCATCACCCATATAATTTCAAAAGTAGACACGAAGAATGCAGCTCAGCAATTGCTGGACCTGCTGAAATAAAACGGGCTCAAGAGAGCTATTGAACCAAGCCCAAGATTTCTGAAACGCGAAGTATTGTCGATATCACCGGAACACGGTCGGCTACTTCGCGATTCACGTCGACAAGGCGCATAATCACCGACAAAGAGGCATAAGCATCGCCCAGCGCCGGGTTATCAGGGTCGCTACACCCCGTTTCATAATAAAATTTATACATCAACGACCCTATCGCCGCCGTGAGTTGCGCGATATATTCACGCGCCGCGCCGTCAGACGACGGAGCCGTGTTGGCAAGAGTGTGTTCGATTATCTGCCACGATATCAGCGTAAGCGCCAGCAATCCGCCAGGTTCAACATCGTTGCGAGCCGTATAGGCGAGAGCGGTCATACATGCGGCATAAGCCTCCTGCTGCCGCTGCATGGGGAGAAGAGCGGAAGCATAGGCGCAAGTAGCGGCAACATAGCGGCAAGCGACTTCATCGCCATGCCCTGCGCGCCACTCGTCCAAAACATCAGAAAGAAGCTCCTCGCCAAGCATCACCGCCTCCGTCACCTCCTTTTCAGAGAGGTAACGGTAGACTTGTGATATAGCTTGATTGAAAGAATCTTCCATTTTTCTTTTTCAGACAGCGCTTGTCGCTGCCGATTCAAGTTCAATCACCTTGTCAAGAGAGCTCTTGATGGTGCCGAAAATATCATCCACATTTCCAGTTCCGGGAATGGCATGATAAGTGCCCTCCTGCTTGTAGAAGTCGCGCAAAGGAGAGGTCTGGTTATGGTAGACTTCAAGACGGCGAGTGATTGTTTCGGGATTGTCATCGCTTCTTCCCGAATCTTTACCGCGCTTGACGAGGCGATCCATCAACTCGTTGTCGTCAACCTCAAGCCCCACCACCGCGTGAAGCTTTGAATTGCGACCTTCAAGCATCTTAGCCAACGACTTAGCCTGAGGGATGGTGCGGGGGAAGCCGTCAAAAATAACCCCCTTCTCAGTTTCGGGATTGCTGTCGAGCTCATGCTCCAGAATATTCACCATCAAGTCGTCGGGAATAAGCTGACCCTGAGAGATAAACGAATCAGCTATTTTTCCAAGCTCGGTGCCTCGGGCAATGTGATCACGGAGCACCTCGCCGGTGGAAATGTGATAAAGCCCGTATTCATTTATCAGCCGCTCGCTCTGAGTGCCTTTTCCACTCCCGGGAGCGCCGAAAATAACGATATTAAACATGTCTGTCCAAAAAAGTTTTTATAGATTATTTTTCGCAAATAGAATAGATATCTTTCAGATTTCTGGCAAGACCGTCAAGGTCAAGCCCGTAGCCGATGATGAATTTCGAGGGAATCTCAAAACCAACATAATCGGGCTTTATGTCATACTGGACCGATTCCGGCTTGAACAACAGTGAAGCCACTTTAATCGAAGCCGCGCCTTTCTGCGCGAGATCCTCCACAAGCTTCTTAATCGTCTTGCCCGTATCGATAATATCCTCCACCACAATCACATGGCGCCCGTCAAGGTTTTCGGTCAACCCCATCACCTCTTTCACCTTACCGGTGGTGGAGGTGCCTTCGTAGCTTTTCAGCCTTATGAACGAAATCTCGGCATCAATTTCAAGTTCTTGAAAAAGATCGGCGGCAAACGGGAACGCACCGGTCAGAACGCACAGAATGAGCGGACATTTTCCGCTATAATCCCGATTAATCTGCGATGCGATTTCTTTTACACGTTCGAGAATCGTGGCATTGGTGATATAGGGCTCGAATGTCAAGCCTTTGTATGTGACTTTTCCCATTGTCCTTTAAGTTTGTGCAAAATTAGTGAAAATATTCTTCACACGCCATATATTTTTGTAAATTTGCGTAAGGTTTTGTCTTTGGGCAATTTTATCGACAATGAAAATATTTACTAACCAACAAATAAGAGGAATCGAAGAATACACGGTGGAGCACGAAGGGGTCACGACCAACGACCTCATAGAACGTGCCGCCACGGCTATAACATGTGAAATAATGTCACGCTGGCGTCCCAACAAGCCAATATGGGTCTTTGCGGGGCAGGGCAATAACGGAGCCGACGCCCTGTCGGCAGCTCGGATGCTGATCGAACAAGGCTATCAGGTGGAAGTGCTGCTGTTCAACGTGTTTGGCAAACTGAGCGAAGGATGCGCCAACAGCAAGCGCCGCCTGCTGGAACTCGGCGACGTGAAATTCACGGAAATAACCGGCGACTTCAATCCGCCTTTCATAGCCCCCGACTCGCTCGTCATCGACGGTCTTTTCGGATCGGGATTGCGCGAACCGCTCTCAGGAGGGTTCCGAGCGCTTGTCGACTACATAAACAATTCCCAGGCAACCATCATAGCGATCGATGTGCCCTCGGGAATGTTTGCCGAATGGAATTCCGAGAATCTGAGCCGCAATATCATCCATGCCGACCTCACACTCGCCATGCAGTTTCCGCGGCTCGCATTTTTCATAAGCGACAACGCCGAATACCTCGGAGAGTGGAAAGTGCTCGATATCGAGCTCAGCGCCCAGGAAATCAAAAACACCCAGTCGCAATATTTTCTGCTTGAAAAGCACGACGCCAAGCGCATATTGCAACGACGCTCCGAATTCTCATCTAAAAACGACTACGGCTCGGCGCTCATCGTTGCCGGAAGCTACGGAATGCTCGGCGCCGCCCAACTATCGGCAAAAGGAGCCTTGCGTTCAGGAATAGGACGGCTCACCCTCCACGTGCCGAGGTGCGGATTCACCCCGCTTCAAACGGCAGTGCCCGAAGCGATGCTCCAGGTGGACCACAACGATGGAGGAGTGACCGAAATAACGCTCAAGCACGACTATGACGTGGTGGCGATCGGTCCCGGACTCGGAACCCACGACTTGACCATCAGAGCGCTGGAGACATTTATCCACACGGCAAAAAAGCCGCTCGTAATCGATGCCGACGGGCTCAATTGCATTTCAATGCGCCCCACTATCCTCAATTCACTTCCTCCAATGACGGTGCTCACTCCCCANGCNAGCGAGTTCGACCGCCTGTTCGGAGAACACACCTCTCAGGAAGCAAGAATCAAAACCGCCATGGAAAAGGCGGAATATTACAACATAGTTATCCTTCTGAAAGGGCACTACACCACCGTGGTGCGTCCCGACGGAAGATTGCTGTTCAGCACGAGCGGCACNCCGGCGCTTGCCACCCCCGGAAGCGGCGACGTGCTCACGGGAATCATCACCTCGCTCGTAGCGCAAGGCTATCCATCCGACATAGCCGCCGTNACCGGAGCCTANATCCACGGTTACGCAGGTCAGCTTGCCTCCGAGAAGCACGGCGAGTATGGAGTTCTCGCATCGGACATAGCCAATCTCACCGGCACAGCGATTAAAGAAATCATGAAATAGCCCTTTTCTCTAACCGTAAACAAAACTGATTATGAAATCGACTATCATATCATTAGCCTGCATCCTCGCAGCGACGACAGCGGCTCAAGCCCAGGCGACCAAGAAACTGAGCGCCACAAAAGCCAATGACTACGGGCTCATCTACTCGTTGCCCACAACCGTGCTCGACATCACTGTCGAGGTTGAAAAGGTTGAGAAACGCCCGGGACAATTCTATGAATACGCCCGCAAGTATCTGAATGAAACAAATCCGGTGTCGGAAAATTCAGTATCATGCTCGCTTAAGAGCGTCACCATCACGCCGCGCGGGGTAATCAACCCCAAAGAGCAATACCTCATGACATTCCGCTCAGGTTCAACACCGTTCCTGCTGATGGACGAAAACGACCTTCCCATCGCAATCAACACTGAAGATGTTGAGCTCCCCAAAGCTCCCGAGCTGCCGAAACCGGTCGCAGCGGAACCTACTCCTCTTGAAACCAAAGCCGCCCGCCAAGTGATAAGCGAAGAGATGCTGCGCAGCGTGTCGACCGCAAAACGAGCCGAGCTTGCCGCCGCAAAAATATATGAACTGCGTCAAAGCCGCAATGACCTCATCACGGGACAAGCCGACCAAATGCCGCCCGACGGCAAAGCGATGCAAATCGTGATGGATGAGCTTGCCGCGCAGGAAAGCGCCCTCANCGCAATGTTTTCAGGCACCGAGCAGCGCTCAACCTTCGTCAAGACATTCACCTATACTCCGGGCGACGAAGTGACCCGCCACGTGCTCGCCCGCATTTCCGCTATCGACGGAATCGTGGATGCCGACGACCTTTCGGGCGACCCCATCTATCTTTCCATCGACATCAAGCAGCGCGGCAAACTGCCCGTGAATGACAAAGGCGAGCCCAAAACCATGCCTAAGGAGGGTGTAGCCTACTGCATCCCCGGCACAGCTTCGATAAAAATAGACTATCGCGGCAGAACTTTCCAGGACAAGACGTTTGACGCATCACAATATGGCGTTGTCTACGGACTTGACCCCAAAATGTTCAGCGACAAGAAAGACCCATCCTACGTCATCTTCAACCCCGCCACCGGGGCGATCGTAGAATTGGGCAGCAAGCGAGAATAAGCACCGCATAAACCTCGACGGTCACCATGAAATATATCGTTCTTCCTGACTCCCGGCTAAGAAAGCTTCCATTCTATCTTGCTATGGAAGAGTATGTCGCAAAGAAATTTTCATGTGACTGCTTTTTCATGTGGCAAGTCGCCCCCACGGTCATCTTCGGAAGAAATCAAGTTATGGAAAGCGAGGTCAATCTCGCCTATTGCCGCGAGCAGGGCATACAGGTGTATCGCCGCAAAAGCGGTGGAGGATGCGTTTACGCCGACTTCGACAACATCATGTTCTCCTACATCGTTTCAGAAGACTCGGTGAAAACCGTGTTCACGGAATACACCGACAAAATCGCATCCATGCTGAAGGCTATAGGCATCGATGCGAAAGCGACCGGACGCAACGATATCTTTATCGGCGACAGGAAAGTGTCGGGCAACGCATTCTACCACATTCCGGGTCGCAGCATAGTTCACGGAACCATGCTGTATTCAACCGATATCGAGGCGATGGTTCGTGCCTTGTCGCCCTCCAAAGCCAAGCTCGAATCCAAAGGAGTGGAATCGGTGCGCAGCCACATCACCACCATTCTCGAGCATTCGACACTCAGCATCGCCGAGTTCATGGAGCATGTCAGGAAATACATGTGTGACGGCTGCGAGTTTCTTTCGCAAAAAGATGTCGAGGCAATCGAGGAACTAAGCAAGGACTATTACAGCAATGAATGGATTTATGGCAAAAATCCGCGATTTAACCGCCGAATAGACCGCCGAATAGAGGGAGTGGGAGAATTCCACGTAGAACTGGAAGTGAAAAAGGGACGCATCGAATCGATAAATATCACCGGCGACTTTTTTCAAACCGGCGACCTCGATTCCCAACTGCTCGACCATCTAAAAGGAGCTGAATACTCACTGGACGGGATAACCGCCACCCTCGACCCAATAGAAACCGAAAACGTAATTTCGGGACTTAAAAAGGAAGATTTGATTAACCTAATTTATAATAATCATGGATGACAACAAAAAGACCTGTCTGTATGATCGCCATGTAGCACTCGGAGCGCTCATGAGTCCGTTTGGCGGATTCATCATGCCCATCCAGTACAAAGGCATCGTAGAGGAACACAACGCAGTGAGAAACAGCTGCGGAGTGTTTGACGTGTCCCACATGGGAGAAGTGTCGGTAACAGGACCCGACGCTGAAAAATTCGTGAACCACATATTCACCAACGATGTCACTCCGGGCGAGCCGGGGCAATGCTTCTACGGCATGATGCTCAACGAAGCTGGCGGTGTGGTGGATGACCTGCTGGTATATAAGAACAGCGCTAAGGACTATTTTCTGGTAATCAACGCATCCAATATTGACAAGGATGTAGCCTGGATCGAGGAGCACGCAAAAAATTTTGATGTCGAAGTCAAAAACCTTAGCGACAGCCTCGGCGAACTCGCAATCCAGGGTCCCGACGCCGAAAAAGTGATGGAAACNGTTCTNGGTATCAACTGCGCAGACCTGAATTTCTATCATTTCAAGAAACTCGCTNTCGACGGAGAAGAGATAATCGTCAGCCGCACAGGATATACCGGAGAGGACGGTTTTGAAGTCTACGCCTCCCATNNGCTCATCGTGAAACTGTGGGACAAATTGATAGAATCGGGCAAGGTGGAGCCGTGCGGACTCGGCTGCCGCGACACTTTACGCTTTGAAGTGGCGCTTCCGCTTTATGGCAATGAACTCGGCGACGACGTTTCACCGCTTGAGGCGGGGCTGAAAATATTCGTCAAACTCGACAAGCCTGAATTCATCGGCAGAGAAGCAACTTTAGCCCTCAACGAGAAAGGCGTGTCGCGAAAAATAGTGGGAATCGAATTGCTTGACAAGGCTATTCCACGCCACGGCTATGAAGTGCTTAATGAAAACGACGAGGTGGTGGGACACGTGACAACCGGCTACCACGCCATCTCAGTCGACAAGAGTATCGCTCTCGCAATGGTCGACGCTGCCTACTGCGCGCTCGGCACCCCGCTGAAAGTGCGTATCCGCAAAAAGACTTTTCCGGCAGTTGTCGTAAAAAAGAAATTCTATAACAAAAACTATAAAAAATAAATTCAATAAAATTATGAGCAAGACTTATTATTCACCCTCCCATGAGTATATCATTGTCGACGGCGACACAGGTTTTATCGGAATCACCGACTACGCTCAGAAAGAGCTCGGCAACGTGGTTTATGTCGATATGCCCGAAGAGGGCGACGAAGTGGTTGCCGGCGAGGACTTCGGNGCGATTGAGAGCGTAAAAGCAGCCAGCGACCTCATTTCGCCCGTATCGGGAGAGGTTATCGAAGTCAACGAATCGCTTGCCGACAATCCCGGNGCCATCAANAAGGACGCGATGGGCACCTGGATCATCAAAGTGAAACTATCGGACCCCTCCGAACTCGAAGCGTTGCTCGACGAAGCAGCTTACAAAGAATTGTGCCACTAATAACCGGTTAAATGCCATGACACACCGCTATTTTCCTCACACATCCGAGGATATAGAGGAAATGCTTGCAACGTGCGGCGTAGACAATCTTGAAGCTCTATANGCCGATGTTCCTAAGCAATTGCTCCTCGACAGGGATTATGATCTTCCTGAAGAAATGAGCGAAAAAGAGGTGCGCGACTTTTTCAACAACCTCGCAAAGGAGAATTACCCGCTCACCTGTTTCGCCGGCTTCGGATACTACGACCACTATACTCCGGCTGTTATTCCGTCAATACTTTCTCGATCGGAATTTCTGACAGCTTATACCCCTTATCAACCTGAAATCTCACAAGGCACGCTACAATACATATTCGAGTATCAGAGCATGATGACATCGTTGACCGGACTCGATGTTTCAAACGCATCCATGTATGACGGAGCGACAGCAACCGCCGAGGCGATGATGATGACCGTAGCTGCTGCGCGCAAGCGCAACCGAGTGCTTGTTTCATCAACCCTCTTGCCTCAAGTGCTCGATGTAGTTGAAACCTACGCCAAGTATCATGGGATCACGCTCGACCTGATCCCCGAAAGCGACGGCGTAACCTCGATTGACGACCTCAAATCCATGCTCGACAGCAATGTCGCCGGGGTCATCGTCGCCACGCCAAACAAGTATGGCATCCTCGAAGATTTCACCGGCGTAGCCGACGTGGTACACGCCAACAAGTCGCTGCTCGCCATGAATTGTGCCGCATCGCCCCTTGGCGTGATCAAGACTCCCGGAGAGTGGGGCGCCGACATCGCAGCCGGNGACGCGCAATCACTCGGAATGCCACTGAATTTCGGTGGTCCTTATCTTGGATTCCTGTGCTGCAAAAAGGCGCTCATGAGGAAACTTCCCGGCAGAATCGTGGGTGCTACCGTCGACGAAGCGGGACAACGCTCTTTCGTGCTCACCCTTCAGGCACGCGAGCAGCACATACGCCGCGAGAAAGCGACGAGCAACATTTGCTCCAATCAGGGGCTCATGTCGCTGTTTGTTTCGGTCTACCTGTCATTGATGGGACCGCAGGGTCTCAAGGAGATCAACGACGTGTCGTGCAAAGGCGCCCATTATCTCGCGCAGCAGCTCGCCGCCACAGGAAAGGCTCGGCTTAAATACCCCGATCAGCCATTCCTCAACGAGTTCACCCTCGCCACCGATTTCAACACATCAGCTTTCATGGGCTATTGCATTGCCGAGGGGATTCTCCCGGGCGTGATAGTCGACGAACACACCATCGTGATCGCCGTCACTGAAATGAGGACCAAGAAAGAGATGGACCGGCTGGTAGAAATTGTCACTAAACTTTAAAAGAGCGTCACCATGAACCGAGAATATTACGGAAAACTTATTTTTGAACATTCCAAGAAAGGACGTCGAGGCTACAAACTCCCGAAATCGGAATGCGAGAATGTGAACGTAGAGATTCCTGCCGGATTGCTGCGCTCATCAGCCCCGTTGCTGCCTGAAGCCGACGAGCTGACAGTAACGCGTCATTACACCAACATGAGCGCCAACAACTTTGGCGTAGACACCGGATTCTATCCGCTGGGCTCATGCACGATGAAATACAATCCGAAAATCAACGAAGAGATTGCAGCCGACCGCTCGGTAGCGCCACTGCATCCCTTCCAGCCCTACGAAACAGTGCAAGGCGCTCTCGAAGCCTATCACACCCTGCAGTCCTATCTGTCGGAGATTGGCGGAATGGCGGAGTTCACCCTCAACCCCTATGCAGGCGCCCACGGCGAGCTGACCGGACTGATGATCATTAAGGCTTATCACCTAAAGCGCGGCGACACCGGGCGCGTGAACGTGATAGTGCCCGACTCAGCCCACGGAACCAATCCCGCAAGCGCGGCTGTCGCCGGCTTCAACATCATCGAAGTGAAAAGCCGTCCCGACGGAACAGTCGATGTCGACGACCTCAAACCTTTGCTAAATGAAACGGTTGCCGCCCTAATGATGACCAACCCCAACACTCTCGGCATATTTGAAAAGAATATTCCCGAGATCGCCAAGCTGGTTCATGAAGCGGGAGCTCTGCTATATTATGACGGAGCCAACCTTAATCCGCTATTGGGTGTGTCACGTCCCGGCGACATGGGATTTGACGTAATGCACATAAATCTTCATAAGACATTCTCAACTCCCCACGGCGGAGGCGGACCCGGAGCGGGACCGGTTGGAGTACGCGCCGGGATGGAAGATCTTCTTCCCAATCCGCGGGTGATAAAAACCAACTACGGAACATACCTGCTTGCATGCGATGAAGAATCCATGGGAAGAATTTCAGGCACTGTCGGCAATTTCACAGTTATTCTGAGAGCCCTCTCCTACATTCTGTCGCTTGGCTACACAGGGCTTGCTCTCGCAGGAAAACTGTCAACGCTCAACGCCAACTATATTAAAGAGCGTCTGCGCGATTTATACCTGCTCCCCATCGACACCGTGTGCAAGCATGAATTCGTATTTGACGGACTCGCCGACAAGAGCACCGGCGTGACCACCCTCAATGTCGCCAAGCGGCTGCTTGACTANGGGTTCCACGCGCCGACNATNTATTTCCCGCTGCTGTTCCACGAATCGTTGATGATNGAGCCGACAGAAACAGAGAGCAANGAAACAATCGACAAGTTCATCGAAGTCATGCGCGACATNGCCATNGAGGCTAAAGAGAATCCCGAAATGGTGAAAACAGCCCCACACAACACTCCGGTGAGACATCCCGATGACACCAAGGCGGCTCTAACTCCGATTGTCACCTATCAAGAACTTATCGAAAATGCGTAAAAGCGATATCATAATCATTGGCTACGGACCCGGCGGCATGGAAGTCGCCGGGAAAGCCGTGGCGCAAGGGCTCGACACCGTAGTGATCGAGCGCGACCTTCCGGGCGGCACCTGCCTGAACCGAGGATGCATACCGACAAAAGCGTTGTGCTACTCAGCCGAGCGCGCTTCAGGGAATCGGGAAGAATATCCCGAAGCATGGAAACGCAAAAACAAGGTGGTCGAAGAACTTCGCAACAACATGGCGGCAC
>WFLX010021469.1_pt1 | contig 11520 bp, 10 predicted proteins | sample 4967041 | NCBI WGS metagenome assembly WFLX01 (sample SAMN12857096, study PRJNA449069) | gut metagenome | isolation source: stool from male and female vole | host: Microtus ochrogaster | place: USA:Florida | collected 2017 | reverse complement strand
TAAATGAAAAGTTGAGCTTGTCTCAGATCAAAGATGCAGTGGCTAAGGCACTTGGCACAGATGTAAAGTTCGCACCTGATTGCGCTAAGGCATCAGAGGCTGCAAAAGATCTCAAGCCGGGAGAAGTTCTCCTCCTTGAAAATCTTCGCTTCTATCCTGAAGAGGAGGGCAAGCCAGTTGGTATCGACAAGAATGATCCTGCTTATGAAGATGCTAAGAAGGAGATGAAAAAAAGCCAGAAGGAGTTTGCAAAGACTCTTGCAAGCTACGCTGACGTATATGTCAACGATGCATTTGGCACAGCACACCGCAAGCATGCTTCTACAGCTGTTATCGCAGACTATTTTGATGCCAACGATAAGATGCTCGGCTATCTTATGGAAAAGGAAGTACAGGCTGTCGACAATATTCTCAAAGACATCAAACGCCCCTTCACTGCCATTATGGGAGGATCTAAAGTATCAACCAAGATCGGTATCATAGAGAACCTGATGGATAAGGTTGATAATCTTATCCTGTGTGGAGGCATGACCTATACATTTGCTAAAGCTCAGGGAGGAAAAATCGGCAATTCCATTTGTGAAGACGACAAGCTTGACCTTGCTCTCGACATCATGAAGAAAGCAAAAGAAAAGGGTGTCAACCTTGTATTAGGTACAGACTGCGTTGCCGCCGATGCTTTCAGCAACGATGCAAACACACAGATCTGCTCAGTAATGAACATACCTGACGGATGGGAAGGACTTGATGCAGGTCCGGACAGCATTGCAGCGTTCCGCGAGGCAATTCTTCCTGCAAAGACTATCCTATGGAATGGCCCTGCAGGTGTATTTGAAATCGAAAAGTTCACAACCGGCAGCCGTGCAATTGCTGAGGCAATCGTAGAGGCTACCGACAACGGAGCGTTCTCTCTCGTAGGCGGAGGCGACTCAGTTGCATGTGTCAACAAGTTTGGTCTTGCAGACTCAGTAAGCTACGTATCGACCGGTGGCGGTGCCCTTCTTGAAGCAATTGAAGGGAAAGTGCTTCCAGGCATAGCAGCAATAAAAGGCTAATTAAACGTAATCCGGAGTGGTTCTTCCACTCCGGACACTCACTTTGCAGAACGACCTTAAAATATCATAAACGCCACGACTCAGCAACTAAAACTTTAAAATCAACTAACCTAAAGATTTAAAGAATATTAGCATTGGGTAAAGATAATTTTTAACATTATCTTGCAAAAAAAACAGTAATTTTTTTTCAAATTGGATTTGTTTTTTTTGATATTTTTGGTAACTTTGCATTGTTAAGTGCAAATTAAAGCACACAAAGCACAAAAAAGAGAACAATTACTAACATCTTTAATTAATAACAACCCAAACTAATTACATCTATGGCATCTAACGATCCCAAGGCTCAGTCAGCAGCAACAACAGCTGCGGCTAAGATCAAGAAAGAAGAGAAAATCTCTCAGATCCGCGGCATCAAGAACGCGTTCTTCGTAATCCTCGCCTGCGCCGTGTGTGGCGTTTGCATCTTCATGTTCCTCATGGGTAACCCCGCGAACTTCGAAGGTGGCGATCCGGCAAACGGACATCCCCTTAACCTCGCAGGTACAGTCTACAAAGGTGGTTTCATCGTGCCTATCCTTATGACTCTTCTTCTCACCGTAATCACTCTTTCTATCGAACGCTGGATCGCTCTCTCATCAGCAAGCGGTAAAGGTAACACTTCAAAATTTGTTGCAGCTATCAAGTCAGACCTCGCAGCAAACAACATCGACGCAGCTATGAAGCGTTGCAAAGACCAGAAAGGTTCAGTAGCATCTGTTGTTTACAACACACTCGTTAAGTATAAAGAGATGGATGCTAACACATCTCTCAGCAAAGAGCAGAAGCTTACAACCCTCCGCAACGAAGTAGAAGAGGCAACTGCACTTGAGATGCCTTCACTCAGCCAGAATCTTCCTATTCTTGCAACACTTACCACTCTTGGTACTCTCGTCGGTCTTCTCGGTACTGTAATGGGTATGATCAAATCATTCCAGGCTCTTGCTAATTCAGGCTCACCTGACTCAACAGAACTTTCAACCGGTATTTCTGAGGCACTTGTGAACACCGCATTCGGTATCGCAACTGGTGCATTCGCAGTAATCTCCTACAACTTCTTCACCAATAAGATCGACAACCTTTCCTACGCTATTGACGAAATCGGTTTCTCTATCGTAGCAACATTTGCCGCTACTCACTAATCCACCGGATTAAGAGGTAAGAAACAATAACAACAGAAAAAGTTAATAGCTAATATGGGAAGAGTAAAAATAGCAAAGAAAAGTACATTCATCGACATGACAGCGATGAGTGACGTTACGGTGCTGCTGCTTACCTTCTTCATGTTGACTTCAACCTTCCTTGCCAAGGAACCGACACAGGTTATCACACCTGCTTCCGTATCGGAAGAAAAGGTGCAGGAAACCAACTTCGTTCAGATTCTTGTCAGCCCGGACGCTAAAAGAGATGCGCAGGGCCGAGTAACGGAAGGCAAAGTATGGCTCACGATGAACAACGACACTTCGAACAAATGGTCGAATGAAAAGATGAAAATCGCGTTGCTCGACAAAGTGACCGAAATCTACAATGAGTCGCATAAGAACAAATTGAGCTTCACACCCCAGCAGAAGCTGGCATTCAGCAAGCTCGGCTCGTTTGGAGTTCCCTTGAATCAGATGGGAGAATTCCTCAACCTGGCAGCGCAGCCCGAAGGCACTTCAAAGATGGACAAATGGCTTCAGGGCCAGGATCCGGATCCCAAACACATCACCGGCATACCGGTAGAGTGGAATCAGGATGACAGTCGCCCCGATGAATTCCAAATTTGGATGAAGGCAATGCGTCAGACAGACAATGAGAATCTGGCAAGTGCCATCAAGGACGGTTCAGGTGTGGCTCTCAAGGCAGACCAGAACACAGCATTTGACATCGTACACATGGTGATGGATAACCTCCAGACCATTAAGATGAATAAATTCACTCTACTTACATCATTAAAAGCAGGAGGAGATTAAAATGGCAGAAGTTCAACAACAAGATTCTGGCAACAAGAAAAAAGGTGCCCAGAAAAAGATGACGATTAGGGTAGACTTTACCCCGATGGTCGACATGAACATGTTGCTTATTACTTTCTTCATGCTGTGTACGACCATGATCAAGTCTCAGACGCTCAACATCGCGCTCCCTTCGAATGAAAAAGTACAAAACGAAGAGAACATGAGCCAAGCGTCGGCAGACGAAGCAATTACAATCATTATTGACGCAAAGCGCATACCGGGTAGCTTTATCCCCGATACAGTCAACGGACGCGTAGTCAATGAGATTTACTATTATGACGGCAAACCTTGCAATGGCGAAGCTATCCCGACGTCGGAAAACAACAATCTAAAGAAAGCTGACTTCGTTGGCTCGAAAGATGAATCAAAAGATATCCGACGCATAATTCAGGACCGTAATAAAGATGTCTGGAAAAAGATAGAACTTCTTAAGAAAGACTTCCGCGACGGTAAGATTGATCAGGCTAAGTTTGACGAAGAAGCCAAGAAGGTTCGCAAAGACGAGAATCTGAAGAAACCGGTGATAATCATCAAGTCAACTCCGGAAGCGTCTTATGGCGCACTCGTGGAGATGCTTGACGAGATGCAGATCAACTCAGTATCAAAGTATCAGATCGACAACATGAGCCGCATGGACTCGACGATGCTTATTGAGTTCCAGAACCGCAATCGCTGATGTATGATTTATTAACCTTTAAGACAAAGAAAAAATGGCTAAAAGTAGTGTAGATCTTACATCGAAAGAATGGCGCGACATAGTATTTGCCGACAAGAACAAAGAATTCGGTGCTTATGTAATGCGTCAGGAGAGTGACAGACGTCACAACCGTGCATTCTTCTACCTCATCATAAGCCTTATAGCGCTGATTGGTATCATCATCGTTTGGGGCATATATAGCGACAAAATGGCTGAGAAAGCAGCTATAGAAGCTAAGATGCAGGCAGAAAAGATGCTCGCCGCTCAGCTTGAGCAAATGGATCAGGAAGAAGAAGAACCAGAACCGGAAGAGCAAAAAGTTGAGATAGAGATTCCGGAAGTTCCTCAGGAAGTTCTTGCAACAGTTCAGGTGACCCAGATTGCCATCGTGGACGATGTAAAGAATGAAGTGATGGAAATGGAGCAGCAGCTCGAAGACAATACCGCCCGTGGTGTAGTAAACCAGGAAGGATCTGATGATGCCGACAAGTTTAAGGCAGTGCAGGAAGCGGTTGTAGTCAAAGAGCCGGAACCAGCACCGAAAGAAGATGAAGTCTTCGTTGCAGTAGAGCAGCAGGCAGAATTCCCTGGAGGTCAGGCTGCACTCATGAAGTGGCTTAGCTCCAACATCCGTTATCCGGAAGCAGCACAGCAGAACGACGTTCAGGGCCGTGTAATCGTTAAGTTCATTGTAGAGAAAGACGGTTCCGTATCACAGGCTCAGATTGTGAAGGGTGTTGACAAGGACCTCGATAAAGAGGCACTCCGAGTTGTCAACAAGATGCCTAAATGGCAGGCAGGTAAGAACAATGGTGTAGCTGTTCGTTCCTACTTCACCCTCCCGGTTAACTTCAAACTGCAGCAGCAATAAAGCTGAATCATAAAGAAGAAAATCCCATGTCATCCGATATGGGATTTTTTTATTGTTTATAGTAAACCAAGAGCTCAAATAAATGTTAAATATATAAAACCTATTAAAATTATAAAGACATGAAAAACTTAGATGATCCCCAGACCGGCCAACCAAAAGCATTTCGCATTGGCTTCAATATCTTCATGATGTTAGTTTACATAGCTGTAGGCGTTCTTTTCTTTACCGGATACTTCGACAGTATAAATAAAGTGGTCAGCTATTGCGTAGGTGGCCTTCTGGTAGCCTACGGAATATGGAGAGGCGTGAGATTATATATAGTCAACAAAGATGAATAGCAATAAATCTGTCATGAGAAATTATATAAACTCATCAAGAATCTTAATGGTTTTGTCGCTGGGCTTTGTCTTGGCGACATTAGCCATTGGATGCTCCCCTATTAAAAGAGGCGAATATGCCGATGGTAGTGCTACAATGTACTGCGATGATGGCTTCCGCCATATCCTTCAGGAGGAGATAGAGGTTTTTGAATATCAATATCCCAACAGCGCAATCATCCCCTACTACGTAGATGAGCAGACCGCTATGGATTCCCTTCTTGAAGACAAGACACAGTTGGTCGTAACTACTCATGAATTGACTAAAGACCAAATTCAATATATCAAAGACAAATTCCGCAGGGTAGTTCGCCAACGATGCATAGCAGTTGATGCGGTTGCATTGATTGTTAATAAGGATAATCCGGTCTCCTCACTCACACTCGATGACATAAAGGGCATTCTGAGCGGAAACATAAATAAGTGGAATCAGCTTGCAGTACCGGACGATGGTAACATAAAACTTGTGTTTGACAATCAGGGCAGCTCAACGGTAAGCTACATGCGTGAAAAATTTCTTGGTAATGACCGTAAGATTTCAGACAACCCCAATGCTTTTGCTCAAAAAGACAATGCAGAGGTGTTTGATGTTGTAAAGAAAGACAAGAATGCTATAGGTATAATAAGCGTTAGTTGGCTTGGTTCAGACTTAAGCGAAGCAAAGAATGTACCGGTTGAAAAAAGAATGGAGGACTATGCAGTTGAAAATGACACAATAGCCACAAATCTTACAACGGAGGTAAAGATTCTTAAAGTAGCTAACCCGGTAGAGGAAAACGACTATTCTACGGTAGGATACATGCCATATCAGGCCTATATAAACAGTGGAGAATATCCTCTGTTCAGAAAAGTCTACATGATCAGTACAGCCACAGGCAGCAGCGTCTTGAACAGTTTCTATCAGTTCACCGGTGGCTTCATTGGCCAGAAAATTATCTCAAAGACCGGAATACTCCCCTACCACATGAGCGCAAGAATGGTAAATCTTAAATAACGGATAAGGATTCCTTCTTATCGCCAAAAATACATAATAAGGCTGAAAAACAAAAGTTTTTTCAGCCTTATTTGCTTTTTTCACGTTTTTTTTGCCAATGACAACTAAACTTACAGCAAAAATATTTGTCAACCTCACAGAAAATAGTTAAATTTGCAGTTAGGATTTCATCAATCAGCAAGAGACATGGCAATCCCCAAAAAGACTGATAAGAATAATAACAATAATTAAACCATATAGTGATGAAATTAAAGACATTCTTCGCAGCGTCACTTGCGATAGTTGCAATGGGCGCATCAGCGCAGACACATCAGGAGGGCGCTGAGTACTACAAGGCAGACCAGATTGAGAATGCAAAGGAACTGCTGACCCGCAATTTCAACAATTCGGGTACAGACAAGGCTATTGCAAACTATTATCTCGGACTTATAGCCATTGATGAGAACAATCTCGCGGAGGCCAAGAAATATTTCGCAGCAGGTGTTGAAGCTAACCCTGAATTTGCCTACAATTATATAGGACTTGGCAAAGTTGCCCTTAAGCAAGGAAACAAGAAAGAAGCAGAAGAACAATTCAAGCTTGGCGAGAAGAAAGTGAAGAAGGATGCCGCTGCAGAAATTGCAATAGCACGCGCTTACTATGATGCTGATCCGGTTCTTTATATCAATGAAATTGAAAAAAGAGTAAAAAACGCTCGTAAGTTTGATATGAAGCACCCTGAAATCTACATCTTCGAAGGTGACCAGGAGAAGGACAAGAAAGAATGGGGAGCTGCAGCAGCCAAATATGAGATGGCAAAGAGCTATAATGCCAATGCCACCGACGCTTATGTGAAATATGCTAACCTCCACACACACGTAAACCCTCAGTATGCAGTGACCATGCCTAAGGAACATTTGAGCGCGACTCCCACCTCTGCCCTTGGCCAGCGCGAACTTGCGAATGCATATTATAACAAGCAGGACTATGCTGACGCTGCCCGTGAATATGGAGTTTACGTAAAGAACCCCAACCACTTCAAGCAGGACGAAGACCGCTATGCATTCCTTCTTTTCTACAGTCAGGATTATCAGAAGGGATATGATTATGCTACTCAGTTACTTGCAGCCAATCCCGGCAATTTCACCGCACGTCGCTATCAATTCATGAATGTATCAAACATGCAGATGATGTCCAAGCAGCTGGGGCAAATGTCAGAAGCATTTCTTGCAGCCCACAATGCAAATCCTGAGACAAACAAATTTGCCGCTATCGACTTTATCCTGATAGCAGAGGAATTTACAAAAGCAAAACGTACAGATGAAGCTATTAGCGTATTGAATGAAGCCATCAAGGAGATGCCTGAAAATGCACAGTTCAACAAGCAGCTTGCTATGACCTACGTTGAAAACGAACACTTCTCTGATGCTTCCGATGTCTTCGAAGGTTTTATCGAGAAAACAGAGAAGCCAGGCTACAATGACTTTATTCAGCAAGCAATCTTCAGTTTCTATGCCGGTGTTGAAAACAAGCAGAATGATCCTGCCAAAGCAGACTCATACTTCAAGAAGACAGAAGAATACGTTGGCAAAGCACAATCAGAACTTCCTGACAACTACAAGCCTAAGAAGATTCTTGGCGATATCGCACTCCAGCGTGCTGCATCCGATGCGGAAGTAAAGACTGCTGCATTCCCAATGTATAGCGAGGCTGCTACTCTGCTTGAAAAGAGCGCTGATCCCAGCCGCTACAAAGCAGATGCAAAGACAATCTACAATTACCTTGGCAACTACTACCTGGATCAGAAAGATGTTGCAAAGGCTAAGGAATGTTTCAACAAGTATCTTCAGTATGATCCTGACAATGAAGGATATAGAAAATTCGTAGAAGGTCTTAAAGACTAATAGCACAACCACTCTTAATATTTTGACTACACAATAGCATTCGGCCNGCNAATTGCGGGNCGAATGTTTTTTATTGGTTTTNTCTTCTACAAATNTTGCTTATTTNACGAATTTTAANTAATTTTGNCATTTAGTAGGTAAACCNNNATAACACGATACATANCAAAAAATACCCATACAGGTATGGCAAGAGAAATCTATATAAAGAAAGGGCTTGACATTCCTCTTGAAGGCAAAGCCGAAGGAAAAAAACCGGAACCGGTCAAGTCAGAGCTCGTCGGAATATGTCCTGACGATTATCCCGGATACACATGGAAATGTGATGTAAAACCGGGCGATAATGTTTCCAAGGGTTCTCCCCTCTTCCACGCAAAAGAATCTGAGTCAATCAAACTCGTATCGCCCATAGCCGGCACTATAGAGGAAGTCAGGCGTGGAGAGAGGCGCAAGATTCTTGCGGTGACAGTCAAGCCGGGTGAAGATTCCAGTGCGACACTATCAGCTACAGGATTAAAAGAAAAGATGCTTGAAAGCGGACTCTGGGCAATGATGCGTCAACGTCCTTATGATGTTGTTCCATCTCCGGATATTGAACCGAGAGATATCTTTGTTACAGCCTTTGACTCCTCCCCTCTCGCCGGCAATGTCATACCGACTCATATAGCGGAATATCTTGAGCCAGGGCTCGAGGCGATCAAGTCTTTGACAAAAGGAAATCTTTATCTTGCAGTTCGTCCGGGACAGGGATTGCGTACCAAAGCCGCGATTGCACTCGACATAATAGGACCTCACCCTGCAGGGAACCCGAGTGTTCAGATCGCAGCTGTGTCTCCAGTAAATAAAGGAGAGACTGTATGGACCATTGATGCTGGTACGGTTGCAAGAATCGGTATGCTTGTTAAGAAAGGATTTACAGATTACCGGGCTGAAATAGCAATTACGGGTCCATCTGCAATCAAGCCGAAAAAAGTGCTTACTGAAATAGGAGCATCCATGAAAGACATTCTTCAAGGAGAACTCAAGGAAGGTGCAAACGACAGGATTATCTCAGGAAATGTCCTCACGGGTATCAAGGTGTCTCCTGATAACGGTTTTATAAGATATCCATACCGTCAGGTCACCATCATTCCTGAAGGAGACCATGCGGATGAATTTATGGGATGGGCATCTATGAATCCAAAGAAATTCAGTATAAAGCGCACTTTCCCGGCTTTCTTGCGAGGACTCGACAAACCATTTAATTTTGATGCAAGAATCAAGGGCGGACACAGGGCAATGATCCTTAGCGGTGAACTTGACAAGGTATTCCCGTTCGATATCTATCCTGAATATCTGATAAAAGCAATGATAGCCGGGGACTACGACAGAATGGAGAAACTTGGAATATACGAGATTGCCCCGGAAGATTTTGCACTACCTGAATTTGTAGACACATCCAAGCAGGAACTACAGAAACTCACCCGAGAAAGTCTCGATCGACTGAGAAAAGACAGTTGATAGGAAATCCCTCATGAAAATTTTCTTTCAGAACCATATCTATGAGCAAACTTAAGAAAAAAATAGACAGCATGAAACCGCTGTTTGAGAAGGGGGGCAAATATCACGCTTTCCACTCAGTATTTGACGGTTTCTACACATTCTTGTACACCCCGAACGAGACATCGACTTCAGGAGTACATATTCATGATTCGAATGATTCAAAGCGCACAATGATCACCGTAGTGATTGCGCTGCTGCCATGTTGCCTATTCGGCATGTGGAACGTAGGTTATCAGCATCATCTTGCCACAGGAGAATGCATCGGTTGGATAAGCCAGTTCTTCTANGNGCTATGGGCTGTGCTTCCGCAAATCTTGACAGCTTATATTGTTGGCCTTGGAATAGAGTTCATTGTCGCCCAACTTCGAGGCCATGAAATACAGGAAGGTTTTCTGGTGTCAGGTATACTCATTCCTATGATCTGCCCTGTCAGTACACCTTGCTGGATGCTCGCAGTTGCTGTGGCATTTGCAGTGATATTTGCNAAGGAAGTTTTTGGAGGTACCGGCTACAACTTCCTCAACGTGGCATTAGTCACCCGCGCTTTCCTTTTCTTTGCATATCCTNAGAAGATGAGCGGCGACAGCGTGTTTGTAAGNTTGGNCAACGCAACNCCTGTAGACGGATACTCANGAGCAACTCCTCTGGGACAGCTTGCAACAGCAACGGGAGACAATGTGCATATTTTAGGAGTTGACGGACAAGTGCTTGATCTCGCTAACCTATTCTGGGGTACAATTCCCGGAAGCTGGGGCGAGACATCAACTTTCTGCATACTTATCGGTGCCATCATTCTTCTTGCAACCGGAATGGCAAGCTGGAAAATCATGCTTTCAGCTTTAGCCGGAGGTCTGGGCATGGCGTGTCTTGGATACGCGGTTGGTAACACGACCTATCCTGTGAGCATGGTTTATCCTATCGATCAGCTTTGTCTTGGAGGTTTCATGTTTGCTATAGTGTTTATGGCTACTGACCCTGTTACGAGCTGCCGCACAGAAACGGGCAAATGGATCTATGGCTTCCTAATAGGAGTTCTTGCCATGACAATCCGTTTCTACAACACCGGATANCCTGAAGGTGCAATNCTTGCAGNGNTTTTGATGAACTGCTTNGCTCCTCTGATCGACTGGTGTGTTGTCAACAGCAATATCCGTCGCAGAATGAAACGAGTTGCGGCTTAAACAAGTATTAACGCAAATAGAACGAACTACGATGAAAATCAATAAAGAAAACAACGTATATACCGTCATCTATGCGGCAGTGCTTGTAGTAGTGGTTGGTTTCGCACTGGCGCTTGTATATCAAGCATTGCGTCCGGCTCAGCTTGAAAATATAGCTAATGATACCAAGAAACAGATCCTTGCAGCCGCTCTCATCTACCCCACTGAGCAAAACAGCGTAGGCACACTCTATAAAAAGCATATAACCGACAGTTACTGCGTAAATAGCAAGGGTGAAAAAATTGCAGGAGAGGTTGCCCTCGATGTAAACATGGCAACTGAGGTAAAGAAGCCAATTGACCAAAGAATCTTGCCGGTTTTTGTGTGCAATACAGATAAAGGTACCAAATATATCGTACCAGTAGCCGGTGCAGGTCTTTGGGGACCTATATGGGGATACATAGCTATGGATTCCAACGGCAATAACATCTATGGTGCTTATTTCGGACATCAGGGAGAAACTCCCGGACTTGGAGCAGAAATAGAACGTCCGGCATTCAGCAGCCAGTTTGAGGGCAAGCCAATATTCGGCAGTGACGGAAGTTTCCAATCAGTTCTTGTTGTGAAGAAAGGTCAAGAACCGGCAGACCGTGCTTACGTCAATGCAGTAAGCGGTGGCACAATCACAAGCCAAGGAGTTCAGAAGATGCTATCAAGTTCTCTCGAGGCATATACATCTTTTTTCAAAAAACTTGAAAGTGAATCTAATAAAGAATAATTATGGGAAATATCAGAAAAAGACTCGAACCTCTCATCAATCCTCTGAGCAATGACAATCCCGTGATTGTCCAGATTCTCGGCATCTGTTCTGCGCTTGCGGTAACAGCGAAACTACAACCGGCAGTTGTAAT
>WFLX010053471.1_pt1 | contig 11521 bp, 10 predicted proteins | sample 4967041 | NCBI WGS metagenome assembly WFLX01 (sample SAMN12857096, study PRJNA449069) | gut metagenome | isolation source: stool from male and female vole | host: Microtus ochrogaster | place: USA:Florida | collected 2017 | reverse complement strand
CGGGCTATGTGATTGAGCCAAAAGCCGAAAAGCGCCCAAGTCAGCGAAGGCTTTGGGTAATTTCCACCAGAGCATCTCAATTGGATATGAGTTAAGGCTAATTGTCATTATTTAATATTAGATGTTTATTCTCTCGTGAATATGCAAATTTACTTTAAGAAAAGTTTCCAATGCTCGCCCAAAACCGCCCCAGGGGCCCTCAAATTTTTATGAGATGGGCTCTTAAATGATTTATTCGTTAAAAAGTGGGAAAAATGTTTTTTTATGGTAGTCATAGTTATATCACCGGAAAATCTCTCAGACTATCAGTGGGATTATCATTCCGGCAAAAATCAGCAATATGCTTCCTACCGCGTATGTCACGGTATAGCTCATTGCAGGGAGCGTGCTGTCAATATTATCTTGGATTGCACCAAGAGCTGCAACTGCATTACGACTGCCCGCAACACATCCCAATGTGATTGCCGGGTGGAATTTGAATAGCTTTGACGCAATCAAGGTGGCAAGTATAAGGGGAACTGATGTGCAGACTATGCCAACCAGGAAAAACTCAAGTCCCACGGCTTTCAGCCCTGCAAGGAATGTTGGTCCCGCTCCAAGACCGATTGTCAAAAAAATCGGTATTACAGGATTATTCCTTAGTATTTCTACAATGCCATCGTAAAACATAAATCAACAGTTATTATGAATTCATAACACCTTTTGGTGCACAGATGTTAAGGAAAAAATAAAAAAAGGTTGTATTGTTTAATGGTAGATGTTGTAGATTTCATGTTGAAGTATATCAAGAAAACGGGCTGCGTGAGCTCCATCCATTTGAGTGTGGTGAAATTGGAAAGATACGGTGAGTTTGGTCCTAAATAAGCCTTTCCTGTATTTACCCCATATAACGAAGGGATTGTTAAAGACTCCGCTAAACATCCCTGTTGCGCCATCTATTTCGCATCCGACAAGTGCTGAAGTCCCTATTACCATGCTGTCTGGCAAGTCATGGTTCCTGCAAGTTTCTGCAACTTGTCGTGTAAGTCTTAAATAATCGGAATTGAATGAAGAAATATCATNGGAGTACGGTACATCACATGAACTCACTTCTCCCTGGCNGTNGGCAACGATAGTGCATACTGAAATTGTGTCAAATCGGATAAGCCTGTCACCGACCGGGAGTGTGAAAAACTCTTTCACTTGTGAGGCGGCACGTCCTATGCACCAACACATCAACATGTTGAATTTCAATTTGCGCTTATGGCTGACTTTCAGCAACCGTGTCACATCAAGCGTTTTGAAGAGTGTCACCAACGGCATTGGGGCGTTCATCCACATCTCGAAGGCATAGGCTCTTGTCGATTCTTTTGGGTTAACTTCTTTCATCGTTTTTTGAGGCAAAGTTAATGCTTTGCAATTACCGATGATAGAAGAAAAGAGACATATTGAATCGTGAGCTTATGTTGGGGAAGTGAATAAATCCGAATAGATCGGTTGCGTTTTCAACAGCTCGGTAGGGGTCAATCCGGAGTAGAGATGGAATTCCCTGATGAAGTGTGACTGGTCTGAGTATCCGCACGAATATGATATGTCGAAAAAATCATGGTTGCCGTTCTGCATGAGCCATAGTGATTTTTGAAAGCGGACAACCTTGGAGTATTCTTTCGGGTTCATGCCGACAGCACGGAAAAATACACGCTCAAACTGTTTTCGGCTTAGACAAGCACATTGTGCCATATTGGCAACATTACCGGCGCAATGGAGCAACAATGGTTTTAGCGATTGGCTCACTCTGTGGAAATTGAATAATCCCGGTTCTGATATCATCCGGCATAACCAACGTTCAATCAGCCTTATGGTTTCTTCTGCACTGTCGGAATTCAGGATTTCATCTGCCAGATGGTTTAGGCTTTTGTTTCCGAGGGAATATCCGTCTATCTCTTGGTTATAGAATGAAGAAACAGGTATGTCGTAAAGCGTGCCTATGGCATGAGGGTAGAACACTACAGCTATAGTCTCGATTTCTCCTTCCGATTTAATCCATGCAGGAAAATTCACTTGTCCGCTGATTGAAAAACTTGATTGTTCAATACCCGGATCAGAAATAAGAAAACGGGACCTTCGGTGAAAGATAAACTGCGGGCAGCCAATTGGAAATGTCAAGGTATTCAGCTTTTCTTTGCTTCTCAATATCCAAAAGTAGCGCACATAATTTTCCAGTGGTGCAGATGGTCGGATAAACTTAAAATATGAGTTCTCCATAGTCAAGAAAACTGTAATATGATGTGATGGCTTATATAGTTGTGGTCTACATTTCGTTGTGTATCGTTTTATGTCGTAGGCGATATTGAGATGGAGTGCAACCGCATTGCCGTTGGAAAACTCTGTTGAAATAGGGCACACTGTTGAATCCAACGGAGTAGGCAATGCCTGCCACGTGCTCTTCGGAAGTTTTCAGAAGTCTGCATGCTTCATTAACGCGCAGACGGTTGATATAGTCGGTAAAAGTGCAATTGAAATTTCTGAGAAAAAACTTGCAAAATGATGATATGTTCATGCCGGCATGGCGTGTGGCATCGTTGAGGCTAATCCTCTTCATGTAGTTGCATTCGCAGAATATCCTTACTTTTTCTACTTTCCTTTTTGATGGGGATGATACGGTGTTATGCCCTGCTACCTTTGCATAGTCCAAAGCGGCTCCTATTATGGTGATCAACGACAGAAAGTAGGTTGCCTTCAATTCATTGGAATCAGTCTTTGCAAGACGAAGCAACAATTTTTGTATCATCTTTCTTGGAGCGCCTTCAAATTTCATTGCTTCTTTTCTGCAAGTAATGGATTTGATTGTTCCGCTGAAATCAGGTAACTGATCTGAGATATCGCTAAATAATGACGGATTAAACATCAATGCTGTGTCGGAGATGTTCCCATCCCTGTCGGTATGAGCAGGGTCAAAAATCCATTCATGGGTCATGCCGGGAGGAATTAGCACCACATCGCCCTCAGCGAAAGGTTCTGTAGTGTCACCTATTGTACGCATACCACGTCCCAAAATTACATAAGCGATTTCCCACGAATCCTGAACATGTGCGGGAATCTGTTCATCCGGTCGCAACACGGCGTAGTCTACCTTTATTTGTTCCGCTATTTTTATCATGGTGCAAAATTAGTATAAATTTTTTTCATAATAAAGCAAAAGTAAGATAATATCTTGTCCTAATTTTGCAGATGCTAAATTATAGAAAAATGTCAGAATCATCATCCCCATTGTCGGCAAAGCCTCGCTATGAAATACTCGACGGTCTTCGCGGTGTTGCGGCTGTAATCGTGGTAATCTTCCACTTGTTGGAGACCTACTCCAAAGGAGCGCCCTATCATGTGCTCAATCACGGATACCTTGCAGTTGATTTTTTCTTCGTGTTGTCAGGATTTGTTGTGGGATATGCCTACGATAATCGTTGGGGAAATGGCCTGACTTTCGGAAATTTTTGTAAAAGGCGAATCATACGCTTGCAACCAATGCTGATTTTTGGTACGGTTGTCGGTGCCCTCTTGTTCTATATGCAGGGAGACCATCCGGAATTCCCTATTGTCCATGATACCCCCTGGTGGATTGTAATACTCCTGATGATTTGGGGATGTACGGTGCTGCCTATCCCTAAGGCTTGGGATATACGCGGCTGGGCGGAATTTAATCCGCTTAATGGTGCTACATGGTCGCTATTATGGGAATATCTTGCCAATCTATTATACGGATTGTTCCTGCATAGGTTCAGGCTCCGTACACTTATTATACTGGCTGTGTTGGCGGCATTTCTTGTTGTCAATGTCTGTCTGAATTTAGATGTATTTGGTGTGCTTGATGCGCGAAACTATGCAGTCTATACAATTATAGGAGGGTGGAGTTTGACTCCTGACCAGCTGTTGATAGGCTTTTCTCGGCTCGCATATCCTTTTTTGATTGGGCTTGTGATAAACCGTGTGGCAAAGCTGACCATTCACATTTCACGCCATGGGTTCCTATGGTGTTCGATAATTTTGACAGTGATATTGATCATGCCACGTGTCGGAGGCACTGATTATTCTAATTTTTGGATGAACGGACTTTACGAAATCATTGCCATTCTTTTTGTTTTCCCGGTCATTATAATGATGGGACGCGGAAGCAAGCTCTCAGGCGAGAAATATGAAGGACTCTGCAAATTTCTTGGAAATATATCCTATCCTTTATATGTGACACATTATCCTATAATTTACGTGCAGATGTCTTGGGCTGCCGCTCATCCTGACGCTCCGATTTCGCAGCATATATTTATGGGTGTATGCTATTTCATCATTGCAATAGCATTGGCCTACTCTTCCATGAAGCTATATGATATTCCGGTGCGCGCATGGTTGTCTGCAAGATTCCTGTCCGTAAAAAAAGGTAAATAAGGCGCGGTTGTTCAATTTTCCTATCTTAGGCCCCTCATTTTTTATGATTCGGGGCCTTAATTGTGCTAAAACTATTGATGCATAAGAAAAAATTTTGTAACTTCGCAATCGAAGGCCGTCTTGATCAATCTAATGTATGGGATTGGTCAAAGCCGGGTATTATATAGTATTAAAAAAAAGGCGTTTATCCACGCTGTTTCCCGACTACCGGAAAACTCTGCAAATGGATACAGATTCCTACGCTTTTCATACAATAAAGTATGCCAACGAGAGGATGACCGCGGCATCTGAAACTATGGAACGACTTAGAAGGTTTTCAGTTTTATTCATGCTTACAGCTTTCTTGTATGGATTCTGTGCAAATGTGAACTATAAAGTCCAAGGATTGTTGCCGGATAGGGATGCCACTGTGTCATTAGGATCAGCTTCTTGGCTTTCAACCCAGAGTGTAGAGGTTGATGGGGAATATTCGTTTAGCGATGTCCCTGCGGGTCTCCATTCGCTCAAAATTACTGCACCGGGCTACAATGTTCCGGCAACTAAACTGGTCAGAGTCAATGAGGCTGGCTCTGTTGACCCTCAGGTTGCCATTGAATTGGTGGTGACTCCTATGTCGGATGATCCCACGCATTGGGTGCACGAATGGCAGCAGGACGAGAGCGTGGAGGGATACACAAAGACTTCTTATGTAAACAATCGGCCGGAAGTTGAATTCTTAGGAAAAAAGATTGTGCCGGCAGATGTGCCCTATGCCTCAATATTGCTTGAAAACTACAATATTATATTATCGGAGGAGGATTGCTGCTGGACTCAGGAATATGCTTATCGTCTTGTAGAGACTTTGAAGACCCTTGTAGCTCCTGAAAAGCGCACAAAGTTTATCCTTACGGATGAGAAACTTACCGACGATATCCGCTTGGAGCAACTTGAAGATGGCGATATCCTCACTGTCTCACGCGATGCTTTCACCTATGCAAATCCTTATCTTGTCAATCTTGACGGCGTCAGAGGTCGATTTTTCTCAAAAAGGCTCCACCATGCCATGACTAAATTCGTAACGAATTTTGGGTCGGACAAGGGTAAGGTAGATCATATTCTCACGGAAAGATTCGGAGTGTCGATCAATGTCCCCGACTATGAGGCATTGACTGCAGGAATCACAGATGAGGATGCCGGACGTTTTCAGGAATTCGGACCATCCGAGCTTGTCGCGATAATTAATATGTATGAGGAACTTCCCGAAGGATTCCATAAAACACCTCATCTAAATTATCTCATACGTCGTGTTAATGGACATAAGCACCCGCTATATCCGGAGGCTGCCGGAGTGGCATGGCCGGTTGAAAATGGATATATCGAATTTATGAGTAGTGCATTCAGTGGCACTAATGAGCAATTTGACACCCAGAGACTCATTCTTCATGAAAAATCCCATTTTTTATGGGCATTTACAATGGGCGACGAGGTGAAGAACGACTGGATTGAACTTGGAGGTTGGTACCGTGACCCAAATGCAGGTGATAATCCTCAGATGGGGTGGTCCACAACAAAAACTACGGAATTTGTTTCGGCCTATGCTCATGCTCACAATCCTGACGAGGATATGGCTGAGTCAATTGCGTTCTATCTGAAGGATCCGGAGAAACTCCAATCCCGGTCAATGGGCAAGTATGAGTTCATTCGCGACAGGATTATGCATGGCACACGCTACATATCTTCAATTCCTGATTATCTGACGTTTGAAGTTTTGAATCTGAACCCTGATTATGATTATCCCGGTAAGATCAAACGTGTCGCCATCTCAGTTGATGGAGCTCAGGAAGAGGATAAGACTATCACTATGGAGATAGAACTTAATGATGCTGAAGGGTATCAGGATGACGCTTCTTCTGCTATAGTTCGTATTTCAAGTCCTGTTTTCTACGACCAGCATGGGCAAAGACAATCCCAGTTTGTAGATTTGTGGATGAATCCGGTTGATGGCAACGGGCATCTTTTGAGAGGATCTGTAGAAGTTAGCAAATATTCCAAGAACGGATTCTGGACTTGCGGTGATATCCGGGTAATAGACTTAGCTGGCAACGAGAGATTTGAAGGCCGCAACGATTGTGTGACAAACGTATTTATTTGCAATCCGTTGGAAGATACGGAAACCCCGGAATATAAAAGCAATTCATTGGAATATCAGTTGTGTGAAGGCGTGGATGAAGGGCATCATGTGCAGATTCTTAAGGTCTCGTTCGAGGTCTCTGACAATATCGGTTTAAGCCATACATTTTGCCGTGTTGACAATGACTATGAGGGATGGTCGAAGGGTGGCACAGGGTTGACTGATTGTTATGGAATTTATAATCCCGAGACAGGAAAGGCTGAAATAGAGTTTATAATCCCCGACTTCTATCCTTCTGCCAATTATTTTGTGACTTTTATTGAGGCCAACGATTTAGCAGGGACAGAAATGTTTATTCCATTCTCAGAATCTCCACTTGATGAGCCTATAAAGTATATTCACATTGATACCCCAACGCCTGATTACGATGCTCCGGAAATTGATCTGAACCGCATGGTGGTGTATGCAGAGCCGACACATCCCGAAGCTCCTGATGGGGAAACGCTCGTTACAGTCAATTTCTATGGCCGTGATAATATTTCAGGTTTTGGTCCGCTGGATTATTGGTTTAGAGATCCGCAAGGATTAATACACGGTAATTATTGGTTCTATCACAGGAATTCCTCTGGCCGATACTTTGACGGGGATCCCACGGTTTGGGAACATTATAAAATCACTCACATCCTTCCTCAAGGTTCAGCACCCGGAATATGGGGCTTGCAGCAGATCTGTGTGAATGATAAAGCCGGAAACGAACGAACTTACAATTTTGTAGAAACTCTCATTTTCGAACCGGATGAGTCTACGGATGATTATGTCTTGTTTACGGAGCTCAACGACAATATCCTCACTGTCGACTTTACCGATACATCAGGTTCTACATTTGGATATACTTGGCGCATCATAAATGAAGACACCGGTGAGGAAATCAATGGGGCAACAGATGATGCAGTTGCAAAAATGTCGGCTGCTGCAAAGATTAAGGCTGTGTCTTCGCGAAGAGGAACGGATATAGATCTTTCGGCTCTCTCTGATGGACGGCTAATAGTTATTGTCAATGCTTTTGACGCTGATGGAAATGTCGTGGCCGTCAAATCATCACATCTCGAAAAAGGGAATACAGGTGTAGGCAATATTCTGAGTCATGACGACAATGATATNGTTGACGTTGTTACCATAAGCGGGGTTGTGGTCNAGNGCAGCGTTAGTTNTGCAAACTGGAAAGANGGGCNCCCGGCTGGNTTCTATNTTNTAGNANGGAAAAAAGAAATTCTAANATAATCTTNTGTGTTGGCTTTACTGTAATAGCCATCATACACTGCACATCTACAACCATTATTCTATGAAAATATATCTGAAGATTACTTTATGTGCCATTGCCATGATATTTTCTGTTNGCATGAATGCACACGCATTCAGTCGGTATGACAATGCTGATTCCGGTGGAGCCACGAGCGGTGTGTCTTCCATTCCGTCAGAGAAAGATATGGGCGCTTATCTCTTTGTTTTCTTTAGTGATCCCACACATTCGCTCTTTATGGCCACGAGCCATGACGGATATGAGTTCACTGCAGTAAATGATGGTAAGCCGGTGATATCAGGTGACACAATAGCAGAACAGAGAGGAATCCGCGACCCGCATATCTATCGAGGTCCCGATGGGAAGTTCTATATGGTGATGACCGACCTTCATATATTTGGACAGAGAAATGGTCTGCGCGATACTCAGTGGGAGCGTCCGCCGGAATATGGTTGGGGCAATAATCGTGGAATAATTCTGATGAAATCAGACGATTTGATCAACTGGTCTCACAATGTGGTAAGAATAGACAAGTTATTCCCCGAGAAATACAGTGAAGTTGGATGCTTCTGGGCTCCTGAAACTATCTTTGATCCTGAAGAGGGAAAGATGATGGTTTATTTTACACTACGCGAGCGTGGGGAAAAACTGGAAGGCGGTGATCCATCAGCTAAGAAAACACGTCTATTCTATGCCTATACTGACCCTGATTTTACTACTTTCATTTCTGAACCGAAAGAACTTTTCGTATATCCGGACCCCGACATACCAATTCTTGATGCAGATATTGCTCCTATGCCGGATGGACGCTATTTTATGACTTATTGTGCACAAGTAAATCCAGCGGGAGTAAAATATGCAATTTCTGACAAAGTCAATGGCGGTTATGTCTACTTTGACGAATTGATTGATGTTGAGCCTCGTGGATGTGAGGCTCCCACAACTTGGAAACGTATCGGTGAAGATAAATGGGTCGTTATGTATGATATATACGGCATCATGCCAAATAATTTTGGATTTCTCGAAACATCGGATTTCAAGAACTTCACATCTCTTGGACATTTTAATGAAGGGGTGATGAAAGCCACAAACTTCACCAGCCCCAAGCACGGTGCTGTGATTCAAATCACAAAGGATGAGGCAAAGCGCCTGGAAGATTATTGGAAAAAATGATATTCTGAAGTAACCCCTGGCATTTCGATTATTCTCATATACCGGACCCCATACTTGATATATAGCAGATGGGGTCTTTAACTTCAAGACAAATTAACAATGCATGTTAAGACTCCTGCTGAGACATTGGCTGCCTCGATAGATGTCGCCTGTAAGAAGATTGATAATACGCACAGACACCCGTGGAGACTGTTCTTGGCAGCTGTAGCCGCAGGTGCGTTTATTGCCATAGGCGGTATCTTGTCGCTTATAGTTGGATTCGGATTTCCGGGGTTGACAGCTGCAAACCCCTCGGTTTGTAAACTCCTTGCCGGCATGATGTTCCCTATAGGCCTGATACTTGTAGTGGTATTGGGTGCAGAACTTTTCACAGGCAATAATGCGATGCTGATTCCGGCATATATGCAGCGTCAATATAGTTTAGCCGCAGTCATTAACAATTGGACCATTGTCTATATCGGGAATTTTGTAGGTGCGGTGGGGTTTACCTATTTGTTGGTGTATCTTGCCGGCCTGACATCTTCTGATCCATGGCATTCATCTATCATCGGCATCGGGATGGCCAAGACGTCGATGCAATGGGGTGTGGTGCTTGTTAAGGGGATTGGAGCAAATTGGTTCGTGTGCTTGGGCGTATGGCTTGCTCTTTCCGGTCACAGTTTACTTGAAAAGGCATTTGGTTGTTGGTTGCCGGTCATGGCATTTGTAGTTCTTGGTTATGAACATTGCATTGCCAATATGTTCTATCTTCCGCTTGCCATGATGGAGGGCGCTCCGATAAGTGTTTGGGAGTGCGTTTGGAGTAATCTTATTCCTGCTACATTAGGTAATATCATTGGTGGTGCAATCTTTGTTGGATGTCTGCATTGGTATCTCCACCGCCCTCGCAAGTGAAAATTTGATGAGACGGGGTCTTATTGCTTTGTGGATAGGAATACGCCTCCAACGATTAGCACCGTTCCGATAATCATGGATAACGAGATCGGTTCTTCTATAATGATTGCCGAGGCCGCTATTGTTATGGGGGGCACAAGATAGATGTAATTTGCGGTCTTTTCTACTCCTAAGGTCTTTACAGCTCCATTCCACCAAAGGTAGCACATGAAGGACGCACCGATACCGAGAAACAACAAGTTCCCGACAACTGCCATTGACTGCCATCCGATTGATGCTGACGATAATGAATCAGTCGGTATAGCCCAAAGCATAGCAGTTAATAACCCATAGAAAAACACCTTCCTGTTTATAAACATATTTGAATACGAGGTATTAAGTCTCTTAAGCAGCATGCAATAGATCGCCCAAGATAAAGCAGCTATGAGAGTCAGGCAATCGCCAATTGGGTTCAGATGATAGTTGAATGCACCGTTGAAGACTACCAAACCTACACCGAGAAATGCTATTCCTGATCCAATCCATGCTGTAGAGGTTATCCTGTCTTTGAACAGGGCTTTTCCCAAAAGCATTGTAAAAATGGGTGAGCAACATATTATCAGAGATACATTTGAAGCAAAGGTCAGTTCTAAAGCTGAATTTTCAGAAATGAAATAAAGTGAGCCTCCGGTTACTCCTGCACAAAGCAACAATAACTCATCTTTTGAAGAATTAGCCAATAGTCTGTCGTGTGAAAAAACTAATGCGCACACATAGGCAAGAGCAAATCGAATTATGAGGATGGTTTCTGGCGTGAGTCCATTGTTTATGAGAATTTTGGTAGACACAAAGGTGACACCCCAGATCGACACGGTGACAAGAGCTAACAGATGATAGAAGATTCGTTTTCTCATAGATATCATTTATTGTATTCTTTAATGGTGCAAAATTACAAATAATGATTCTTTTGTACTATACTTATTGCAAAATATAGGAAATATTCCTATATTTGCATCATGGAATCTATGAATGTCCTTTTTAGATGCATTATATAAATAAAAACAGGAATTTTGGTCATGACAAAACTCGACGAAACTGACATACGGCTCCTAAAGGCTCTCCAGAAGGATGCAAAGGCAAATACTAAGGAATTGTGCGAACTGCTGAATCTTTCCAAGACTCCGGTCTATGAGCGTATGAGAAGACTTGAGAAAGAGGGTGTGATTACAGGTTATAGCGCGATTATTGACAACAAGAAGGTAGGTCTTCCTCTTGTGGTCTTCTGCAATGTGTCGCTGGCTGTGCATGATGACGAACACATTGAGCGATTCAAGAAAGACATATCAGAGATAGAGGAAATAATGGAGTGCTATTCTACCGGAGGTTTCTATGATTTCCTTCTTAAAGTGGTATTGAAAGATTTGGACGAATACAATATATTTGTTTTTGAAAAGTTGACAAAGGTGCATGGCATAGTTAAGATGCAGAGTTCATTTGTGCTCAATGAAATCAAACACAAGACTGAACTTAATATAAGACCTTAAGTAGGTTTAGACCCCGTCTCATAAAGATTTTAAGAGCCCCGGGGCGGTTTTGGGCGAGTGATTTTCGCGAGTTGAGGAAGGAATGATGCGGGCATCATGACTGAC
>WFLX010353502.1_pt1 | contig 11523 bp, 9 predicted proteins | sample 4967041 | NCBI WGS metagenome assembly WFLX01 (sample SAMN12857096, study PRJNA449069) | gut metagenome | isolation source: stool from male and female vole | host: Microtus ochrogaster | place: USA:Florida | collected 2017 | reverse complement strand
GATCGTTCGTGACAACAGCCGTACGGCACTCAGAAAGAGAGAAAATTCCGGACTTTTAGCAGGAATGTATGAATTTCCCTGCCTGGAAGGAAAACTATCCGCCAAACAGGTACTTTCTTATTTGAAGCAGGAAGGACTTTCCGTGCTGAAAATTGAAAAGCTTAAGGAGAGCAGACATATTTTTTCACATAAGGAATGGCACATGATCGGTTATATGGTCCGGGTGGATGAACTGGCTCCCCGGATAGGTAATGAAAAGCTTCATTTTGTTGAAAAAAATGAGACAAAAAGCAGGTATCCGATTCCCTCTGCGTATGCTGCTTATATGGAGTATTTTCTTTAGAATTTCTTAAGTTGATTTGACTGACAGGCTGGGGTATATTATTGACAGAAGATTTGGAAAGGTGGAAGTAATTATGAAACTTTTGTCTTTTGCGGTGCCCTGTTACAACTCAGCAGCATACATGGAAAAATGTGTGGATTCCCTTTTAAAGGGCGGAGAAGATGTGGAGATTATCATTGTAAATGACGGCTCTACAGATGAAACAGCAGAAATTGCAGACAGATATGCGAGGGAGTATCCTTCTATTATAAAGGCCGTACACAAGGAAAACGGCGGGCATGGATCGGCAGTCAATACAGGAATTGATCAGGCAGCCGGTTTGTATTTTAAGGTTGTGGACAGCGATGACTGGGTGAAAGAAGAGCCTTATATGCAGATATTGGACACACTTAAGGATCTGGCAGGCGGTGAGCAGGTTCTGGATATGCTGGTCAGTAATTTTGTTTACGAGAAGATTGGCGAAAAAAGGCATAAGGTAATGCGTTATAAACATGCACTTCCTGTTGGGGAAATGTTTACATGGGAGGATGTGAAGCATTTTCATAAGGGTCAGTACATGTTGATGCATTCTGTGATTTTTCGAACCAAGCTGCTTAAAGAATGTGCGCTCAGACTTCCGGAACATACTTTTTATGTGGACAATTTGTATGTATTTGAACCGCTCATTTATGTGCGGAATATGTACTATCTGGATGTGAATTTTTATCGATATTATATCGGACGGGAAGATCAGTCCGTCAATGAAAGCGTTATGATTGGTCGGATCGATCAGCAGATCAAGGTCAATAAGCTTATGATCGACTATATAGTAGAAAAGAAAAGCCAGGTAGCGGCGAATAAGAAGCTGTATCATTATATGGTAAGCTATCTTGACATTATCACCACAGTATCCTCCATTCTTCTGATTCGTTCCGGAACAGAGGAGAATCTGGAAAAGAAAAAGGAACTGTGGAATTATTTAAGGAAGAAAGACTGGCTTCTTTACAGAAAACTGCGTTATGGGCTTTTGGGAAGATGCATGAATCTGCCGGGAAGAAGCGGTAGAAAGATATCCGTGGAAGGATATAAGATATGTAGACATTTCTTTAACTTCAATTAATAACGGACAGTGCGTTTTTTAAGCGGATTGTCGCTGAAGAAAAAGCGCCGCCCTCGGGCGGTGCTTTTAATGTGCCATTCATGACAGAGTCTTACAATACGCAGATTCCGTTGTCTGTCTTATATATGCCGTATCCATCTCTTAGAATGGGAACGGGAGGTTTTCAGTGATGCAATAACATCGAACTGATATACAATAACATACATAACAGCCGCCATAACAAAGGCAGTGAGGACATCAAAAACAGAGTGTTGTTTGATGAATACAGTAGAAAGAGTGATGGAAGTACATAGTATGAAAGAACCTGTACGGATCACTTTATTTTCAGCCAGCTTTGAACTGTGAGTCACTGCCAGATGTGCTCCGATTGAATTATATACATGGATACTGGGCCACAGGTTTGTGGGAGTATCAACACGGTACAGATGCGCAAGCATCTGTGTAAATATGTTATCTCTCGGCATTGTATAAGGACGAAGATGGTGTCCATTAGGCCAGAGGGTGGAAATTACCAGAAAGACGGTCATCCCTGTAAAAAGGAATGCACAGGTTTTAAAATATTCCTGTTTGTTCTTAAAAAAGCAGTAAAGAACCACAACAGAGACGTATGCAAACCAGAGGAAATAAGGAATTACAAACAGTTCACAAAAAGGGATAAAATCGTCTGCCCAAACATGAATGATCGTCTGGGGGTGTGTTACGGTTTTCTCAAGAAAAGCAAACCAGATACAATATATAAATGCATAAATAATAAGCGGTATAGCATGCTTATACCTTTCGTAAAACTTTTTCATAATAATCCTCCATAATCCTATAATAAAAACTTAAGCTTTTCCTTTAAACAGGTGAGCGTGATGGAACTGCTCTTTTGACTTACCTCCCCATCGGTATGAACCCACAGTGGTGAAGAGGTTTCCAAATGTATTTTGGAAGCGGCATAACGGTCGATTCCCTGAAAACGGAAGTGTTTACCTTTAAAAGCTGTGGGCAGAGCCAGAATAACCAGCCATTTTGGAATATTGCCGACAGCANNNNTATCCAGCATGCCGTNCCGATANTCGGCATCCGGGCAGAACTTAAAACCGCCGCCTTCGTATTGATGATTCATGCACGCCACGAACAAGAATTTGGACATGTGAATCGTCCGATTATCATCTAAGGTAAAATCGCAGGTGATTTTCTTTGCCTTGATCAGCTGCTTGAGAGCAATGATCAGATAAGTAAGCTTCCCAAGACCTATTTTATTCAGAGCCTTCTTAAATTTAGAAGTAAGAGCTTCTTCGCATACAGCAGCATCGAACCCAATACCGCTGCTGACAATGAAATATCTCTGATCTGCGCTCTCTTCATTTGAGAAAGTCGAAGTCTGTTCTCCTGCATGATGATACACTAGACGTCCGATATCCATAGGAACGGGCTCCCGGCAGGACAAAATGCGTTCAAGTGCTGCATCAGGATCAGCAGGGATCTTTAAATCCCGTGCAAGATNATTNCTGGAGCCGGTAGGNATATATCCGACTTCTACNCNGTCGAAATCACCGATGNCTTNCAANGTNTCATNCATTNTGCCGTCTCCGCCAAGCACAATCAGCTTTAACGGTTCGGNGGAACCGGANTCTAATAAAGAAGCGGACAATTCCTGAACTAATTTGATAACATGTCCTGCTTCTNTGGAAAAGAAAACCTTATATTCAATTGANCGTTCGTTCAAAATCTGTTCGACCCGGGTCCAGATATCGGCGCCCTTTCCGGATTTTGAAGCGGGATTTACTATTACATGGTACATGGTTATAACCGTGCCTTATCTGCAGTTTTTCAGCGCTTTTTTTGTAACCTNTNTAACTCTTAAAAATCTTTNCCTATTGTANCAGTATTTTGNGNGGTAGTAAAGTTTTTTTGCGAATATTCNGTAAATCTTAAGGTTTCTTTAGGAGTTTGATAAGGTTTGAATTAGAAAAAGTGGAAAGAAAGGTTTTTTTTCAAAAGGGTATGTGCTATAATAGTTCCAATTTGTTAGCATTTTAACCTTGGAATATGTAAAGAATGAGGAGGAAGTTTCATGTATTCACTTGATGAAGTAAGAAATATCGATCCGGAGATTGCNGAGGCAATCGTGGACGAGCAGGAGAGGCAGAATAGTCACATTGAGCTGATTGCATCAGAAAACTGGGTAAGTAAGGCTGTTATGGCGGCAATGGGAAGCCCGCTTACCAACAAATATGCGGAAGGATATCCCGGAAAGCGTTATTATGGCGGATGCCAATGTGTTGACGTGGTAGANAATCTTGCTATTGACAGNGCAAAGGAATTGTTTGGATGTGATTATGCAAATGTTCAGCCTCATTCAGGCGCGCAGGCAAATCTGGCAGTACAGTTTGCAATCTGTAATCCCGGAGANACNATTATGGGGATGAATCTGGATCATGGCGGACATCTGACTCACGGAAGCCCGGTGAATATTTCCGGAAAATATTTTAATATTGTGCCTTATGGAGTAAATGATGAGGGCTTTATTGACTATGANAAGCTGCGGGAAATTGCGTTAGAATGCAAGCCGAAGATGATTATTGCCGGTGCNTCTGCTTATGCGAGAACCATTGATTTTAAGAAGTTCAGAGAAGTTGCAGACGAAGTNGGAGCTGTGCTTATGNTAGATNTGGCGCATATTGCAGGGCTTGTGGCAGCAGGNCTGCATCCCAGTCCGATTCCNTATGCGGATGTGGTAACCACCACAACGCACAAAACCTTAAGAGGCCCCAGAGGAGGACTGATTTTGTGCAATCAGGAAGCAGCAGACAAGTATAACTTTAACAAGGCAGTCTTCCCGGGAATTCAGGGCGGTCCGCTGATGCATGTGATTGCAGCAAAGGCAGTCTGCTTTAAGGAAGCCTTATCAGATGACTTTAAGGCATATCAGAAAGGAATTGTTGATAATGCGCAGGCGCTTTGCAAAGGGCTGATCGACAGAGGAATCAAAATCGTATCCGGCGGTACGGATAATCATTTGATGCTGATGGATCTGACACCTTTTGACCTTACCGGTAAAGCAATAGAGAAGATGCTTGATGAGGCACATATCACAGCTAATAAGAATACCATTCCCAATGATCCGAAATCACCATTTGTAACCAGTGGTATCCGGCTTGGTACACCGGCTGTTACCTCAAGAGGAATGAATACGGAGGATATGGATCAGATTGCTGAGGCGATTGCAATGATCGTCAAAGGCGGCGAGGAGAAGATACCGGAGGCAAGAGCTATCGTGCAGAAGCTTACGGATAAGTACCCGCTTATATAATATTATAGAAGAACGATAAGAAAAGTGCAGGCGGGGTTCGTCTGCACTTTCTTTCATGTAATGATCTGCAATACACGGCGATAACCGAAAATAGTCAAATAATACGCCGTTATATGTGAAAAGAATTAATAACCAAGTTCTTCAGCAATGAAAAATATCTTGATCCTTCCGGGATTTCCGCTTCTTCTGGTTATTACAATGTGATTACACATACAGTCATCAGAGAGGCAGTCCCCGCATCTTCCTGTGTGAAAACAGGGGGTGTTGCGGTTAAGGCGTTTGGCGTTGGCAGGAGAAGCGGTATTTTGAACCCGGAGGCACCCGGTTTCTACATCAGAAACCAGTTTATTCATTCCCACTACCATAATAATGTTTTTGGGACCATGGATCAGACATGCCACCCGGTTTCCGTTTCCGTCAATATTGATTAATTCTCCGTCAAAAGTAATAGCATTTGTGCTCATGCAGTAATAATCGGAGAGAACGGCTTTGGCATAGAGTTCCCGTCCTTCTTCGGGAGTTTTGGCGCTAAACCGGTCGATCAGGGTATAGTTTCCTTTTTGGAGTGCCTCCATAAGACCGCATTCCTTAATGGTTTCACTTCCGCCCCAGCTGATTACGGAACCGTCTGCAATCAGGTCTGTGATTGCCTTGACGCAGGAAGCGCTGTCTTCAAAAAAATATCCCTCCATATTTCTTTTCTTTAAATTCTGAATGGTAGTTTGAACTGCAGCCTGAAAAGCAAGTTGTTTTGGTGTCATATGTATCCCTCCTGAAATCAGTATGATAGTTTCTTTATAATGCATTGTACCATATTATTGGTGTAGCATAAAATAAATTCAAAACAAAATAGACTGATAAAAAAGTAAATTTCTGCAAATTTATGGAAAATATTGTAGAAAAATAATAATATTACCAATAAAACGCATCATAAAAGAAAAAAATGAAAAAATAAAGAAAAAAATGAAAAAATGTGTTGACAAATTATACTATGCTGGTTATAATAAAATCACAAAAACAAATTCACATAGATAATCTTAAGGAAAGGAAGGTACAGTCCACCGAGAACGTAAGATCGGTTATTTGACGAAAGATCAAGTAACAAAATGTGAAGAGTTAGCTTTTAAAGTACAAAAGAACAAAGTACAAAAGAAAGCGGATTTCAAATTCGTATCCAGTACAGAAGAAAAAGTAACGAACCACAGAGGATGAAGAGAAACGTTACAGTACACACGTACAAAAGAAGAAAAGGAAAAGTACGAAGGAGAAAAGAACAACTGAATAGGGAGCTAGTCCAAATAATCCCAGAACAGAAAGAGAGGTAAAGGCCATTGGATAGCATAGTTTAAAAGCGGGTGTTGATCAAAAGGATTGATACCCGCTTTTCCGTTGCTGCTTTTATATGTTGGTTCTGAATTTGCCTTTTTGGGTGATAACAGATTTTTTCAAGATTAATTTTTTTTAAGTAGCAATTCAGGATTGAATCATGTATGATATGCATATGGAGGAATAGAAAATGGCGAAAAATGAAGATTTTAGTGAAGCGATGGATCGAAGAGAGTACAGACGGAAAAGAAGAGTCCGAAATCAGATGATTTCTTATATAGTACTTGCTGTCATACTGATTGGAGTAGCGGCGGGCAGTGTGATTGGTGTACAAAAAATTCTGAAAATGTTAAATGACAAAAAGCAAGCGGAAGAATTACAAAAACAATTGCAGGAGCTTTCAGAAAACGAGGAGGAACCGGCAGTAATAGAGGCACCGGAAGAACAAACGGAGCCTGTGGCGGAGACAGATTATTTAGAAGAAATCGTCAACTCAACCATTGTAGAGATGCCTTTGGAGGATAAGGTAGCGGGATTATTTTTCGTTACTCCCGAAGCGCTTACGGATACGGATGTAGTAGTCAGGGCAGGGGATACGACAAGAGAAAAGATAAGAGAGCATGCTGTAGGCGGATTGATTTATTTCTCGCAAAATATTAAGGATGCAGATCAGCTTTCTGAAATGCTTCAAAATACCAAGGATTGGAGCAACTATCCCATATTCTTGGCAGTGGATGAAGAGGGCGGAAGCGTGAGCAGAGTTGCAAAGGCAGGCCTTGCCGATGATGTGGGACCTATGTCTGAGATAGGAGCGTCAGGAGATGCTGCCCTTGCAAGGGAAGCAGGAGCGGCGATTGGAACTTATTTGTCGGGCTATGGTTTTAATTTGGATTTTGCACCGGTAGCAGATGTAATNACGGAAGGGAATACCGTAATTGGAGATCGTTCTTTTGGGATGGATGTGAATTTGGTTTCTCCCATGGCAGCCGCTATGGTGGAAGGATTGCAGGATAATGGTGTGAGCGCATGCCTGAAGCATTTCCCGGGGCTTGGCGATACAACAGAGGATACTCATGAAGGTCTGGCAGCCAGTGAAAAAACGCTGGATGACTTTATGGCGCAGGATTTTCCGGTTTATCAGGCAGGAATTGGTGCAGGAGTTGATTTTATCATGGTGAGTCATTTATCTGCTCCCAATGTGGTGGGAGATAATACACCGGCTTCTCTGTCTTCCGTGATGATCACCGATATTTTAAGAGGACAGCTGGGCTATCAGGGAATTGTTATTACTGACGCCATGAACATGACGGCTATCACCGATTATTATACGTCTGAAGATGCGGCAGTCAAGGCGCTGCAGGCGGGAGCAGATATGATTCTTATGCCGGAGGATTTTCNCGCGGCATATCAGGGAGTTCTGGATGCNGTTAANAATGNNACACTGACAGAAGAGAGGATTGATGAATCCTTANGAAGNATTTACCGTGTTAAAAAATATGAAGAATACAAGAATATTATAGGATAACAGAAGATGGATATTTATAAACGCATTGGGATCGTCTGTCAGCAGATTCCGGCCGGAAAGGTGGCAACCTATGGACAGATTGCTCTGCTGTGCGGGAAACCGCAGAATTCAAGGCAGGTAGGATATGCACTGAAAAAGGGGCTTGCGGGAGAAAAGATACCAGCATACCGGGTGGTTAATTCCAGAGGNATATTAAGCGGANCTGNNTATTTTGAANCCTATNNTATGCANAAGCTATTATTGGAGGAANNGNGCATTGCGGTGANCCTTCGGGATGGANTATGGTGTGTGGATNNGAAACAGTNCGGCTGGAGAAATACATTGGAGGATGTATATCTACTTCAGAGCCTGTTTGAGGCGGCAGAAAAGGAGGGTATGGTTCTGGCAGGCAGAGGGTAAATGGCTTTCTGGAAGAAATCTGATTTTTATAAATCAGATTTGTGCAAAAAATTAAAAAAATTCATTGACAAAGTGAAAATCATATAGTATATTAATACTTGTCCGTCAGGTACGGATAAGTAAATGCGCGAGTGGCTCAGTTGGTGGAGCGCGACCTTGCCAAGGTCGAGGCCGCGGGTTCGAGTCCCGTCTCGCGCTCTTTTTAATGAAGCGGAAACGTTGATAAATACAGCGTTTCCGTTTTTTTGTTTTCTGCAATTTTTGAGACATTTTGAGACACACTTGAGTCACAGTGTTCTTTTACCGTCCAAAGCATCAGAAATCATTGAATAAGTTGCATTTTCTGTCAATGGGTTGTATATGTATGACAGAGTAGTGGAAAGTTCTGAATGTCCAAGCTGCTCTCTGATCGCATCTATAGGCACGCCGTACGCACTGAGCCTTGAAGCATAAGTTTTTCGTATCTTATGACTCCGTTTCGGGTCAATCCCTTGACGTTCTGCATATTTTTCCAGGACATATTCTATCTGCCGGGATCTCAGACGTTCTCCATCTCGTTCAAACAAATAGGAACCGTTCATATCCAGTTTTTCCAATAGTNTTTTTGCNTGTGGTACTAAAGCAACAAATCTNTCACGNTTGCTCTTTGTATGCTCGACGACATAAGTCTGATTAGTTTCCTGATCACGNACTTCCTCTCTGACAACATGAAGCTGATTTCCCNTAATGTCTTCCGGNTTTAAAGCAGATAATTCACCTATACGTAAACCAAGAAAGAAATTAAGTCGTACAGCGAGATAGNCACTGTCATTTGTCTCCTGNTACNTTGTGTCAAGATANNTGTTCAACGCATCCAGNTCATCNGTGTTATATGTCTGGGTNTTTCCAGATTTCTTTACTACCTGCTTATACCGTACNGTTATNTTCATATCNGTCAATGGATTGTNTGNAATATACTTTTTCCGTTTGGCATAATCAAACATACCATTTAGAATAGTTTTGGCATTTACCCATGCCTTACGGGTCAGATTGAATTCTTTTACAATGCGATTACATTCCATTTCCAGTAAAAACGTATCAATGTCTGAAAGTTTCTTAGAATGTAGTTTTGATGGCTCAAAATACTTAGCGTAGTGTTGTCTGTGCCTTTTTATTGTGTTAGCACTATTAGTCATTGTTTTTTTGTATTCCAGCCATTCGCCAAACAATTTGTTGAATGTTAAATTGTCNAGGTTCGAATCTGCTTCATACAGCTTTACAAGTTTATCCAGCAGTTCTTCCTCAGTTTTTCCGCGGATGCGTTGTCTGGGCTCATTCTCATGTTTGTAATAAGTCGTCCAGTATTTACTATGAGAATTAGCGGGGGTAATCGAGTATGTATGAAGTCTCTTAACTTTTTCTCTTTTGCTTGCCATAATCATATCAAGCACGTTGCACGCATCTAGCGTATCACATTGCAACAATGCTTGCAACTGCTGCAGATCAATAGTTGGCTTCATTAGATTCCCCCCTTTCTCTGTGAAATAATAAGATAGATGTATCGTCAAATGTGTAGCTTAAAGATTCTTTTTTTACTAAAATTTATTTTTTAGATTTTAATGTCTCTTTAATCTGTTCTTTTGTGTATCCATAAGCCTCCAAGAAGCTTATTGTGTCAGAGGACAAATCCTCAAGAGAGTTGGTAATAACTTTCCTTGGTTGATTTGAAAACTTAGCCGCGACAATATTCATTTTATGCAGAATTTCTATGATTTCAGCTGCTCGGTTTCCAATTCTAAATTTTTTCTGTATTTTAAGAATTGAAATATGTGTATGATTTAGAGTCCAAAATAGAATATCAGCTAATTCCTGTTTATCCTTTTTGACAATATCATTACTAGAGACTATATCCTCTGATATTTCTGGAAACCTTATTTCCAGCATATCAGTGTCGTCATAGCCTTCTGGTACACTTTCCAATATCGCTGTTATCTCTGCAGAGGTTACATACGAGCCTTGGAGCAGCCTTGGCGTGCGCTCATATTGGGATTTGAAAAGCATGGCTCCATCCCCGGACAGGTTCTGCGCACCAGAGTCACCAATCGCTGTAGAAGAATTATGGTGGTTTGTACTCTGGAATGAGATGCGCGGAATGATTCCGCCTATATTGACTTTGACGTTCTCTAATTTGGGGTTGTGTGAAGCAAGAATCAGGATGATTTTGGCTTTGCGCCCCCTGCNTATTATGCTGTTGAGGNATGCTGTAAANCTCTTGGCATCCTGTTTATCATCAACTCCGGCAATGGTATCGTCAAATTCGTCGATAATGCAAATAATAAACGGTAAATCGCGGCATGCATCTTCGCCCAAATCAATTCTCTTTTCCATTTCAACCACAAGGGATTCCAAAACAGCAATTCCAGTCTCCGTATCTTTTACGATAGGATGGTATAAATGTTTTACAGTGGCAAAATATGATAAACTGTTAGCTCCAATATCGAACAGTATCAATCGCACAGAACTTACAGAGCATTTAACAATTATGCTTAAGACTATGCATTGCAGCGCGACGCTTTTCCCGGTTCCGCTTGGCCCGATAACCACTAGGTGTAATAATTTTGCCAAGTCTGCCAAATACATGTTTCCCATTAGGCCATAACCGAGTGCCAGCGGAATCTGCATTGTGCTGTTGTAGAACTCAGGGCTTCTTAAAATTTTCAGAAGTCTGTTTTCTTTAACATCAAACTCAGAGACGGCAATAAAGGTGGATACGCCCATCTTAAATGGAGAGAATAGGTGGAGTTCCATTGCGGCCTGTATATCCGGCGCATGGGTGAAAATGGCCTGCACTCTCGTTCCGGGCAAAAACTCAACTTTGAAAATGTATCTTTTCAGGCTAGGAACTAGGTGCACTTTGGTTATCCTGATATGTACACCAAGGCATTGATAATATTTACAGATTGAATGACAAAGGTGTTTAGCTCTTTTTAAAAGATTATTCATGGGTGACCTCCTTGATTTCATAGTTCTTGTTCGTTCGTCCGTTCGTGCGTTTGTAGTTGTGTGTATTTAATTAGCCTGAAAGACGGCATGAATTATATAACATAAAATTGAACGAAACGACGGAATGACGTTTTGTGTCCAGATTGAAGATTCCATGGCTGATAATATGCTAAGGAACCTTTAAACTTTCCGCTTTCTACTTGGTGCTAAAATTAAGTAGGGGAACCAAACTTTTTGTAAAAGTACATTTTCGTAATGTCGCAGGCGGTATCAGTCGCTTTGATAAGAAGCTGATATCGGAATTCCTGTTCATACCGCTTTTCCGCCTTTTTTTGGTTCTTCTTGAGGCGCTTTTTTGCCTTTTTCTTCTTCGTTTTTTTGGCAGCCTTCTTCTTTTTAATGGCTTTTTTTCTTTTTTTGGCAGCTTTTTTCTTCTTTTTCTTTTTTCTCTTTTTTCTTTTTTCCGTCTCATCAATTTCGATATCCCACCAAGACTTGATATCTTCAAGGGTTTCTGGACTTGTCGGAACTAGGTAAGTGTTTTTGTTCTT
>WFLX010155544.1_pt1 | contig 11525 bp, 10 predicted proteins | sample 4967041 | NCBI WGS metagenome assembly WFLX01 (sample SAMN12857096, study PRJNA449069) | gut metagenome | isolation source: stool from male and female vole | host: Microtus ochrogaster | place: USA:Florida | collected 2017 | reverse complement strand
ATTCTTACCAAAGAAGATATTGCCAACTGTGACGGCATCATCGTAGCCGCTGATAAGTCAGTGGAAATGTCACGCTTTGACGGCAAGAAAGTCATCAGCACAAAAGTTTCCGACGGAATCAAGATCCCGGAAGAATTGATCAACCGCATTGAAGCGGGAGACGCTCCCGTATATCATCATACCGGTGCAAAGGCGGCAGAGGATACGGCAGGAGATGAAAGCTTCGGCAGGAAAATGTATAAACACCTGATGAACGGCGTTTCCAACATGCTTCCGTTTACGGTTGCCGGCGGTATCTTTATCGCACTGGCATTCCTGATCGATACGATCCTGGGTGCGCCGCAGGACGGCAATTTTGGTACTTATACGCCTGTTGCCGCTTTCTTTAAGACCGTCGGCGGATACGCATTTAACTTTATGGTGCCCGTACTTGCAGCATATATCGGTAAGAGTATTGCCGACCGTCCCGGCTTCTTAGTCGGTCTGGTAGGCGGCTATCTCGCTGCTACAGGTTCCACCTTTGCCGCCATCGGCGGAGATATCCCTTCCGGATTCCTGGGAGCGCTGTTTGCCGGTTTTGTAGGCGGATTTATCATGCTGAAGGTCGAAAAACTCTGCGATAAGATGCCGGCTGCCCTCAACGGCATCAAACCGGTACTGATCTATCCGTTGGCAGGCCTTGGTATCATCGCCGTGATCATGTGTGCGGTTAATCCTATCATGGGCGCATTAAATACCGGTCTTTCCAATCTCCTGAATACCATGGGCAGCTCCAGTAAAGTCATACTCGGCTGTGTCTTAGGGGCAATGATGTCCATCGATATGGGCGGACCGTTTAATAAAGCAGCTTATGTATTCGGAACGGCAGCTATCGCAAGCGGAAGCTACGACATCATGGCAGCCGTTATGGTGGGCGGTATGGTACCTCCGATCGCCATTGCATTATCAACCACATTCTTTAAGAACAGATGGACGGAGGAAGAGAGGAAAAGCGGTCTTGTCAATTACATCATGGGTCTCAGCTTTATCACAGAGGGCGCTATCCCCTATGCGGCTTCCGATCCTCTGAGAGTCATCCCTTCCTGTGCCATCGGTGCAGCAGTGGCAGGCGGACTTTCCATGGCATTTAACTGTACTCTTATGGCTCCTCACGGCGGTATCTTCGTATTCGCAGTAGTAGGCAACTGGCCGATGTATCTCGTCGCACTGGCAGCCGGTTCCGTAGTAGGTATGATCCTGCTGACCGTACTGAAAAAGAAGGCTGCTGCTTGATATATTCGGATAAAATAAGATTATTACGCTGAATATACAGTTGATAAAACAAGATTATCCGCTGAATAATACAGTTACATATGGATAAGAAAATTTAAAATAAATTCTTAAGGAGGAATAGTTATGGTATCAAAAACAGTAAAAGTCATCAATGAACAGGGTATGCACATGAGACCCGCAGGAATCATCGTTGCGGAGATGAAGAAATTCCCGAACTGCACCGTAATGTTGAAAGCCGGAGATAAGAGCGCAAAGGCAACTGCAGTCATGCAGATCATGGCAGCCGGAATCAAGTGCGGTACAGACGTTGAGATCACCGCAGACGGCGAAAATGAGCAGGCAGCACTTGACAAGGCTGTGGAACTCTTTGAAAGCGGATTTGGTGAATAACAGTCCGTAAATGAATTGAAAGAAAAGGAGGTCCTATATGCTTACATTTATCGGAAAAAGCGTTTACAGCGCTGTGGCGATCGGTAAGATATCGATCTTCAAACGACGCGATACGGAAGTAAAACGGGAACATATCAGCGATATCGACGCAGAAAAAGCAAGGGTAGCGAAAGCAAAAGAGCACTCTCTCGCACAACTTCAGGCGATCTATGACAAGGCGTTAAAAGAAGTAGGCGANGCCAATGCACAGATCTTCTCGATCCATATGATGATGCTTGATGACGAGGATTANAATGATTCCATCAACANTATCATNGAGACGCAGCAGGTCAATGCGGAATATGCCATTGCCGTTACCGCGGATAATTTTGCAGAAATGTTCGCAACGATGGAAGATGCCTATATGCAGGCACGCTCCGCCGATATCAAAGATATCTCCAACCGCATGATTGCCAATCTTTCTGCGGACAATACAGAACAAAGCGTTACGGATGATAAGGTGATCATCTGTGCCGACGACCTTGCTCCCAGCGAGACGGTATCTCTGGATAAAGAAAAGGTACTTGCGTTTGTTACGGCACATGGTTCTTCCAATTCCCATACGGCGATCCTCGCACGGAATATGAATATTCCTGCAATCATCGGTGTGGGTGACGAATTCTTAGCGCAGATCAAAGATGGACAGAACGCTGCCGTTGACGGATTTACGGGAGAGATCTATGTAGAACCCGACGAGGATACGCTTACCAGAATGACGAAAAAACAGGCGGAAGATATCGCACAAAAGAAGCTTCTGTTAGAACTGAAAGGCAAGGAAAATGTGACTCTTGACGGCACGAAAGTTAATATCTATGCCAATATCGGAGGCGTAGGCAACATCGGCGCGGTATTACAGAATGATGCGGGCGGCATCGGACTTTTCCGAAGCGAGTTTCTCTATCTGGAAAATGACGATTACCCCACTGAAGAACAGCAGTTTGCGGCTTATAAAAAAGTTCTGGAAAGCATGGCGGGCAAAAAGGTAATCATCCGTACTCTTGATATCGGCGCTGATAAACAGGTAGATTATTTTAATCTTGCCAAGGAAGAAAACCCCGCCCTCGGCTATAGGGCGATCAGGATCTGCCTGACACGTCCGGAGATCTTCAAGACCCAGCTTCGGGCATTATACCGGGCGTCAGCTTATGGCAATCTGGGGATCATGTTCCCGATGATCATCTCGGTATCGGAGGTGGAAAAAGCCCTGCAGTTCTGTGAAGCCGTCAAAGCGGAATTGAAAGCGGAAAATATCGAATACTCTGACAATGTAGAGATCGGCATCATGATCGAAACACCCGCTGCGGCAATGATCAGCGACAAGCTTGCGCCGATGGTTGATTTCTTCAGCGTAGGCACCAACGACCTGACGCAATATACCCTCGCCTGCGACCGGCAGAATTCTAATCTTGAAGAGTTTTGCGACACACACCATGAAGCGATCCTCAGGCTGATCGAGCTTTCCGCACAAAATGCCCACAAGCATGGCGCGTGGATCGGCATCTGCGGTGAACTTGCCGCCGATACTNCACTAACGGAAACCTTCCTTCGGATGGGTATTGATGAATTTTCCGTATCTCCGGGATTCGTACTGAAGGTAAGAAATGAAGTAAGGAATATTGATCTAAGGAAACACTGAATAAAGTATTTCTCTAAATAATCAATCAAACAATAAGAATCAGAATGTATTAGGTTAATCAACAAAAGGTCTTCTATGATGAACATAGGAGACCTTTTTATCATGAAAAAATCATATATTACAACAACCTAACTAAACGGGCTTATATCAATACAATATTTACCATCCAACGGTGCTACATCCACTCCATAAGCATCTACCAGACGGATACCCAGTTCCTCATAAGGTATGGTTACCGGAATGAATCCCGCTCCAAAACATCCCAACTCACCCGGAGAGTATTCAATTACTATCCCTTCCTCCGAAAAGTGCATCAAAAAATCAAAATCAACATATTTATCTACAAACTCGTATATGCTGTCTTCCTTATATATGTCATATTTTTCCCCATTTTCCCGGAAATCCTCCACCGTATATTCTGCAGCCAATGTACAGTATTCTTCCTCACTGATATTTAAAATATCTCCCAAAGATACGATAGAACCATCNTTCAGGTCAAACAGGTTTGATCCTTTAAACGGCATACCATGAATGCCGCCCCCATATATATAACTTTCAAAATCCACTTCCAGACAAAGATACTNATCTTCTTCCCCCTCACGTTCAAATACATATTGTGTCGCACTGGTAAAATTTGCCGTATAAAAAAACATATCACCATAATGATTCTTGTCACACAAGGCTTCCTGACCTTCCTCTTCTATTGTAGACTGATGTTCTTCCAAAAATCGCTCCAACGAATTTTCACATAGTTGAATCTCGTTTTCCAATCCTTCCTGAAGGATCTCATTGATCTGCTCCGCGCAGGGTATGACCTCTGTTGAAAATATCACGCTCTCAACATAATATGCAGCTATTTTCTCGTCACAGTCCTCACAGACATACTCATTATGGCCATATACCACCTCACCGGCATCCGANATCGTTTGTTCCGGCCACACNGNCTCCTCAATATTCNGTTCCGTTTCTTCNGGTNCNATTNCNNCAGCGGNTTCTCCGTCAGTGCTTTCGGGGAAAGCAACCACCTCTAAGTCCTGTCCGCTGACCTCATTATCGCTTACAACGTCTTCCGTTATGACATCATCCGTTACCGTTCCTTTTTCTGTTGTACAGCCGGATACCATACAGCAGGCAAGAAGCACCGGAATAATTCTGATGTATTTCATATATTTCCTCCCATAAATTATGCAATTTCCTTATGACTGATGCTCTCTACGAACATTTGCAAGTTCATCATAATGTCCTGTAATATCTTCATCTGCTTCAACAGCAGCAACTGCTCCACTCCTGTAAACAACCTTAAGCAAGATAGGGGTAATGATTGTTGTAATCACCACCATAATCACCACCGGTCCCACAAAAGCGCTTCCCAGCAGCCCAAGTGCAGTTCCTTTACTTGCCACTATGAGGGCAACCTCTCCTCTGGATACCATTCCGACACCGATCCGCTTACACTGGTTTGTCTGATATCCGCACATCTTTGCACCCAGACCACACCCGATAACCTTTGTCAGGATCGCCACAATAACAAGTATCAGAGTAAACAGAATAATAGCGGGCGTCATTTTCGGAAGCGTAACGGAAAGCCCTATATTTGCAAAGAAAACAGGGGACAGTAAAAGAAATGATACGACATCAAACTTTCCAAGCATATATTCGGACTTTCCTGTATTAGAAATAATCAGTCCGGCTATGTATGCTCCGGTAATGTCCGCTACGCCAAACAGACGTTCCGACAGGTATGCCATGAGCAAGCAAAACACAAAGGCTGCAATCACATGCCTGTGGCGCATTTTATCCGCGCGTGACGTCCAATAGTGGTAAACTTTATAAAACAGGAAGCCGGCCACAATGGCAAATACAAAAAATGCCACCACTTTTCCCAGAACTACTAAGATGCGGACCGAAGGATCTGCCATACTTGTAATGATTGTCAGTGCAATGATTCCCAGAATATCATCAATGATTGCCGCTCCGAGAATCGCATTACCTGAATGCGTTTTCAATCTTCCAAGTTCTTTCAGCGTCTCTACTGTGATGCTGACGGAAGTGGCAGTCAGAATCACTCCTATAAATATGTTCTGCAGCAGAACACTGCACGATGCATCTGACTGTATTACTTCCGGCTTATTAAAGAACCAGGCACACAAAAAACCACCTGCAATCGGTACAATAACGCCACAGACTGCAATAATCAAAGCAGCTTTTCCACTCTTTTTTAACTCCTTGATATCCGTTTCCAGTCCGGCGCTGAACATCAAAACGATCACACCCAGTTCTGCCACGGCATTCAAAAAATCCGTTTCTGACAGAACTCCCAACATGGCCGGCCCCAGTAAAAGTCCTGCCATCAGCGCACCAACCACCTGCGGCATTCGTATTTTCGTTGTTGTAATACCCAATAATTTAGTACATAATAATATAATTGCCAAGTCAAGTAAAAATTTGTAGCTGTGCATCTGTCCCATCTCCAATTTTCAAGTTTTTAATTTATATATCAATATTAGCTGTAAGAACCTCTATATGGATGAGTCTCTACCAATATAGAATATAGAAAAATAATCGATTTCAGTCTAGCACCATTTTTCTTATATATCAATAAGATTTTACATGGATTTACAAATTTCGATTTTTCTTGAATCTAATAACAATAATAATTTATATTCCAAAATTTAACCTAAAAAATTAAAAAATAAATTGACAAGAATATATCAACTGTGTATAGTGTATATATACAATAGTCGATTATATATGTGGCATTCTTCTTGTGCAGAAGTCTAACGAAGTTTAACCACACGTGCAAAGGAAATGATTATGGATATTATTATTAGTAACAGCTCCGGTGTTCCCATTTATGAGCAGATAGAGGAACAGATCAAGAGCCAGATCATAACNGGCGATCTACGGGAAGGGGATGCGCTGCCTTCCATGAGGGTGCTTGCTAAGGAGCTGAAGATCAGTATCATTACAACAAAAAGAGCATATGAGGATCTGGAAAAGGATGGATTTATCTATTCCATAGCGGGAAAGGGCTGTTTTGTAAAAGGGATCAACAGTGAGATCGTTAAGGAAAACTTGATGTTTGCCATTCAGGAGATCTTAGAGACAGCGGTGGACAAAGCCATACTTGGCAAGGTTTCCTATCAGGAGCTGGAAGAGATACTCAGCCTATTATATGAAGAAAAATGCCAGAAAACAGGCATCGGTGCTGATGCAGAACGAAAGTAGATGGAATTACGATATATCAATACCTGTAAGGAACGGATACATCGCCGCTGATGCAGTAAAAAACAGACGAAAGGGCACGGTTATTTGTATGAACGTAATTGAAATCAAAAATGCAACAAAAGACTTTGGTGATTTTAAGCTTGATAACATCAGCTTTGAAGTACCGGAAGGCTCCGTGTGCGGATTTATAGGACAAAACGGCGCAGGCAAGACGACTACCATCAAGCTCATACTGGACGTCCTAAATGTTGATGCCGGGGAAATCTATGTATTCGGGCAGAATATTAAAGATGACAGCGCAAAGCTTCGTGAAGATATCGGCGTTGTATTTGATGAGATGGGCTTTCATGATTTTATGACAGGAAAAGACATCAACATCATGATGAAAAACATCTATAAAAATTGGGATGAAAAGATGTTCTTTGATTACTTAAAGCGGTTTTCGCTTCCCGCAAAAAAACCCTGCGGCAGCTTCTCCCGCGGTATGCGTATGAAGCTTCAGATCGCTGTTGCGCTTTCCCACAATGCAAAGCTTCTCATCATGGATGAACCCACGTCAGGTCTTGACCCGATCGTCAGAAATGAGATGCTTCAAATATTCAGAGAGTACGTTCTGGAAGAAGATCATACGATCTTACTCTCCTCCCATATCACCGGAGATCTGGAAAAGCTGGCTGATGAAGTCGTATTTATCAATGGCGGAAAGATCGTTCTTGCAGGCAATAAGGATGATATCATAGAAAAACATGGTCTGCTGAAATGCAAAAAGGATGAACTGAAGGAGATCAGCGAGTCATTGATCGTCTATGCACAGTCAGGGACTTATGGCGCGGAAGCCTTGGNAAACGACAGGAAAGCATGTACGAAGCTTTATCCCGAAATGGTAATCGAACAGGCCTCTCTGGAAGATATCATGCTTTTCTATGTCAACAGAAGCATATCCGGCACATATGGCAAGGCGCCGGATACGTCTACATAATAAACAGGATTCGTATATCAAAAAATACCTTTAAAGAACTTATATGGCAAGCTGCTAAAATAATAATCTGTGCATATGCATTGGAAGGAAATTAGAAATTCTTAACATTCCTTCCGATACCCAGCAATTTCGGAACACGATGTTCCGAAAAGGGGCAACTGAGCCATGGATGGCAAATTGCCCCGTTTGCGTCCGTCTTCCACAACTTAAATCAGGAATGTTTAGAATTTCTTATTTCCGTACAGCGGCACATGCACAGATTATTATTTGTACAGCTTGCCGCCTCAAAATTAAGAAATACCTTTTGACACCTGAAATTGACTTAATGAAATAAACGAGGTAGCCATTATGAAAGGATTAATGATCAAAGACCTGATGTGTCTTAGAAAGCAAATGATACTATTTGCATATACTGTGGCGGGCGTTCTGGTCCTGTCGATCATGTTTGTATTAAGCGCCCGTTTTGGCAATATTGCTGACGCCAATCAATCAATGATGACAGAAAATAATATTTCGGATATAGATATTAATAACATATCTACCTCGACGCTTATTTTGTTTATGCTGATTCCCATCGCGATGGTAGGAGACGTAACAACCATTTTTAAGATGGATGGAAAAGCAGGGTTTTCCAACATTTCCTCCATACTTCCTCTTTCTGTGGGGAAACGCGTGATGGCTAAATATCTGACAATTTTTACGATGTTTGGAATCGGAGTTGTTGTAGATATCGTGATTTCTTTTGTATTATCAAGGCTTACGGATATTATATCCTTTGCGGATTTCTTCGGAATCATCATTTCCGCTGCAAGCCTTATGATTATCTATGGGGCGCTTGTGATCCTTTTCTGCTTTTTGTTTGGATATGGGAAAGAGGATTACGCGATACTTGCTTCATGGGCTGTGATTATCATCACGGCAATCCTTGCGAATATCAAAAAAGTGAAATTGATTTTCAAATCTATAAGTGCGGGCAATTCGGATTCCATTGATTTTCTTAGCGACTTTATGAATTTTATCAAACATAGATCTTTTATCTTATTTGCCATAGCAGTGGTTGTAATGGCAGCTTCGTATTTTGTATCCGTAGAGATTGCCAAGAGAAAGAGAGGGACGGTTTAATGGGCGGATTATTATACAAAGATTTTGTATCTGTCAATCGGATCCATAAAGTAAAACTTACATGGCTCCTGACAGGGTTGACCATTCTTTTTATCGGGCTCCGTATCGCATTGCCGGGAACGGCAGATATGGAAGCATTTTTAGCGGAAAACGAAGACGGAGAGATCGTCAATCTTTTAGATACCTTCTTTTATATGACATTGGGATTATTTATCGTCGGTACTCTGGAGCTTATGAACGGCTGGGTCGCCAAACTTGTAGAGATGGATGATAAAAATAAAATAAGAGGTTACATCAGCGCGCTTCCCCTTGAGAAAAATGCGTATATCGCGTCAAAGTATATATTTATGGCAATATCAGCCTACGTATTTATGTCGATTTATTATATTTGGAGTATCTCTTGTCTGGCATTTTGCAGAGAGGGGATCATGACGAACATGGTAGAAATCATCGGCGGATTTATACCTGTATTTACCAGTTTTGGGCTTTTGCTGACGGCGATCGAGCTTCCCTTATTTATTTTATTCGGAAAAGAAAAGGCAATGCTTATTAAGGTTGCATTTTTTATGCTGATTGCGTTTGCAATCATCGGCTTTGTGTTATTCGGAGATTTGTTGTGGATCGAACAGCATCTCGATTTCGCGGCTCTTATGAAATGGTGTGAAAAATATAAGATGGAAGTGGCGCTTACGGTCATGCTGTCGCCGATATTCGTCCTGGCTTTCTACTACGGTTCCTACCGCATCACATGTCATTTTGCAGCTAAGGAGGATAGGGCATGAAGACGGAAAATGAAAAAACCTTGGAATATCAAACAACTACAGAAGATAAGGAATGGAGCCGCAAGATGGAAATAAAAAGACTGGCACTCTATCTTGTGCTTGCCTTTGCGCTGGCATGGATCATATTTTTTGCCTTTATCCTGACCGGCCATCAATGGGACGGTTCCCATCCCCATCTGGAAAGCTTTGCCGGACTTGGAATGTTAGCACCATTTCTGGCGCATGTCCTTACCAGACTGATCACGAAGGAAGGCTTTGCCATGACGGGCAAGGATTCCATGATGATGGGAATCAGTTTTAAAAATAAAAAATGGATTTACTTTTTATTCGCAATGATCGTACCATGGATCTATTTTGAACTCGGACATGGGCTGAATTTTTTGATTTATCCGGAAATTTTTGATCCTGAAGGTTACAGACAGTATGAAATATCAAAAAATATGCTGATTTTTGTACCCATAATCTCCATTCTGCAGGGAATGATCATTTCTTTCGCAGCATTTGGCGAAGAAGGAGGCTGGCGCGGTTATATGATGCCAAAGCTTATGAACCTGATGGGAACAAAGAAAGCGGTTTTGATTGGCGGTATCATATGGGGATTATGGCATGCGCCGCTTACCTGTGTCGGTCACAATTATGGTACGGATTATCCGGGATTTCCTTATGTGGGGATCTTGATCATGTGTATTTTCTGCACCTCTTTAGGCATTGCCCTTACCTATATCACGGTAAAATCAGGTTCCATATGGCCTGCCGCTATTATGCATGCTGTAAATAATGCCAATCCCAGCATTTTAGCAATGTTTACTAATTTGGAAAAAGCAAATGAGATCATGACAAATCAATTTTTGGGGTTTGTCATTTTGGAATCCCCAACACTGATTCTCGGAATCATATGCTTTGTGCTTTTGTGTAAAGAAAAGCCGCAATAAGATTATTCTCCTATCGGAAAATGTTCCGGTCGAAATATTTATGCTACAATTCCAGTTCATATAGGCGATATATCTTTCTATACAAAGAGTTAGTAAACATCATTTTGAAAAACAATCGTTCGGATGTTTTTAATTCATTGACAAGATAATCGGGAGTAAGAGAATGTTCTTTTTTACATACAATGTCAGTTCCCATAAGAACACTTTGGATATCATCTATTCCCCAAACCTGTGTAACACCTACATCATTGATTGGATTTTTATATTTTGACGCTTTCGCGCCAAAAACAGTATAAATATCCATAAGAATGTTTAGTGATTCATATTTCTTTGCCAATTCTCTGAACATTGCATTGACCTGTTCGTTTTTGAGGTACATGCTTATCCCTTCCAGAATTACAATAGCCTGTTTGCTATTAGGAAGGCTTTGAAAACTTTCGGGATCAGACGCATCAAAAGCAATCATATGATAATGCCCGTCTTCTGTAAAATACTTTTTGCGTATGTTTATGACGTCGGCAAAATCTCCGTCGATCCAATTGGAATACGGAACATTTATCCTGATACACCTGCTATCCAAGCCGCACCCTATATGCAGAACGAGAACATCTTTATTTTGACGAAGAAGCAATTTTGTCCAGTCGTCAAAAATCCTTGCTCTCATTGCCATATTATAAGTCAGCCATTTTGATCTTGATTTTCCTTTCACTTCAAATGATTCGGCATCCCATATTTTTTCCGCCATGGTATCTTCAAGGATGATACCTTGTTTGCTGACTTTTGATTTTCCATAAAGAGGAATGTATAATGTTTTATTTATTTCATTCATTGTATATACCCCCATCATCAAAAAGTTCTCGGCGGTTGAGAGCGAAATACACCCACAGCACAAGTCTAACGACTTATACTGGAGGTATTTCTCTTTTCACCATGTAATATGCTTTTTAAAATTTACTTTTTTGCTGCCGGTTTCAATTATACCAATTTCGTAGCAATCATAATGATTTTTAATGACTTCTTCTATCCGCTTTGCATGCTGTCTTTCTACAACAACAATCATGCCGACACCACAATTAAATGTAGAGAGCATTTCAGTTTCATCAATATTTCCAACTGCCTTGATATAAGAAAATATGGGCAATGGC
>WFLX010014179.1_pt1 | contig 11526 bp, 8 predicted proteins | sample 4967041 | NCBI WGS metagenome assembly WFLX01 (sample SAMN12857096, study PRJNA449069) | gut metagenome | isolation source: stool from male and female vole | host: Microtus ochrogaster | place: USA:Florida | collected 2017 | reverse complement strand
GCCGATTGCGGTCAGCGGCGCCTGACTACCCAAAAGTCTTGCGTAAGAGCGCAACAAAGTAGCCGCCGTTGACGGGTTCTTCAGCGAAGAATCCGTGCGGTTGATGTCGGAATTTATAACGCAAGCGTATTGNAAATAAAATTTTTTTATTATTTTTTTTGCCGCAAGGAATTCCTCTTCGCTTTCAAAGGCTGTCGGAGGAATGATGATCAGTGAGTAACGTGATGATCCATACTGCATTATGATGCTNTTGGCGGTAGCNTCGACAATCGTNAGCTGTGACCAGTTGATTGTCTCCGGNGCATGGGNCGGNGTGGTGTCATCCTCGCTTTTATAGTCGACCGTCAGCCNNGAACTGTCGATAATCATGNAGTGGGGCAATATGGAAAACCTGCAGTGAGGCGATACTCCGTAATAGNAATATACCATAAAGACTATGCCNGGCATAATNAGAAATACGAGAATAAGAGCCACAAACACGAGNCTNAGATCAAATACCGCCCCAGCGATAAGACACAATACCGGCACCGCGGCCAAGGCCAGCCAGTAATCTGCCAGCCAAAGGCGTGTTATCTGTGAGGCCAGTTGTGGAGCGGTCACGCGGTAGGGTAGGGTCTGCAGTTCCATCGTGCTGCAAATATAAGCCCTTTCATCGTGATACACAAGTGTACGCGCTGTCCGCGATAAGTTGTGGTGCGGACAGAAAGTGTCCGAAAATGGACAGTGTGTAAAATATTAAATATCTAATAATCAGAATNATNTGATTTTGGCACGGTTGATGCAAGTACAATTGTCAGAAAAATAAAATAATTTGCAATGGATAGAGAGTTAACCCAAAAAGAGAAAGCTGTAATACGCCGCCGACGTATGTTGCCTTTTATTTTATCNGGTGTCCTGGTGATTGTAATCATCGGGNTGCTGTTGTCGCTCATGCGCTCATCGGTCAGTCGTGAGGATGTCATGCTTGCCACCGTCGATACCGGCACAATCCAGACTTCAGTTACCGGTTCAGGCAGTGTGGTGCCTGCATTTGAGGAGATAATTAATTCCCCGATTGCGAGCCGCGTCATGGAAGTGTATTGTAAAGCCGGCGACACTGTCAATGTCGGCACCCCCTTGCTGAGGCTCGATCTTCAGAGCACCGAGACTGAGCTCAACAAGCTGTACGACCAGATACAGATGAAACGCTACGAGTTTGATCAGCAGCGCATCAACAACGACACCCACCTCAACGACCTTGCCATGCAGATCAAGGTCAAGGAAATGAGTGTCAACCGACTGGCCGTGGAGGTACGCAACGAGCACTATCTCGACAGCCTTGGCTCAGGCACCGGCGACAGAGTCCGTGAGGCTGAGCTGGCCTATAATACCGGGCGCCTGGAGCTCGAGCAGATGCGCCAGAGGCTTGTCAATGAGCGTCAGGTAACTGATGCTACTATGAAAGTAAAAAATCTCGACATAAGCATAGCTGAAAAAAATCTCGGAGAAATGAGGCGCACGCTTGATGATGCCCGCGTGCTGGCGCCACGCAAGGCAACCCTCACTTTTATAAATGACCAGATAGGCCAGAAAGTGTCGGCAGGCGAGCAGATCGCCATAATATCCGACCTGAGTCATTTCAAGGTTGAAGGGGAGCTGCCCGACAGCTATGCCGACCGTATAGCCGTCGGATCCAAGGCGATGGTACGTATNGGTCGTGAACGCATTCCNGGCATGGTGTCAAATGTNACTCCGCTTTCCCGCAATGGGGTCATCTCGTTTTCGGTGCGNCTCGACGACGATGCCGACGCGCGCCTCCGCTCGGGCCTGAAGGTCGATGTCTACGTGATGTGTGATGTGATGGACGATGCCATCCGTATTCCCAATGCCGCGTTCTATGTAGGCCCAGGTGTATATCAGATTTTTGTCAAGGATGGCGACAACAAGCTCGTCCGCCGCGACGTGCGTCTCGGCGACAGTAACTATGAGTATGTCGAGGTCCTGGAAGGACTTAAGCCGGGTGACTGCATCGTGACAAACGATATGTCGAAGTTTATGAAAAATGAGTCAATCAAACTAAAATAAAACTGTCATGCGTCTTATTACGTCAATAAAACAGCTGTGGCATGAGTCGAAAGCCAATCCTGCTTTTACGTCGCTCTATATCGGCGGTGTCACCTTTGCCGTGGCATTTACGATGGTGTATGCGATACTTTATTACGTGCGCATCGCACCGGTATATCCCGAATACAACCGCGATTCCACGGTTTATATATCATACATCTCAGTGAGCAATGAAGCGAAACTGCATCGTTCGAGTTCGTCGGTCGGNAAGCTGTTTGTCGATGAATACCTGTCGCGGCTTCAGAATTGCGAATATATTACCGTACACAATCTTCATGCACCGGTATTGGTGCAGCCGTCCGACGGCCGGGCTGACCTCCGCCTGCTGGCATCCTATGTCGATCCTGCCTTCTTTCGTCTTTACGAGTATGACTTTGTTGCCGGAGTGCCGTTTTCTCAGGCTGACTATGATTCCGGGATAAATGCGGTTGTGATCACCGACAAGGTTGCCGCGGCCTTATTCGGCAATTCCGAGGATGCTATCGGGCGCGACATCTCGATCAACTACAAGCCGTTCCGTGTGCGAGGCGTGGTGCGCGGAGCGTCGGCAGTCACTGAAATTTCGTATGCAGATATTTTCTCCCCGCTTTCGGCCACCGGCCTTTTAGAACCGGGCAATCAAAGNGATCCCAGGCGGTATCAGGGTCAGTTAGGCGTCAGCCTTAAAGCTAAGGATCCGTCGAAAATACCGGCTCTCAAGGCTGAAATCGACGATGCGGTAAGACGCATAAACTCAGCCGATACCGAAGGCTGGGAGTTGAGTATAGAGGGTATGCCGACCAATACGGAAGCCGTGTTCGAGAGCGACGGGCTGTCATCTACTGACTTTTTCAAGATTGTCCGCCCGTATATCATCATTCTGCTTGTGCTTCTTGTGATCCCGGCTCTCAATATCAGTGGCATGATAGGCGGCCAGATGGGTCGACGCATGGCCGAGATGGGACTGCGGCGCAGTTTCGGCGCCGACAAGCGGTCGCTGTGCCGTCAGGTGATGATGGAAAACTTTATCCTGACCCTTGTAGGCGGTCTGCTCGGACTTGTGCTTGCCTGGTTGGTCCTGGTAATATTCCAGCATCGTATATTCCAGCTGTTGAGCGGCAACCAGTTCTCACTTTATCAGATCGCACCACCGGAGGCTACCGGTGAGATGCTCTTTGCTCCGGCTGTGTTTATCGGTACTCTCCTGATATGCATAGTGCTGAATGTATTGTCGGCCTACATTCCGGTAAAGATGGCATTACGACGTCCCATTGTATCATCACTTAACCAAGAAAGATAACATTGCTATGATTAAACTGATATTCAAAAATATATGGATGCACCGCGGCCGTAACCTGCTGGTGTTGATCGAACTGGTGCTGATATCCTTTGTGGCGTGGATTGTCATAGAGCCGGTGGTGGTCTATGAATATGTCATGGGACGCGATCCAGGCTATGATATCGACCGTCTGGTGATGCTTGACATTTCCCAGAAATATTCCGATGAGGATTACACCTCAGAGGACCGTTATGCCGACGTCAACCGTATTCTCGCGCGTCTCCGGGCCAATCCTCAGGTCGAGGCNGCTACAATCGCCCATTATCAGAGGTTTGAATCACCGACGATGTCTGTTACAAGTTTTCCGTCAGATACGGCCGACGGCTTTTATATCGAGGTAAAATTCATCCCAGGTACTGATTTCTTCAAGACTTTCGGCATACGCAGTGCTGATACGGGCGAGATATTCAATGAACCACCCTGTAATAATGATGATGTTGTGGTGTCGCGCAGTGTCGCTGAGATCATGCATCCCGGAGAGAATGCACTGGGACACTACATAAATGAACACTCCGAAAAATTTACCTACGATAGAAACAAACGTATCGTAGGCATAGTGGATGANGCCNTCTACCGCTCGTATTACGGACGTTCCGCTATAGTCTATAGGGCCATGACGCCTAAGGATGTCGACAAGATGTTTCGCAGGATATCCAATTACGCGATAGTCATCAGGCTTAAGCCGGGTGTAAGGCCAATGGACTTCATCCGGAATAACGGTGAGAATATTCATACCGAACTGGTATCGGGGNCCATATATGCCCATTCANCGGTAGCCTATACGGAAATACGCGATCTGATGGGCGCCTCCTTCAGGAACGAGAACATTATTAAAACCGCATTGGTAATATTCCTTATAGTCAATCTGTGTCTCGGTATCATAGGTACCTTCTATCTGCAGACACGGAGCCGCAGCCGTGACGCCGGAGTAATGAGAGCATTCGGCGCAACTCCGGGAGCAATATGCCGTAATCTGATTGCCGAGGGATGGGTGCTGGCGATTGTTTCCTGGATCATCGGCTGCGTGGGCGTGTGGTACAGAGTGCGCAACGAAGGNCTNACNGAGGTGACNATCTTCGGAGAACGCTCACAGTCGGTGATGAACGTGATACCGCTNTGGATCGATGACTTCTCAACTCACTTTACCGTAATTTCCCTTATAGTGCTTGCCCTGCTGCTTGTCACGGTGACTATCGGCATTTATATCCCGGCACGCCGTATAGCGCATGTGAATCCGGTGGATGCCTTGCGGGAAATTGATTGATAATCTTAAAAAAATAAATAACAAATAAATTATGGCAATAATTGAATTACGCGGTATCAATAAGATATACCGTACTGATGAAATCGANACTCTTGCANTTGAAAATGTCAATCTTGACATTAATAAGGGNGAATTCGTAAGCGTNATGGGNCNGTCGGGNTGNGGTAAGTNCACACTGCTCAATATCGTTGGCCTGCTTGATGAGCCGTCATCGGGCACCGTCACTATCGACGGTACCACGGTAGCGAAAATGAGTGACCGTAAGCTGGCTGCATTCCGTAATTCCAAGCTCGGCTTTGTATTCCAGAGTTTCCATCTGATCAACTCGCTCAATGTGCTGGATAATGTGGAGCTGCCGCTGCTTTATCGCTCGATGAGTGCCGGAGAGCGCCGCCGCAAGGCTAAAGAGGTCCTTGAACGCGTAGGCCTCAGCCATCGAATGATGCACCGTCCTTCACAGCTGTCGGGCGGTCAGTGTCAGCGAGTGGCGATCGCACGCGCCATAGTGGGCAATCCTGAGATAATTCTTGCCGATGAGCCTACCGGTAATCTTGACTCAAAAATGGGAGCCGAGGTCATGGGACTGCTCCACGATCTGAACCGTAATGACGGGCGCACGATAATGATGGTGACTCACAATGAGGAGCAGGCTACACTTACCGACCGCATAGTAAGATTCTTTGACGGACGTCAAATTCAGTAAATACATTACAGTTATGAATTTTCGCCAGTCTATTGCCCGTACAATTGATGAGGTGAAGCGTCAACCGGTGTTCAGCGTCATGTATATCACCGGAGTAGCGCTTGCGATCGCATTCACAATGATATTTGCCATTCTTGTGAATGCCGGTATTGCCCCGGTGTATCCGGAGTATAACCGGCCAACCACCATAGAACTGAAAAATGTCGACATCCGCAATGACAGGACCAATTCGAACGGTAAGGCAATGTGCGGATGGAAAATGGTGAGTGAGATCATACCTCAGCTTAAATCGTATGAGGCTGCCACTGCCCGGTACAGTATATGGGGTGCTACTCCGACCGTCCAGGTTGGCGGCGACAGAGCGGATATAAGGGTATCGGTGGCTAATGTGGATCCGGAATTTTTCAAAGTGTTTCCTTACAGCTTTATGTCGGGCAGCCCATTCTCTAAAGCGCAGCATGACGCAGGCATGCAGGTGGCGGTAATCAGTGATGTGCTTGCCGAGCGGCTTTACGGAAGTGCCGAGGCGGCTGTTGGCAAGCCGGTGTCGGTCGATTTCATAAATTACACTGTGACCGGAGTCGTAAAGCATGCTTCACCTCTCACTGTGTCATCGTATGCCGACATATTTGTGCCTTACACTACTTGTGCCGGATATGATAAACCTGAAATCATTCCATGGATAGGCAGTTACATGCTGACATTTAAGGTAAGTGATAAGGAGAGGGCTGAGGCCTTGCGTGCAGAAATGTCTGATGCCGTGCGACGGATAAATGCTGCGGACACGACAGGATGGCAGATCAGTATACCGCGTATGCCTGATACGCTACATGCTGCGCTTGGCCGAAGTACTTCCGATGATAATGAGTCAGGTCTCCGACTGTTTTTACCCATAATACTTGCCATTGTCGCACTCCTGCTCATTCCTACCATCAATCTCGGNTGTATTATCGGAGGACAGATGGAGAGCCGTATATCCGAACTTGGTATCAGGCGTAGTTTCGGTGCGACACGTTATCAGCTCTATTGTCAGGTGATGCTCGAAAACCTGTACATGACCCTTGCAGGCGGCCTGCTGGGATTGCTGATTGCCTGGATNGTGGTCAAAACGTGTGCTTCGTCGGTGCTCGGACTGTTGCCGGGAAGTATTGAAGAAACGGATTTAGGAGTTATCGAGGCTACTCCTGAGCTGNTGTTTGCTCCGGTGGTCTTCTGGGGAGCTCTGGCGATATGTCTGATCCTTAATGTTGTATCTGCATATTTCCCGGTACGTGTTGCGCTTCACCGATCTATAGTCTCATCAATTAATAATGTAGAATAGATAATATGTGGAAACTTATTTTGAATAGTATATGGAGTCACCGGCGCCGTAATATATGGCTCGTGCTTGAGGTGTTTGTGGCAACTCTTGTGGCATGGTATGTGCTTGATCCGCTGATTGTCACTCTCTACATGCGATCATTTGAACCCGGTTACGATATAGACCGTCTCGTTCTTGTGGAGATATCTCAGCTGAAACCTGCAGCTCCATCTTATGATGAGGCGATGGCCACGCCTGATGCTACTGCCGAGTCTGTCGAAAGGATGCTGACCTATGTGCGGTCGCTTGGAGACGTGGAGTCAGCGACAGTGGTCAACTCACTACGTCCGGAGTCTAATTCTTCGTCATCACAGTCGTTGCCTAATGGTGACGGGCAGTTCATGATTTATAATTATGTGCCGGGCACTGACTTTTTCAAGACCTACGGAGTGACCGACATTTACGGGAAGCCTGTAGATGAATCGGCCCTCGGAATAAATAATGTGATTGTGTCAGAGAGTGTGGGTCAACTGATTTTCGGTGATGAGAAGGTGGTGGGCAGGCATCTTTGGGAGAAATCGCCTAAGGGTTCCAACGGACAGCCTGATTACATTATAGCAGGTGTCGTCAATGATATAGTGGCACGTTCGACACTTGGTCCGGCACCGACCGTATATTTCCCGATGAGCCTCAACGGTACATGGACCGATGACCTGGCTCTACTGATAAAAGTCAGCGACCGTATGTCGGTAGATAAATTCATGAATGAGTTGCGCAACAGGCATTTGTCAGGGATAAAGGCCGGTAATCTGTATGCCGGAAAGGTCGTATCCTATACTGATTACAGTGACGATATCGCGGCCGGTGATACACGGCTTCTGAAGGCACTGGTAGCCCTTGCCGCATTCTTTTTCATCAATCTGTGTCTTGGTATCGCCGGTTCGTTTTATATGCAGGCCCGTAAGCGCAGGGAAGAGGGTGGTATAATGCGTGTGTTTGGAGCAACCCGAGGATATATAATTCGCCTCATGCTCGGTGAAGGGTGGGTAATAACNACCGTAGCCTCGCTCGCAGCTTCGTGTTGTGCATGGATNTATGCCTCCATGGAGGGTCTTAAAGACTCAGGGTGGATGAGAAACAGCCAGGCAATACGTGACGCCCTGCCATTGTGGGTGGATGATTTCAATTGCCATTTCACGATAATTGCCCTGACCGTTTACGTGACGATGCTATTGCTCGTGTGGGCCGGTATTTACATTCCGGCGAAACGTATCAGTAGCGTCCGTCCGGCCGANACACTTCACAATGAATGAAAATAAGTCAAACAATTCCAATCATGAACGTGATGCAGAGACATATAATGTTTTTGGGAGTGATAATGATGGTGTGTTCCTGTTTAAGTGGAGTTGCTGCAGAGCCGCAGAGCCGTCATATCACTCTCGAGGAGGCAATTCTGTTGGCCAGAAGCCGTAGTGTGGATGCCGCGGTAGCTCTCAATGAACTTAAAACGGCTTACTGGACTTACCGGACTTATCGTGCCGACCTGCTTCCTGAAGTCAATTTGAAGTCGACATTGCCGAGTTATCGCAAGAGTTACAGTTCATATCAGCTTGAGAACGGTTCATATACCTTTGTGCGTAACAATAACCTGCAGATGAGCGGAGAGCTTTCAGTGGATCAGAATATTTGGCTTACCGGAGGAACCCTTTCGATAGCCACATCACTCGATTTCATGAAGCAGCTTGAAGGGACCAAGTATAACCGGTTCATGTCGATACCGATTGCACTGACNCTGCGGCAGCCTATACTGGGNGTTAACAATACGAAGTGGAACCGCCGTATNGAGCCTGTACGCTATGAAGAATCNAAGGCACGCTTTATAAGCGCCACCGAGAATGTGGCGATGACAGCCATCAGTTATTTTTTNAATCTCTTGCTTGCCAAAGAGAATATGAGCATTGCAAGTCAGAATCTTGCTAATGCTGAAAAGTTATATGATGTGGCGAAAGCCAAGCGCGAGATGGGGCAGATAAGTGAAAACGACCTGCTGCAACTTGAGCTGAACAAGCTGAACGCTCAGTCATCGCTCACTACGATGGAAAGTAATTATAAGTCCCACATGTTTAAGCTGCGCGCATTTCTTGATATAGAAGAGTCGTTGGAGCTTGAGCCGGTGGTTCCGGTAGAGATACCCGATGTGATGATTGTGTATGAGGATGTTCTTGCCAAGGCTCATGACCGNAACTATTTTTCCAAAAACATACGCCGGCGTCAGCTTGAGGCGGAATATGCGGTAGCGAAAGCAAAGGGNGACCAGCGGCAGATAAGTCTTTTTGCCCAGATAGGATATACCGGAACTTCTGACAGGCTGCATGGCGCGTATGATCCGCTAAAGGATAATCAGGTGGTTGAGGTGGGATTTTCGATACCTTTGCTTGACTGGGGAAAGCGTCGNGGAAAAGTAAAAGTNGCCGAAAGCAACCGAAATGTGGTTGAAAGTCGTCTACGTAAAGAGCAGATGGATTTCGATCAGGATATTTTTATTCTGGTGGAGCGTTTTAATAACCAGCGTCAGCAACTGGCCATAGCCCACAGNGCCGATACAATTGCCGCCCGTCGATACGATACCAACGTGGAGACCTTCATGATAGGCAAGATATCGACTCTTGATCTCAATGACTCGCAGGTCAGCAAGGATCAGGCCCGTCAGGACTACATCGACCAGCTGTACAAGTACTGGGACTATTATTATCAACTCAGGAGTCTGACGCTATGGAATTATGCAGAGAACTGTGACATAGATGCCGACATCGCAAGGATTGTCAGGAACTGAATAAGCACTAAACCGTATCAAGCGGGGGCCGGGTAGCTATTGGGTCAATTAATATTAGGTGAAAATTGCAAAGAAATTACTACATTTGCATGATTACAATTGCTATCGGACCCCCGCATTTTTTATGATGAATAAAAACATGATACTTGTTGTTGATGATGACAGTGCGATAAGGCTGTCGTTGAAGTTACTGCTTAACCGTAACGGTCATGAGGTAATTCAGGCATCGTCGCCATCCGAGGCTATGGACATAGTGCGTTCGACAGCGCCGTCGCTTATCATGCTTGATATGAATTTCTCACGCTCCACGACAGGTGACGAGGGCCTTACGCTGCTTAAACAGATAAAACTTTTCCGCCCGGAGGTCCCTGTAATACTGATGACCGCCTGGGGCAGTATTCCGCTTGCTGTAAAGGGTATTCATGCCGGGGCTTTCGACTTTATAACTAAGCCGTGGGATAACCAGGTGTTGATGCAGCGTATATCGACCGCGCTTGAGCTGAATGTTTCATCCGCAGGTGAGGAGAGCAGTTTTGACCGGTCGTTCATAATAGGCCGCAGTCCGGCGCTGATGAATGTGCTTGACACAGTGGAACGCATTGCCAAGACCGATGCTTCGGTGCTGATAATGGGAGAAAACGGTACCGGCAAGGAACTTATCGCGGAAGCTATTCACCGAAACAGCCGACGTGCCTCCCGACCGATGGTAAAAGTCAATCTCGGAGGAATATCACAGTCACTTTTTGAAAGTGAGATGTTCGGTCACCGTAAGGGTGCTTTCACAGGTGCGGTCGCCGACAGGGAGGGGCGTTTTTCTGTCGCTGACGGAGGCACGATATTTCTTGACGAGATAGGTGAGCTTGATCTTAACAGTCAGGTGAAACTGCTGCGCGTACNTCNGGAACATACTTTCGAGATGCTTGGTGACAGCATGCCGCGTAAGGTCGATGTAAGGGTCGTATGTGCCACAAACGCCGATCTTGCGTCAATGGTGCGTGACCGTACATTCCGCGAGGATCTGTTCTACCGTATCAATCTTATTACGGTGACATTGCCACCGTTGCGTGAGAGGCCTGAGGATATCCCCCTTCTTGTAGAGCATATATTAGGTAAGATGTGTGCGGAAACCGGCCGGGAAGTTCCTGAAATTACTGCCGATGCACTTGATTACCTTTCCGGATTGCCTTATCCCGGCAATATNCGTGAACTGAAAAATCTGGTTGAACGCACCTTNCTGGTGTCAAACACACGCNTATTGACCCGCCGNGAGTTTCAGGCTCAGGCTGATAACGGAACAATAGCGACAGTTGCAGCAATGACAGGCGGCCAGCTTGAGCGCAGCGAACGGGAGNTTGTGGAGGTGGCTATCGTACGTTCCGGCGGAAACTTGTCCAGGGCGGCCGCTTTACTCGGTATAAGCCGACAGGCTCTGTATAGAAGAATAGAAAAATATNGTATAAAACCATGAGATTTAACTGGATACTGCTGATAATACTGTTGCTCGGCGCATCGGCGCTGGTGGCGATGAATATGGTTTCATCGGGCAATGTCACGGCTCTATATTACNTTTTAGGNGGTATTGTNGTGCTNTGNGTATTATTGCTGCTGGTGTTCTACCGCAGTATCCTGAAGCCTATCCGCACCATATCCAACGGAGTTAATCTGCTGCGCGAACAGGATTTCAGCAGTCGTCTTGCTCCGGTTGGGCAGCGTGAGGCTGACCGAATAGTGGAAATGTTCAACAGAATGATGACTTCCCTTAAGGATGAGCGTCTTAGGGTGCGTGAGCAGAATCATTTTCTTGATCTGCTTATAGAAGTATCGCCGATGGGCATTATGATTATCGGTCAGGATGACCGCATAACTCTTGTAAACAAAGCCGCGACAAGCTATCTCGGTTATGACCAAGCCGGAGAGATAACAGGGATGAGGCTCAAAGAGATTGACGGTGCGCTCGGACGTATTGTCGCCGATCTGAAGCGTGATGAGGTCGTGACGGTGCGTC
>WFLX010103110.1_pt1 | contig 11530 bp, 6 predicted proteins | sample 4967041 | NCBI WGS metagenome assembly WFLX01 (sample SAMN12857096, study PRJNA449069) | gut metagenome | isolation source: stool from male and female vole | host: Microtus ochrogaster | place: USA:Florida | collected 2017 | reverse complement strand
GGGAAGTGATCGACCGGAGACGTGGCATCCTCGATTTTCATATTACGGATTTCGTTATATCCAGCTTGAAGGCGCTGTGTTTCCCGATGAGCCTAATCCCGATAATCTCCCCGTGATGGAGAATGTGAAGTCATGTTTTGTGTATAACTCAGCTGAGGAGCATGGTGATTTTAAATGTTCCAGTCCTGTTTTCACCGCAGCGCATCGCTTGATACGGAATGCTGTCAGGAGTAATATGCAATCGGTGTTTACCGATTGTCCCCATCGAGAGAAACTCGGTTGGCTTGAACAGGTGCATCTGAATGGTCCCGGACTTCTCTATAATCTGNATCTNACCACTTATCTCCCAAAAGTATTGAACGATGTTAAGGATAGTCAGCGAGTAGACGGAATGGTTCCTACTGTAGCTCCGCAATATGTGGTGTTTGAAGGTCCCGGAATGGATGCTTTTTCCGAGTCGCCCGAATGGGGAGCGACGTTGATTATCTCGCCATGGATGTATTATGAGTTTTATGGCGATGACAGTCTTATAAGGGCATATTATCCCAACATGGTCGCTTATGTCGATTATCTGAGATCGCGCTCGGAGGATAATCTAATAGATTTCGGACTGGGAGACTGGTATGATTACGGAGATTTCCGTGCCGGATTTTCGCGTAATACTCCCGTGGGGCTCGTGGCTTCCGCTCATTATTATCAGGATTTGCTTTATCTCGTCAAATCGGCAAAATTGCTTGGCAAGAATGATGATGCGTCGCGTTATGCGGCACTTGCCGATGATGTGCGTGACGCATTTAATGAAAAGTATTTTGATGGCGCGTCATGTGAGTATGCGACCGGAAGCCAAACTTCCAATTCATTACCGTTATATCTTGGTATGGTGCCTGAAGGTAAGCGTGATTGTGTGCTGGCGAAACTTGTAGAGGATATTGAGGAGCATGGTTGGCGACTGACCACCGGCGATGTAGGCAACCGATACCTGTTCAGGGTACTTGCCGACAACGGGCTTGATTCGATAATGTGGAGAATGCATGATCACAACGATGCCCCCGGTTATGGTTTTCAGCTTCAATTCGGAGCCACAACTTTGACCGAGCAATGGGATCCTCGACAGGGATCGTCGTGGAATCACTTTATGATGGGGCAGATAGAGGAGTGGTTTTTCCGTTCGCTTGCAGGCATTAAAATTGATGAGTCTTCACCGGGAATGCAGCATGTTACAATTGCTCCGTCGGTAGTGGGTGACATTTCGAGCGTCAATTGCCGCACTGCGACCCTGTATGGCGACATAAGTGTAGATTGGACTAATTCAGGCGGTACTTTCAACCTTAATATTGAGCTTCCTGTAAATGTTTCAGCTGATGTCATTTTGCCCGGTGAAGATACTCCGGTTAAGGTAACATCGGGAAAACATAATTTTTCGGTCAAATTGTAAAAACATGAAACAGTTACGCATTTTTATCGGATTTGTGTTGAGTACAAGCATTGCCTTGACAGCTCAGAACACGTTTGAAAACAAGTTTCAGCGTCCTCTGGGCGAAGTTTTAACAGAAATAGGGGAGCGTTTTCATGTTAAATTGAAGTTTAATATTGACACGGCGGGATTGTCTCTTCCTTATGCCGATTCCCGCATTCGTCCTTATTCGGTAGAGGAATCGTTGAGGAACGCGCTTGCGCCATTTGACTATAAATTTGTCAAGCAAGGCAAGAACACTTATAAATTGATGCCCTACGAATATTATCGACGCACTTCCGAAGATGGAGCGAAGCTGCTTGAATGGCTTTCATCATTGTATTCTGACAAAAAATCTTGGGAAAGCCGGCGTGACAGTGTGATGCGGGANACACGGGAGTTGCTTGAAATAGACGAGGCTCTTTCAAAGCGGGTCGGCGCAAAGCCTCTGATTTCATCGGCACGGAAATTTGACGGGTATACAGTGAGAAATTTCTACCTTGAAACTCATCCGGGATTATATGTATGCGGGTCGATTTACGAACCGTCAGGGAAGCGAGGAACACATCCCTTGATTATTTGTCCGAACGGACATTTCAGTAACGGACGTTACAATGAATCACAGCAGCTGAGACTTGCCACGCTGGCGCGCATGGGGGCAATATGTGTGGACTATGATCTGTATGGNTGGGGAGAATCGGCTCTTCAAGTTGGCGCTGATGACCATTATACATCCAAGGCGCAGGTTATTCAGGCGATGAACGGTATTTCGATACTCGATTTCATGATTGAGAGGAAAGATGTCGACCCGCAGCGCGTGGGTGTCAACGGAGGGTCGGGCGGCGGTTCGCAGGCAGTGCTGCTGTCGGTCATTGATTCGCGTTACACGGCGGCATGTCCTGTGGTCAGTCTTGCATCACATTTCGACGGAGGATGTCCATGTGAAAGCGGGATGCCCATAATGCGCGCAGGTGGAGGGACATGCAATGCGGAGCTTGCAGCGGCTTTCGCTCCTCGAAAGCTATGCGTGGTTTCTGATGGAAAGGACTGGACCTCGTCGGTTCCTGAATTGGAATTCCCGTATTTGAAGCGTATTTATGGATTCTATGATGCCGCCGGCAATGTCGCTAATGTTCATCTCCCCGACGAAGGGCATGATTTCGGTCCCGGTAAGCGTCAGGCGGTTTATGATTTCTTTATTGATGCCTTTGGGCTTGACGTTACAAAGCTTGATGAATCACGAGTGACGATTGAGGCTGCCGAGGCTCTTAAAAGTTTTGGCAGGAATGGCGAAAAGATGCCGGCGAATGCTATCAGATACCGTAAGTAGGGTGCCGGAATGAGATTGTATTAGTTGCGAGTTATAAAAAATAGCTGTAATTGAAGATATATCAGGATTTTTTGTAAATTTGCGACAGGATTGAACGAATCAGTTCAATCTGACGACATTTTGGAAAGAAAGAGGCGTTATGCTTATCTTGTAGTTTGAGAACGTAGGAAATTCACAAAACTGTGCGAGAGATAGCATAGTGGTTCTCACGCTTATAGCGTGGGCTGCTATTGTTACATCTGCACAAATGGTTTCCTACGACCTTCAAACTAAGACGTGGCATAGGTGGCTCACGTTTTTCTTTATATGGTATAGGACTAAATTTTGCAATATATGGACCGAAAAGCATTCATTTTCACATTCATTTCTTTCTTCGCTGTCCTTTCGGGATTTGCGAAGAAGAAAGAATATCCTCGTGCGGAAATAAAAGTGGGNTACACCTACNATGAAACTTTTGTGCGCGGTTCTGTCGGGATAGNTCATAGAGATGTNCCGTTTGTNCTCTTGGCAAATAAAGAACAGTCAAAGTTCTACAGTCCACACACGGAATACCAGGACTCACTGCAATCAACGCCTCAAGGTCGTGCGGTCCACCACCAGATTTTTTCCGATGCGATAAGACGCTACATTGAAACAAAGGATGAAAGCGCAATGAGTCCGGTAGTTTATCATACTTTCATGTACATATTTCGCTCTATACCCGATAAACAGATGAAAGTTTACGACAAGGCTGGCTTGTCTGAATTCGGCTATTATACCGAGCCTATTGGTGAAATTCAATGGGAAATAGCCGATTCGACTAAGACCATACTCGGTTATGATTGCGTGATGGCAACTGCAAAGTATCATGGAAGAGACTGGACCGCATGGTTTGCTCCTGATATACCGGTTCAGGAAGGTCCATGGAAACTCACCGGACTTCCGGGATTGATTCTTGAAGCATTAGAGTCTACGGGTCAACATGGCTTCGAGGCTACGGGCGTGGAGAGTTCCAATCAGGAGATTGTGCCAATCTATCCGTTCCGTCGGTATGATAAGATGTCGAGAATAGAAATGCTGGGACAACAGCGCAATTACCGGAATCACGGCAGTTCAATAAATTCAGCGGCTACCGGCATTGACTTTGGCACTGACTACGACTTTGAAAAAAATGAAGAGGAAGCCAAGATAGATTACCTTGAAACAGATTACCATTGATTTTCACTCATTATGAAAAGACTGAAAGAAATAATATTAGGATCGCTGGTCCTGTTCATCGCTTTAACCGTTAAGGCGAATGACAACGAGACGGTATATCGTGCCGTTTATGAACTCAACGAGGTATATTCTTACGTAGGCAATGATTGGGAGCCTGATCTTTCTGATGAAAAATCGGACGTTAAATTCCGCAAAGATATCCTTCGCCTTGAATTGTATCCTGAATCGTCATTCTGTTACAGTTATTACACCTGGATGAGTGATTCTCTGGGAATGGAGCCTAATGGTGAAAAAATATGGATGGATATGTTTCGTGCGTGGTATCGCAGTGACCGTTCCGGGGAGCCTACTTATCCCCATAAACGCGCCTATTGGAAAATAGCGAAGAACCGTACTGAAAATATAATGACAGTGTATGACGCCTACGATAATGAAAATTATCAATACATTGATTCCATATCGGAATTCAACTGGATCATTACTGATTCGACAGCTAATAAAAACGGATATGATTGTCTTCTCGCTACTTGTTCCTATCATGGGCGAGAGTGGGAGGTATGGTTTTCAACTGATTTGCCGTGGCATGACGGTCCTTGGAAATTCAGCGGACTGCCCGGGCTTGTCGTGTCGGCTTCCGATGCTGACGGTCTGTATCGTTTTGAGCTGAAAGACCTGTATCCTGTTTCCCATCCGGTCAAGCCATGGGTAAAGAAACCTAAGAAGACTACCAGACAAAAGTTTCTGGAGGAGCAATTTGAATATTTTAAACAGCTTGACGGTGGCGCTGTGACGGCTGAATTCGGAATTAAGGTAGACTATGCGCCTGATAAGCCGCGACGTCCTCGCATAGGCATAGAAAAAGACTACAATTATAAATAGATTGCAGAGATGAAAAAATTATTGATATATCTATTTTTAGCGTCGGCAACCATTGTCGTTTCCGCTGATGATTTTATCAAGGATCCCGAGCCGGCGGTGCTTGAGGTTCGTTATTTCCGCACTGAAGTCTATGACACCATTCATCGCGATTCATTATTCCTGAAAGATGAAATGATGCTCAGAATAGGAAAAACCAAGTCGATGTTCTGCAACGTGAAGCGATTNTATCAAGACTCTCTTCGTAATGCGAGTCCTGATGCTTACTGGGGGATGATGGCTGCTGAAATAGATAAAGGCAATCCCAATGTGTTTGCGACTCTTGACGGACATAAGAAGTCATTCTTATATAAGAATTATTCCGCAAATCAGGTTGTCGAGGAGGATTATTTCGATATCACTCCCTGGCGATATAAAGAGGAATGGGTGAAACCTGAATGGACGATAACGGATGAAACAAAGGAGATTCTGGGATATGAATGCGTGAAAGCTGNTACTGNNTATCGTGGCNGGAAGTGGATCGCCTGGTTTNCTCCCGNANTTCCNGTGNAGGAAGGACNGNGGAAANTGTGCGGACTTCCGGGATTGATTCTCGAAGCATATGATGTCAANAGGGATNATGTGGTNGAATGNTGCGGACTTAGGCAGAACGGCTTGGGTGATGTGGGATTTTGCATGAGTAGAAAAAGTGATGATTATTTTGAAGTGAAGCGCGATGAATTCTTTAATAATTGGTGGCGGTACAAACACTCCAATTTCGGAGCTAAAATCAGAGCGGCATTTGGTGTGGGTCCTAAAGCGACTCCCGAAGAGAATGATCCGAAAGTCATCAATTATGACAAGGAAGAAACTGACTATCCTCATGACTTATGAATAGGCTCTCGTTTGTATTGGCATTTCTGTTGATTGCGTTGATGGGCGAGTCCCAAGTGAACGTGACCGGTATCGTGGTGGAGGATGGCACGAAAGAGCCGTTGACAGGCGCATCGGTGATTCTGCGTAATGCCGAAGGTAAAATAAAGAAGTATGCCGCCTCCGATGCCAACGGTAAGTTTTCCCTCTCATCGCCTGAGATTAAAGGTTGCACGCTTGATGTGTCGATGATGGGTTTCGCAAAGCAAACCGTGGCGCTCGACAGCGTGAAGTTCCCCGTCACAATCACGATGGAGGTGGCGGCTATTAAGCTGAAAGAGGTTGCGGTGAAAGCCGACCGCATCCGAGAACAGGGCGATACGATAACCTACAATGTGGGCAGCTTCGCGCAAGCGCAGGACCGTAGTATAGGCGACGTGTTGAANCGTATGCCCGGAATCGATGTGGCTCAAAACGGAAAAATCCAGTATCAAGGGGAAGATATTAATAAGTTTTACATTGAGGGTTCCGATTTATTGGGCGGGAAATACGGTATCGCCACCAATGGCATAAACCACGATGATGTAGGAGCGGTTGAGGTGATGGAGAATCATCAGCCCATGCAGGTGCTGTCGGGCATCAGTTTCTCTGACAAGGCGGCGATCAACTTGAAATTGAAAAATAAGGCGAAAGCGACGTGGAATTTCCACGGCGATGCCGGCGGGGGATATTCCTGGCAACCTGAGGGCGCTGTGTGGGATGGCGAACTGTTTGCGATGGCGGTTATGCCGGGTTTCCAGAATATCACCACAATCAAGACCAATAATATNGGAGAGGACCTGTCGTCCAATNNTACTGATTTCTTNGCGNCACGGAGGGAGACCGGATTGTCGCGCTATGTCAGCGTGTCGCTTCCCGGGGTTCCTGCCTTGAGCCGGAAACGCACNTTGTTCAACCGCTCAGCTATTGTGTCGACCAACAGCCTTTGGAAAGTGAAAAACGGCGAGTTNAAGACCCAGATNGACTACTCTTTCAACCGCGTCACGGCTCAGGCTGAAAACGTCACAACATATTTTCTTGAAAGCGGCGACCGGGTTATAACCGAAAACCGAGATGGCGTTGACCGCTCGCATTCGCTTTCAGGCAAGTTTATCTACGAGGTAAATAAGAGAACCACGTTTATCAACAATACGCTTAAAGCAAATATCGACTGGGATGATGTGAGGCTCGGAACATCAGGTTCGTTGCCCAATGACCAGTCGGCATCTCTTCCCGATTACTATGTTGCCAACAACTTTAAAATGATTAAGCGAATCAAGGGCAAGCATCTTATTACGTTCAAGAGCAATAACGAATGGGAGTCTCTGCCGCAGACGTTGAAAGTGGCTATGGACGGGAACGCTCTGCGCCAGCATGTGGGCGACCATGCCTTCTATACCCATGAAAGCGCAGCCTATGCTTTTGCTCTGAAAGGTATAACCGTTAGTCTTGAGGGTGGAGTGAAAGGCTACGTCCGCTCGCTAAATACNGAATTGCCTGATATCCCNGAGGANATTCCCGGGGAGACTGAAAATGTGCTGAATACGAATTATTTTACGGTATATGCNNCTCCTAAGTTTGAATATTGGGTNAGGAGGGTTAATTTGACACTCAANGCTCCGGTGAGCTTCACACGCTACACATTTGACAAGGAGCTTGCGAATCGGAGTGAGGCTTATTTCTCGCCCTCGTTGAGTATGAACTGGAAACCGACTAACCGCTTTTCATTAAGTATGGGAGGGGGAATAGGGCGATCTCCGATGAATCTCAATATGATTCAGCCGGGCTATATAATGACCAATTATCGATCATTCAGTAAAGGAGTGGATGATTTCTACAGCCGCACGTCGCAGAATGTGTCGGCAAGTTTTTCTTACAAACACACCCGGAGAGGAGTGTTTGCCAATGCGTTTGTGATGCAGTCGTGGAGCCATTTGCCCTACACCTTGTCGCAGCAGCTTTATGGCGATTACATTGCCTATTCCTACTCTGATGCCAAGAGTGACGGAAAAAGTTTTATGGCAAACGGAAGTATCGGCAAGACTCTCGATTTCATGCGCGGAAGCGCTAATGTAAAAGGCTCTTTCAGCCGCAATGAATCTCACCTTATATCGGAGAGCCGTGCGGTCAATTCGGTCAGCAAGTCATGGAGCATAGGGGTGAAAATCAATGGAGCGCCTCTCCGTTGGCTNAGTTTGGATTATGCGATTGATTTCTCTAACAGTCAGCTNAGCATGAATGAGATAAATAATTCGTGGTTGAGCGGAATGGAGAATACTCTGCTCGTCAACATTATGCCTCGCAGCAAATGGGAATGGCGCATCATGGGCGAACATTATCGCAACGAGTTGACAGCCGGCACATATAAAAACGTGTTCCTTCTCGACACCAAGTTGCTCTATAAGCTAAGCAAGCGAATTGAACTATCAACCAGTCTGAATAATATTCTCAATCAGCGCTCTTATAATTACACCACCTACAGTCAGCTCTCTTCTTTCGAATCTAAGAGATGGTTGCGGGGGCGTGAACTGCTTTTTACGATTTCATTAAGGAAATGAGAGAAATGATAAAACTGAGACATATTTTCGGTATAATCGCACTGTTATTGATAACCGCAGNATGCGGAAACAGCAGGCACATTGACCAAAGTCTCGTCGATGCGGAAAGGAAATTGCAATCAAACCCCGATTCTTCGATTTTGATTCTTGATAAAATTCGTTTCGGTGAATTGTCTGAGGAGCAGGCTGCGTCATGGAGCCGATTAATGGCTAATGCGGAATTACAGCAGGGAAAAACATTTCTCACGGATGAAAATTTTGACGCAGCGTTAAAATATTATGAGACAGGCTCTGATACGCTTGCGTTAATAAATATGTATCAGCTTGCAGCCATAAAGATGCGGTGGTTAGGTAGACAAGATTCCGCAGTGCATTATCTTCTTAAAGCCATTGAAATAGTTCCTGACGCATCAGGCAAGTTTAAAAGCGAGTTATACACAAAGCTTTCCAATCTATATGCGTTCCCCACTCTAAAAAAGGATTATTCCATTGCCGTTAAGTATGCTAAACTCGCATTGTCGGAAGCCGTTACATCAGAGGACAAAGCTCGCGCCTTGCACGATATCGGATTGTTTTATTCTTTTCAAAACAATAATGACTCAGCCGTCATCTACATGGAAAGCGCATTGAATGAAGCNAATCCTGANGNNCCNGATTTCGCTACCTATACGCTTAACTATGCCAACATCCCCAATGTCGATTTGCAACGCTGCGTAGCATCTTTAAATCGGCTCAATGGGAACTCGTTGGGTAAATTGCTAACAATGGGATTTTTATATCTCAATCACTCAAAACTCGATTCCGCAACGCATTATCTCGCAGAATCAAGAAAACTATATAACGAGAATCCATTAGCCTATTCCATCAACACCTACAATAATCTCCTCCTTCTTGAGCAAAGCATCGGGCTGCTTACTACCGGTGTGGTAAACTCGGGCGAGGGTGTGGTGGCTAATGATTCTCTCAATATGATTCTTGATTTCCGGCGTAAGATTTCAAATGAACAGCGTGATTATAACAATCAGCTTCATGTCAAGCTGCTGGAGTCAAAAGCCAAGAGACAGTTTGCTTGGATTATATCGTTAGTTGCTCTGTTGTTGATTGCGGTAGTTTTTGGATTTTACGTGTGGCAGTCAAAGCGCAGGTTCCTTAAGTTGAAGCATCAGCTTGACCTCTTGAAGATAGAGCAGATATTGACCGAGTGCGAAGAGGATTCCAATGAAGCCGAAACGTCGACACGACTCATCAAAGAACGGCTGGATATTTGTATCGAGCAGTTCCGGACTTCAAAATTGCAAAGTGAAATCGAGAAGATGGAGATGCAGTACCGCAACACCGGCAACTATCCGTCGATTAAGGAAAGAGAGGCGGTGCAGAAAGGCTTGATTGGCTGCTTCGCTGATTTCATTGTGGATCTTAAAATGACAGGGGTCAAACTGAACAGGGAGGACATAATCACTTGCGTTATGACCTGTCTGAAAGATTCCAACATGGCTATCGCCGTGTGTCTTGGAGTCACCGACACGGCTATCAGGACAAGAAAAACTCGCTTGCGAGCAAAGTTGCCTCCCGAAATTGCCGGATTGATTGACCTGTGATGTAAAATGTTGCGGACGTGGATATTGCATCGCAATGTGAAACATTGGTGAAACATGTTTCTTAAGATGAAATAATTGTGAAACGGTGATTCTTTGGAGTCGCTGTCATGGTGCTATACCTTTGCGGGAAAACTGCAAACGGTATGAGAAATTTCAGCTTAATTTTATTGCTTGCGACTGCCTTGGCGGGCATTGCGCAAGTTCAGCCCGGCGATTCGATCATTGAAAATGATTCGGTGTTTACTGTTCGTCTCGACAACGTGGAGGTGAAAGCCTCGCGCAGCGTGCAGCGTTTGAGCAAAGGGGGATTGATAACTGATGTCAAGGGNACNGCCTTGGGCGAACTCGGCACATGCCGTGACGTGCTTGCTCAGCTTCCGGGAGTTAAAGAGAATGAGGGAAAGATTGAGATTCCGGGGCGCGGGACACCGCAAATTTATATCAATGGGCGTAAACTTGTGAACAGTTCTGAACTCGACCGTATTTCCTCAAAAGATGTTCGCTCGGTGGAGGTCGTGTTTAATCCCGGAGCGAAGTATGGCGCAGAGACAAGGTGTGTGATTCTCATTAAGACTGTCGGGAAACCGGGTGATGCGTTAAGCGGCTCTATACAGGCATCGGGAAGACAGGCGCATTCCTTCTCGCAATCCGATAATCTGTTCCTTAACTATCGAAAAGACGGACTGGATCTCTTCGGCGCTTTCAATTACGATTATTCGCGGAGATATCAGAAGCAACGCAATGAGACTGCCATACTGACGGATGCCGCCGACTACCTTGTTCGTTCGGATATACGGATCTATCCAAAGGGTAGTGCCTATTCGACTAATATAGGAGCTAATTGGCAGATAAACGAAAATAATTATGTCGGAATAAAATATGAATATTCGGCAACGCCTAATTCTCGATCCCATTGGTCGACTCATGAAACTGTAATACGAAATAACGATCGGGAGAATGAAATCATTTACGATACGAATTGGGAAAGAAATTCCTTGCCGGTCCATCTTGTCAATCAATATTATCAGGGGAAAGTCAGGAATTTAGCCCTATCAATCAATAATGACTATTATTATGGGTCTCAACGCAATAATCAGTCGGTATATGAGGTTGATCTATCAGGCGGCGACAGAGCTTCATTGAGCGTCAATAGGATAAAGAGTGAGATGTTCGCATCAAAAGGCGTGGCGGAATATTCGTTTGGTAATAATACATTGGAATTCGGTTACGAGATAACAGCTACCGACCGGCACGATATATTCAAAAATGAAATGAGCGGACTTCCTGATGCTGACGACCGAATAAAGGAAACTACCGGAGCCGGATTTGTCGCCGTCAATATTCCGATAAAGCGCGTTGAACTGTATGCCGGGTTAAGATATGAGCATACTTCCTCCGACTATTATCAGAATGACGCGTATGTTTCGGCTCAGAGCCGCAAATACAGCCGTTTCTACCCGAATATTGACTTTACTTTTCCAATAAAAAGTGCCAAATTCACCCTTTCCTACGAATCCAAGACAAAACGGCCGTTATATAGCCAGTTGAGCAGCAGCATCCAATATGATGACCGTTTCACCTACGAAACCGGCAATCCATTGCTCAAGTCAGAACGGATCCACACTAT
>WFLX010024718.1_pt1 | contig 11534 bp, 9 predicted proteins | sample 4967041 | NCBI WGS metagenome assembly WFLX01 (sample SAMN12857096, study PRJNA449069) | gut metagenome | isolation source: stool from male and female vole | host: Microtus ochrogaster | place: USA:Florida | collected 2017 | reverse complement strand
TTCTATCACAAAAGTCTCTTACCTCTACAAATATTTGTAGAGGTAAGAGAGAAAACAATTACATCATTGCATTCGCCATCTTGGTGACTATCTTATTCAGACGCGCTGATTGCGCTGCTGACAGTTCCGATCCAGCATTCTCAAGCTTCTTTTGCAATGATTCTGCCGACTCAAGGAGTGAAGCATACTCGGTCATGGCACTCATATCGCCTGCCTGAGCCTTCTTTACAAGTGTCACTGTCTTATCGCAGTATTTCTCATATTCATCAAGGATTTTATCCCAATCTTCACCTGATGCAATAGCCACTGGCTCAATTACTCCTTCGTCAGCCTCTGTTTCATCGCCGGAAATTGAACTTCCTGAGTCTGATCCTGTATAAGCCTTAAATTTCGCACTGNTATATTGGGNTTTCAATATGAGATAGGCTCCTTTCTCGCGTATAATGTCCCACATTGCACTTGCTTTGCCATCCCACTCGGATTTTGGCCCTGATTTATCCAGAACTGCCCTATAGTTTCCAGCCTTAAGATAATGATTATAATCACCNGCATCATAATCAACCTTGTCCTCAATTTCATAGTATCCGAAATCGGTGAGTTCATTCAGGTCCTTATCAAGAATCACTACATCCATATCGAAGTTGTAGTTGGTGGCAACATCCTCCTTCACAATTACTTGAAGTGTTGAAGCAAGTTTGACATAAGGTGTGTCATCATCACTGAACTCACTGAGTGATATTTTTACATCCTTGGAATCAATGGTGAGGAAATTACCGAGATCTCCGAGTTCCGGTTTCAATTCCAATGTCACGGAATTGGGGTCATCCTTGCCTCCTCCACAAGACACCATTCCTACAAGAATTAGGAGCGAAAGTACCGTTCTGCAGATCTTCCACACAGGAACGAGTCCTGAAAACATTTCTTTTTTCATGATGATAATTTTTAAGAATTATTATTACACTTGCAAAGTTAGCGACTAATTCTCAACAATAATAATTCCATTTTAGTCCATTTTTCGTTCCATTATCTCCTTCTTCCTCTTAATTCCAATTATTATCATTAATTTTGAAATAGAAAAAAACAGACTTCATACCAAATAAAAACTATAAGAAATGAAGAGACGACATACCATAGATATAGAAGAACTTAACCGATTAAAAAAAGAAGTCGAGAAGTATCTCAACTTCCCCCTCAATACCCCGGACGACTACAATCGTCTGGCAGATACTCTTAATGACAAGGGTTGCGGACGCGTCAGTGCTACAACTCTCAAACGAATATGGGGATATATCTCCGACACCGGCGACAATTATCGTCCCAATGCCTATACAGTTGCCATTCTTTGCAAATACCTTGGATTCAAAGATATTAATGAATTTTTATCCTCAGATTTTCCCATCCAATCTAAGGATTATACCGGGGAATTTATTGAAAGCAGATTGATTCCACAAGATGCAGAAGTGGAGTTGCGTTGGCAACCAAACCGTATCTGTATATTACGCCACGAAAAGGCTACTCTTTTCCAAGTAAGCCATGTTGAGAATTCCTCCACGCTTCGGGAAGGCGATTGGGTGGAATGTGGATGCTTCACTCAGCATGCTCCAGCATATTTTACCCGAGTTTTCCGTGAAGGTTCTCTCCCGATGACCTACATAGCTGGGTCAGCAAATGGCATCACATACCGAATTTTGACCGATTGACTAATCCAATTACCTTCCATCCAATCTTTCTATCTCCACTTTAATTTCATCCGCTATCTTCTCACCCACCCACCCCATCTCTTCATACTTACACCCTGACTTCGACAACTCATTTATCATGCTGTTAGTAACATCAGCTGCAATACGAGAACGTTCGAAAACTACAGAATCTATATACATTCCTGATTCTTCATCAAATCCACATCCCAACCTCTGGAATCTTTCACGAAGCTCTTCCATATATTTATCATAGATATTCTCATATTTCGACCTTCCAAACTCATACTCTTCTATACTGCTCTTTTTCTGGTTGGCGGAGAGTTCGGAGAATTCGTTTTCCTTCACATTAACATTATCTTTAGAGCTTTTAATATTTCTATCGTCAACCACTGCTTCACTCCCCACATCCGAAATCCGTTGCCCTATTTCTTCCTCAACGAGCTTTATATCTGAACTCTCAATGATATCATTTTCAAGCAAACCTACAGCCGGAGTTTCAATCTGAGTCTCTCTATTCGGCAAGATACTTCGATAGCCAAGGATTACCNCAATACTAATGATTGCCAATGTAGCACACACTATCAATAGCGGCCTCATACCAGGNTTACCATTCTTCCTCCCAAGTATATCCAAAACCTCCTGCATTGAAATCCTATTATCTGGATCTTGCTGCTTACACGCCTCCCGAAGTTTCCGATATCGGGGTTCAGGCAAAAGAATCTCCAATAGTTTTCCGAAAGAATANACATCTGCCCTAGAATCAGACACAGTGGGAGTCTGCTGTTCAGGAGCTCCAAATTCTTCTGTTCCAAGCGATCGCTTGAAGATTAGAGAATCCTCGCTATCCCCGAGTCCAATATCAATTATTTTTGCATCATTGCGCCATGTAATAAGGATATTGTCAGGCTTGAGATCCCTATGAGAGATGCCCAATGAATGCATATAGACAAGGGCATCAGCAATCTGGCGTGCAATTCCAACTCTCATGTCAAGCGACAGATTCTTATGTTCACAAAGAAACTCATCCAAAGTGTTTCCTTCCACATATTCCATCAATATCACAGGTCCTGCTTCTGGATGAATCTCAAATCCAAATATCCCGACTACATTAGGATGGGAGATCCTGATTCCAAGAGAATACTCCTTCCTCAACCTTCCTATCTCTTCCCGATGTGTACGAAGCTCTTCCGGGAGTCCCTTCAAGACAAACCTGCGNCCNTCTCGCACAGTAAGCCAGAGCACATTCCTTATGCCCTGTTTATACGGTTCTAAAACATCCCCTATGTAAGATCCCTCGGCTGGTCCGGAAATCGAATTGTTTATCATATCACATACTCCAAATAGTTGTCCGAATTGATATTACAATATCTTNAAGGCTATGGCTGCGCAAGCTTCAGCATCCGCCAACGCATGGTGATGCTTCGTCAGATCATAACCGCAACGTTTTGCAACTGTAGGAAGTTTGTGATTTGGCAATGAGNGCCCGAATATACGACGGGANGCCGTGCAAGTACAATGAAATTTGTAGTTCGGATAAGTCATCTCAAACCTTCTGAAAGCAGCCTTCAGACACCCTTCATCGAATCTACTGAAATGAGCAACCAGCGGTAAGCCCTCAATCAAAGGAACGATTTCAGCCCATACTTCAGGAAATGTATCAGCATCATCTGTATCAGCCTTAGTTAAACCATGCACCAAAATATTCCCCGGACTATAATAATTAGGCACCGGATGAATAAGCTTATAAAATTTTTCTTTAACCTTACCCTCTCTTACAATCACTATTCCTACACTACATATACTGCATGGATTACTGTTGGCTGTCTCAAAATCTATTGCTGCGAAATTTAACATATTCTAATCTATATATTCTCTATTATATATTACGCCTTAGGTTCATTTTTATTTTGATTCATATTATTTCACCCTTTATTAATTAAAACTTTTACCGGTCTTGTTTTTTCAGTTACTTGTTTTGTTTATTTNTGATTGGTACATTATTTTTGCACAATTAAACNTGAATTTTGTAACTCTTCTTATCCACTTACCCAATTTTATGGAAAATCTCTTTTCTTTTAATCATGATTTTTTCGATTTTGTAGACAATAACTTATTTATTGAGCCAAATTCATTGCTTCTGAAATATCATAATAAGGATTTAGGATTTGATCTCAGTTTCGCAATCACACAAATAGAAAGCCGCAAGAAAACAGAAAAAAAGCTACGAAGTTTTATAGGTCATAAGGAATTTCTATTTCCCACTCTCCTTTCAGCAGAGCAGGCGAGTAATGAAGCCGTTGCCCTATTTCACTCCTCTCTGATAAATGATGAAAAATCAGTTCTTGATATGACCGCAGGATTAGGTATAGATGCCATGACATTTGCAACCTCGGGAAACAAGGTTACCGCATGTGAGATTGACCCCTTGAAGGCTCGCATACTCGAACATAATGTTAAGGTAATGGGCATACCCGGTTTAAAAGTTATGGCGGTAAATTCAGTGGATTGGCTTAATAATTCCCAAAGCCACTTTGATCTTATATTCATTGATCCCGCAAGGAGAACCGGTGATAATAAACGCGCCTATAATCTTCATGACTGTATGCCCGACATAATTGAAATTGAAGATTCAATCCTCCGACATTGCGATAGATTACTTATAAAGGCCTCCCCTTTGCTTGATATATCACAAACTATTAAAGATATCAGAAATGCCACTTCAATCAGAGCTATATGTGTAAACGGTGAGTGTAAAGAGATACTTATAGAAGCACGCGGATCAGAAATGGATCTTGACAGGTATGATACAAATCATTTATACGACAAGGCTAATGATATCGCTGCAAAAATATTAAAGGAAGCAGTGGATCTGTCAGACACCGGAGAGATAAAAAGTAAATTTAGCTATCTTGAACATTCCTTAGAATCGGATAAGGAGAATCTAATCAATTATGCTTCCCACCAGGATATCAAACCGGGATGCTATCTCTATGAACCTAACGCAGCTTTAATGAAACTCTCACCATGGAAAGAACTCTGTAAAAGATTTGAATCTTTGAAAAAACTTGCTCCCTCGACTCATCTCTTCGTTTCTGACAGATACTATGCTGACTTTCCGGGTAGAAAATTGAGAATTGTAAAAATACTGGAAAAAAAAGACCGGAAAACCCTTAAAGGCTTTCCGGCTAATGTTGTTGTCAGGAATTATCCTCTGTCAGCCACTGAATTGAGAAAACAATTAGGAGTTAAAGAGGGCACCGATAACTTTATTTATGGTACTCGTCTAAAAAATCCTATCCTAATTCTTGCCATTCGTTGACTTTTGTCAGAATCTGAATCCGGCTGACAGAACAATCTGGCTATTATTTAGTGACAAGCTTGATTGTGGTGATTCGTAAGAAACTCGTGACTCGTATGGAGCAGCTACATCAGGTGTATATGCATGATAAGTGGAGTTCATATTCTTATACACATACGCAAGATCAATACTCAGTTGTTTAAATCTATATCCTAAACCACATGTTATATAGTTGGTATGATTGTCAACTCGGTAGTTGGGCAATGTGCCGGAAGTGTAGATTGTCTCTTTGTTATCCCTTACATTTTCTTTAACCGGAGAAGTCACGTGACAATAACCTGNTCTTACACTGAATGCCGGAGTAACTCTATATTCAGCTCCAAGTCTGAAAGTACTTGTAGATCTGTAATACTCTTTTATATCATTGTTAGTATCATAATAGTAATCATTCTGACCGAAACCAAACGGTTTGGAAGAAGCTCTTGTTTCAGGAGCCTTGGAAGAACCGGAGGCTCCACTGAACCAACCCCAGTCCCAATCATCATATCCCCAATCATCGTAGCCCCAGCTGTTACCTATACCATAACTTCCGGGTTCTGAGAACTTCATCTTTTCATAAGGGGTCCACTCATAGTCAAATGACAATATGAAGTTATTACCAATAACTCCGGCAATACTGCCGATAAGTTTCCAAGGTGTGCGGAAACACATATCGTTATAGCCATAGTTACCATTATTAGTAAGAGCTGTTCCTTGATAGCCGTTACCATACTGATAATTAACTTCACCTCCAAACGTTTCTGTAAGACTTAACCACGTCGGAGTGTGGAAGGCAAATCCTAAGCGTAATTCCTGAATTGGTTTGAGAATAAGGCCCAATTGATAATTGAAACCGCTACCATTAATATTATAATAATTATTTAGACGCCAATTCGCATTCATCGTCTCAACTACATCATTGTTGTCAGGAACGTATGCATTCGNCAGGTTTTCACCCCACATTGAGGTTAGTGTATAGTTAAAGTTAACTATATCGAAGTTCATTCCCCAATATAATACATTGGCTATGTTACCTCCGATGGCTATATTATATTCATCAAGTGAACCTTGTTCTTGCACATGAAACATTCCGGAACCTGTGGTATTATTGCCCCATTGACCATACCAACGGGTATCTACTCCTTCGCCATTAGAGCTGACCAGATAGCTATCGTAACCGAGAATTGAAATCCAGGGGGCAGCATAGCCACCATCCGTAGGATTATATGGATCAAAACTTATCCCTCCGTTACCGTTAGTCACTGTGGCTACATCATGCACTGTCAATTCATTCGAATTGCTCACACCGGCTATATAGTTGCTCAATGATGTATTGAGAGTAGGAATATTACCGGCGTACTGACGATTGAACGATGCTCCTTTATTATAAGTAAAACCTATATTTACATTCGGGAAGGTATAACTTGGCAACTTTAGAGTGAACACAGCTCCTATGTTGTTTAACAGGAATTTGGTCTGATCTACAGTATAGCTTGAACCCTGTGACTTGGAGGTAGAACTTTGACAATCAAGATCCAATGTAAAACCAATCTCATTGCTACGATATACTCCAATACCGGCAGGATTCTGTGAAAGCGTGGAGAGATCTCCACCTAAAGCTCCGAACGCTCCACCCATCGACATGAAGCGCGCTGTCCCCTTCATATCTGGCTGAGAAATTCTATAACCGTCAATGGCACTTTGACCAAATGTCACTCCTGCTGAAGCAAGGGACAACGACATCAGTATCAATGGTTTTTTCATATTTCTATCCTTCTAATGTTTTCAATCAATTATATGAATTATTAGCATTTCCGTGACCCGGATTTATCTATGACGGCCACCTCCTCCGCTACGTGTTCCTCCCGTGCTTCTGCTTCCTCCAAAACTTCCTCCTCTATTTGACGATCCACTTCTTCCGGTGTTGAAACTACGGTTGGAATTAGAATTACCTGTGTTGTAATTTCTATTGGAGTTATTATTATAGTTGGTATTCGTATTTACCCGATGTCCGCTATTATTGGAGTTATGAGTATTGTTGGCAGGACGCGAAACAGTGCCGTTTACATTGTTTCCGGGTCGAGAGGTATTGGTGTTGACGGTGCCTTGAGGAACTCTGTGGCCACCATTAACATATTCCCATTTTCCATTATTGTTTACTACTCCGACATGACCGCTGCCCGGACGTGATTGTGCACTCGTGGCTGGACGGACATTGCCATTGACGTTATTATTTGAACCCGGTGCAGGACGGTGATTATTCATGTTCTGATTACCGGACATTGAGCCCCCGGGTCGATTACCGTTTACATAAGAAGGTGTGTTGTGGGCGTATGAGGGACTGCCGACACCGGGACGATGATTGCCCGACCATCCGGGTGCCGGACCTACAGGACGAGTGCCATTTGGACGCCAGTTAGCCATAGGAGGTAGCGCACCCCAACCGGGTCCCCAGCCCCAACCGGGACCCCAACCCCATGCAGGTCCCCAGCCCCAGCTCCATGATGGACACCATGCCCATGAAGGACCCCAACCCCAACCGGGTCCCCAATTCCATGCATACCAAGGATCATAGAAAGATAAATTCCATCCCCAGCTACCTATATTGAGTCCCCATCGGTTATAATAAGGCCAGCCATACGAATAATAAGGCGAGAAAACCGGTAATCCGGCATCATTAATTACGATTTCCACATTACCGTAGGCATTCGCCAATACATCTCCAAGTACGTCTGCATTATCTACAACTATGGTAGGATTGTAGAACTTCTGTATCTGTTGTGTATAAACAAAATCTTCACCGTTTTCAACCCCCGAGCCTATTGTGTCAATAGGAGTCACGTAATATTGATCACGTCGATTATATGCATCCACATCCATATCTGCCATATTAGCTATATAGTTGGATTGCTTATTGGAGGTTTTCTTGGTAGGCTGATTCTTATTCTGATTTTTGTTAGGATTATAGTAGATGTCATCGTCAAAATAACTTTGGGCTGAAACAGTTGACGAGGCCATCAATATTAGTGCGGAAAGGATGAGTTGATGTTTCATAATCATTATCTTTGTTAATGAGGAGATTTAGTTCATTCTTCTTTACTTATCTGACACTTAAACGTAAAAAAAGTTTAATTCTTATATCATTTTCATACAAATGCCTTCATTTAAAATCTTAAATAAAAATCTTTACATAAATTTCTATATTTTTGAGTAGGATTACCCGATAGATCAAACATTATCAACATCTCTTCTTCCGGCAATTCTTTTTCTGACCCTTCTTCTATAGAATATTCTATCATTACGCGTTTTGTTTTTGAGTTTACATTATCCTTAATGTAACAAATGCGTCGTTGGGAAAGTCCTGATTCTTCTCCCGCTGTCAACAGGGTATCTTTCATTTCTATAGGACTAATAAGTGCCAGTCGGCCACCCGAATTCAGTAACCGCCTCCCCTTGGATACCAGTATTTTTGGTGATAACTCTCCCTGATGTCTTGCTTTTTCACGAGAAGTTGAAGGCTTATCAATACCGGAATCAAAGAATGGTGGATTACTTACTATCAAATCATATTTCTTTGCTATATCAAGGCTATCCAATTTGTCAAAAGAGCAAGTATACACATTGATCCTGTCTGCCCATGGTGAGGATGTTACATTTTCTATAGCCTCTTCCACAGAAGCTGTATCTATATCGATTGCATCTATTCGAGCCATTACATTTCTCTGGGCCAACATTAAGGCAATAAGGCCACACCCCGTACCGACATCAAGCATCTCAATACCTTCCGGAGAGGCCCAGGCTCCTATCAAAACCCCGTCTACACCAACTTTCATGGCGCTTTTTTCGTGCTTGACCGAGAATTTCTTGAATCTGAAAAGTCTTTCCTTCATTATATTTGATTTATTGGTATTTTTCCACAAAGATACTCACAACCTATAAAAAATGAGTGATAATGTTGAGAAAAATGTCTAACTTTGTATATGCAAATGATAAAACCCCATATTATGAATTCTTCTTCCTCTGATATTCACGTCAGTGGCTCTATAATCGCAGAATTTCCTTCTGAAGACGATACACAAGCTTTCAAATTCGGCAATGAGATTCCGATTCTTCCTTTAAGAAACGCGGTCACTTTCCCGGGCCTTCCCCAACCTATTAATCTTAAGAATGAAGCTGATCTGAAAATTGCTGAAGAATTTTATAATTCAAAAGAATGTGTGCTTGCAATACCGGTCAAAAATCCGGATTCTGATGCAAATCGTCTAAGAGATTTTTTTTCTTATGGTACAGTTTGTAAAATCGGTAAAATAATTAAAATGCCGGATATGGATCCGGTGGCATTTCTAATGTCAGGGCCAAGGGCACGTTTGAAAAAAATCATCAGCAAAAATTCTCCTGTTACAGGTGAAATCACTGTTAGCCAAACTTTAATGCCGGATGACAGTTACGAGACAACATGCCTTATTGAAAACGTAAAAAACCAATTCTCAAAACTGCTCGCATTTGTTCCTGAACAAGAAAAGCAACGCTTTAACTTTGAGGTTGACGACATGGAATCTGAGCCTACCGGTGCCATTTTCTTCATGATAACCAATTCTCCCCTCACTCATGAAGAAAAAGCGGGTCTCTTGGCTTCCAAAAATTTTAAGTTACTGTTGGAGGACTTTCTGAGATATCTCGATCTTTCTCTGCAGAAATTGCAGATACAAGCTAATATCCACATGAAGACCCACCAGGATCTTAACAGTCAGCAACGCAATCATTTCCTTCAGCAACAGCTCCGAAATATTAAAGAAGAGCTTNGCGAAGGTGAAGCATCCGAACNAAGNGAACNAAGCGAAANGGCAANAAAGATTCNTTGGAGTAAAGAAGCTAAAGNACANTTCGAAAAAGAATTAAAAAAACTTGAACGGTATAATCCCGGTAATCCGGAATATTCTATTCAATATTCATATCTTGACACTCTTCTCTCCTTNCCTTGGGATAAATATTCTCCTGACAGTTTCTCTTTATCAAAGGTNGAAAAAATTCTTGACCGTGATCATTTCGGNCTCGAAGAGGTGAAGGAACGCATAATCGAACACATGGCTGTCCTGAAATTACGTAATGATATGAAAGCTCCGATTATCTGTCTTTATGGTCCTCCGGGTGTTGGCAAGACTTCGCTTGGAAGATCCATAGCAGATGCCCTCGGTAGAGAATATACCCGTGTCTCTCTTGGTGGTCTCCATGATGAAGCTGAAATAAGAGGTCACCGACGCACTTATATCGGAGCTATGCCGGGTCGCATAATTTCTGCCTTAGAAAAATGCGGAGCAGGAAATCCTGTGTTTGTTCTTGACGAAATAGATAAAATTGGCAAAGATTTCAAAGGGGATCCTTCTACTGCTTTGCTTGAAGTGCTTGATCCTGAACAAAATTCAAAGTTCCATGACAATTACATAGATTTCGATTACGATTTATCTAAGATTCTTTTCATTGCTACGGCAAANAATCTTTCAGATATTTCTCGGCCTCTCCTCGATCGTATGGAGATNATCGAAATCAGCGGTTATATACCTGAGGAAAAGATTGAAATCGCCTCTCGTCATCTTGTCCCAAAAAGTTTGGAGGAACATGGNTTGGCAAAAGATGAGATAAAATTCAGTAAAGCNGCTCTTGACTATATCGTCAATAGATATACCAGAGAGTCAGGTGTACGTCAATTGGAGAAAAGAATAGCAAAAATTCTGAGGAAAATTGCTCGATTGAAAGCTTCTGAAAAACCATATCCGCGCCTTATAGATATCAATGAAGTAAAAGATCTCTTGGGTAAGGAAGACATAACTCCTGAATTGTATGAGAATAATAAATTTGCCGGAGTGGTGACAGGACTCGCCTGGACCCAGGCCGGTGGAGAGATTCTTTTTATTGAAACCTCTATTTCTCCCGGTAAAGGTGAAAAACTCACATTAACAGGCAACCTGGGCGATGTAATGAAGGAATCAGCTGCAATTGCTCTTCAATACTTGAAAGCACACGGCGCTAAATTAAATATTNATCCTGACGTTTTCTCCAAAATTAATATTCATATACACGTACCGGAAGGTNCTATTCCAAAGGACGGTCNTTCNGCAGGCATAACAATGGCAACTTCAATNGCATCTGCATTGACCGGAAGAAAAGTAAGAGAAAAAATAGCCATGACGGGTGAGATAACATTAAGAGGTAAAGTTCTTCCTGTAGGGGGAATAAAAGAAAAAATTCTTGCAGCAAAACGCGCAGGTATCAAAGATATTATTCTTTCGCATGAAAATCAAAAGGATATAAGGGAAATCAACAAACGCTATCTCGCAGATTTGACTTTTCACTATGCGGATACAGTTGAAGAAGTACTCGACTTTGCGCTGCTTGACGAACAGGCAGAGAACAAATTTGATATCTGATTCAACTCATATATCAAAAATACCGGAAGTCGGCAATATCTTGGAATATTGCCGACTTCCGGTATTTTTGAT
>WFLX010318833.1_pt1 | contig 11536 bp, 7 predicted proteins | sample 4967041 | NCBI WGS metagenome assembly WFLX01 (sample SAMN12857096, study PRJNA449069) | gut metagenome | isolation source: stool from male and female vole | host: Microtus ochrogaster | place: USA:Florida | collected 2017 | reverse complement strand
GCACAGCCATCGAAAGCGCCCACTTCCAGCTCCGAGGTATCAGCAAGCTTCGGATCATTATCAGTATTTACAAAACGATCCGTGATATTTTGATTGATCAAGCCCCTTCCCGGAAGGCAGGTCATAATTTGATATGTCCCATCCGAAAGTGTTTTATACAAAATATAATTATCAAAGACATAGTCACCGGCTGCCGTTACCGTTCTTAAAGCATTACAATTTCGGAATGCGGTAGGTGCAATTTCTTCACACGCCTCGGAAATAATGATGCTCTGCAAGTTCTCACAGCTGTCAAAAGCATACTCCGGAATACTGGTAACGCCCGGCATCTCAATACTTGTAATCCAGTCATTGCCCTTTGTCTGGTTCTCATTACCCTTAGGCTGCTGGGGATAATTTGTTTCATAAGCAGACAAAGCCATCCTATCCACAAAGTATCCTGAGAACAGACCGGAATGATAATCACCATCATTCGCGCTGACAATGCTCAGATTATCATTGTTATACAAATCCTCTCTTGAAAGTCCCAAATCCCCTGAAACATCATCCGCCATTTTCAGATAGATCCAGTTGTTCTCGTTTTGTGGAAGATAAAATGATTTAATGTCAATTGATGTCACCGCCTCAGGCAATTTCAGATTCCTCGTCTCCGCTACCAGTTGAAGATCCTGAAACGTCGGTGTCAGTATCTCATTTTCTGATACCCCGTCTCCCGGTATTGTTTTGTGTTCAAATCTATCGCGTACCTCTGGTTCCAAAGCATAATAATGCGGATAGTCGATCAACAGATTTTCACCAGCCGCCTCATCACGGATCACGTAATAGTGATTTGTTCCCGAAGATCGATAACAGATCCTTGTGCCAATAGAATTAATATAATGGGAATCATCCTCCATCGCATAATCAAATGGTCCATATCCAATCGCCATATCGCCTTCAAAATACAGCATATCCCCGCCTGTAGCAAAAGCGCTGTCTGCGATCTCTATCTGTGTATTGGAAACCGGCGTTCTCCAAATGACTTCTGTCAGTTTCGGACAGTTGGAAAATGCATCAGCACCTATGGACTGTATGCTACTGCCAATCACAACCTTACTCAGTTTATCACATCCCGAAAATACACCCGCACCAATCTCCTGAATCGAATCGTCAGGGATTGTAAGGCTCAAAATATGCTTTTTGATAGCCGTTTCAAAACAGTCATCGCCCAGCTCTGTCACTTTGTAATCTGCAACTTTACCCGGAATATCCAAATCAATATCCTTCTGATTGGACGGATCAATAAACTTACAGGAGATAATCGTTGCCGTATGCGTAGCGTCATCTGTTTCAAGATCAAAACGGTAGGGATCGATACCAACCTCATAATGTTCCATACCGTTTATGTCCAGATACTTATACGGGACATACTTAGCTGCAGATGTCGACGCACGCCAGGTTGCCCTTCTAGGCAGCGCCTCCTGCATACCGTTAACCGGATAGATGGTACTCATCGGGCCAAAAACATAAAAATCCTTATTTGCCACATACTGAAACAGATTTTTATCATAAGTCGCCATGCAGCTATCATCCAGAAATGTTAAACTGGACAAAGCAGGACACTCAGAAAAGGTATCCATCGGGATCCTTTCTTCATTATTGGTGCCAAAATTCGCAGGCATCGTAACATTTCTCAAACTGTTCCGTCCGGCAAGGATAAAGTTTCCAAGACGGGAATTGTAGGAAACATCATTCTCATTCTTCACCATTTCCTGATAGCTTGAATCCGTATGGCTTTTGTATTGCATGATATTAGCGGGGAAGACAAAATCCTCCATCAGTGGTCTCGTACCTGATGCTGAATCCATAGCAAAAGCCGCTTTCCCTATCGCAACACTGGAACTTTCTGGGAAAGTGACGGTGAACAATTTGGGAGTATTATAAAATGCATATTCGCCTATTGTAACATCACCTGCATGTGAGAAATCCACATCCGCCAAATTCCCACAATCAGCAAACGCTCCGAAACCGATTTCCTCAATCCCATTCGGAATTACGATGGACACCAAGGCAGGACAGTTCTGGAATGCTTCCTTGCCAATCTGTTTTGTACTGCCGAAATGTATCGTATTCAAATCACGACAGGATCTAAATACATAATTGCCTATATAATCAACACTTTCAAAATTCACTTCTTTTATATAAGAATTTTCAAACGCGCTGTCGCCAATATAAGCAATGTTATTACCTGCAGTCATACTGTATACGTTAGAGGCGCCTTTAAAAGCATTTTCACCAATCGCCCGGATACTTTGCGCATACCGGCACAGGTATCCATTAGCATCCAGCGTAGTTCCCTGCGCAATATTGCCACCCTCCTCATCAACCCTCTTAAAGACATAGATCTCTCCGTCATTAGGCGTATTCTCTGTAACACAAGTATTATTGACATTACCCGTTACCCAATTTCTGCCAGACGTGTGATTTGTCACTTTTACAAGCGTAAAGCCTCTTAGGCTGCTTCCCTGGGATGATGTATGGTTATCGCAATAAAACATCCCTTTATGCAGCGAATCCATATCTGTTGCACCGGAAAGACTTAAATTGTCACAATTGACCTCGCTGATCGTCGGAAAATAGCTGTCGTTAAGCTCATTTGCCGTTCTGTAGTTCTGTACGGCCGGAAGATAAGTATTATTATACCAGTCTTCATATTCACCCGGGAAATAGCGTTCAATGGTTTTCCGCACATCACTCTGCGACGCGTCCTCCGGCGTCTTACTTGGATCAAGGGCAAATGTCTTATTTTCAACATTGTCTGTGATATACTGGTTACATTCCGTCACGCTGGCATACTCGTAAGATGCTACGATATTAGACGAAAGGCTTAAATGTCCCGTTGCCACTTGACTGTTATAACCGCAGATCACACCCGCGTTACGTATTCCGCCAATCTCTCCCGGGATAAAATACTCGAATTTCCACTCCAGTCGTCCTGAAGATGTAGGATCAGCTGTCTCAATAATCTCATAGGAATAATATGTTGTTTTTCCGGATGATGACAGGAAATCCGGGCTTTCAAATTCATCATTTCGATCCTGCCCACTATCTGCACTATAAGAAAGTGGCTCGTTGATATTCGCCGCATTGCCGCTTACACTATCCGCCTGTGCAACACCCGAATAATCCGCCGGAATGGCAGCCACCATGACAGAGCTGACAAGACATACGCCTGCAACCGCCTTTCTGATCCTTTTTTTCATTTTAACATTTAATTTAAGACCCTTCATCATCATACTCCTTTTCCTAAACTAAACATGCTATTTTTATAATCAGCCTTGCTTTACAACAGCCTATCTGTAATAATGTTATAAAACAGGCATGCCGATACCAATCTATTTATTTTACCGGATCCGCTTTGCCACCACAACAAACCGTCCGTTAGCTTCCTGATAATCACAAGTAGATAACGTCAGCAGGGAATCCCCATATACTGCCGTTACCCCGGTATCATAATATGCCATATCCGCCATCTCCTGCATATACGAATTAAATTCCTCCTCCGAATAAGCGTCAATGAACTGATAATACTTAAACACGACCTGTTCCTCATTGTACACCTTTGACCGGAAGGCGTACATCACCTGATAAACCCCTTCCTCATAAATCGTATCAAAGGTGATGTAAGGATGTTCCTTATAATAACTCTCACTCTCATACTTCGGCAGGCTGGCAAACATCTTCCCGCTCGTCATATGGTGCCCGTAGATGATATAGTTGTCATTCCCCTTGACGACATCGCAGCCACAATCCAGAAACAACGCGCCCGCCCTGTCTTCCTTCTGGTCAAAATTGTGATCCAGATAATATGTATTATCACCACACTGCATCACAGGGTAGTCAATTATTGTATCGTCAATTTTGATCCATCCGATTAGGTTTTTATTAGAATTATATAAAGTAATATACTTATCCAGCACATCCGGGATCTCTGTTTCTTCTTCCTTAATTACCGTATAAAAAGGATTCTGCGCCTGCGGCTGCCCTGCCAGAGTGTCCGAGCCGATCAGATTGGACAGATGCTCCCAACGCTGCTCGCTTCTGTCCGCCCGGATGTAATAAATCGCAAAATACCCGATACAGGCAGCTGCCACGATGGAACAGGCAGCGATCCAGAGTCTTCTGCGCTGGTCTGCCTTTTTCATCTCATGCCTGATCTGTGCCTGCATCTCTTCATCATAATCTTCCAGACGCCTAATCTCTTTTTTCTCTGCTTTTGTTCCTGCCGCGCCTTTTTTCTTGGAAGCTTTATAGACACCCACACCCTTTTTCCCTGAGGCTGCATTCTTAAAACCGTCCGAATCTTTTANTTTTTGATACGCCGTATAGACCTCGTCGTCAAACTGATGTCCTAACTGCGACTCAAACTTTATCTGACCGGAATTCAACAGTCCATATAGCTGCTTTAATTCCTCCGGTTTTTCAATATCATATTTTTGCCTTAATACTTCTATTTTTTTCTTGTCACGTATCGCCTCCGGCGAGCTGTCCCGCCGACGGTTCCCAGAGCCTGTAGTTCTGTTCTGTACATTCGCCATTTTATTCACCGAATCAATATGTAGCTGTTGACTAAGATATTATACACCATTTTTCTTCATTTTTCCATAAAATCTTGTCAAATGATATAATTTATTTCATTTTATCATATTTTATGTTCTCCTGCCATTCTGTTAACTATAATAATATTTTACAACAGATCAAAATATTTGCAAGGGGTTTTCTTTCTGGCATATTTTAACAACAGCAGCCCTTCCCTTGAATTATTTTTGGCAAATGGCTCTGCCTAAATAGTAACCATTTCTTATTCCGGTCATAAGATATACCATAAATGTTTCATAAGGAGTAAATATTATGAGTGATTTATCAGCTACCCAGTGTGGATGCTCTGGCAATGACAGAAGCGGCTGTGGTTGTGGAAACTGGATCTGGATCATCCTGATCATCTTTTTCCTGAACAACTGCTGCGGTGGGGACTCCCGTGATGACTCATGCGGATGCGGATGTGGCAGCGGATTAAGCAATCTTTTCGGCGGCAACGGCAATGGCTCCTGCTGTGAATGGATTATTATCCTGCTCGTGCTCTTCAACTGCTGCGGCAATAACTCTTCAGGCTGCTGCTAATGTAAGCGGATCTCTACCAAAGCAAACGGGGGCTGCCTTTCGGCAGCCCTTTTGCATCTATCCGTCAATGAGATTTTACGGGGAATATCTTTTGTTTTTCATTTTTACTTTCGGCAGTTCATAAACTATAACAGAAACAGGGTAAAGGCTTACGCATATGGAAGATTTACGCCATAATAAAATCGACGACTTGGACCGCCGCTGCAGTACGGATACCACTATCCTGCTGAAAGNGCTCTCTCTCTTTNTCNCATCTGNCAGACAGCCGGAGCTGCTNCTGTTAGTCAANTTCATGGAGCTGCAGCAGCTGATACAATGGATGCGAAGTCCCCGTCAACGCTGTGAGCCCATGGGAATCGACGACTATGAACAGGTATTTGCCGCAATCAGGCCGTCCCTGACCGAACCGACCGCCCAAAAGCTGGAACAGTTTATCAACATGGCATCTATGTTCCGAATGTATCAGCAGATGAAAGATCTGATGGAGGCGCTTGGGCCGCTTTCTGCCGACAACATCTTCCAAAGCTGTTCCGATACATCAGGCGGCGGTTCAAGCGCCTTCGCTGATATCAAAGACGGCGGCATAAACGTCTCGTCCGACGCCAGTGATGATGACACAAAATACAAATCCGGCAGCGACAGCATGCATTCCGGCGGTATGAATCCCGGAATGATGGAAATGTTAAAGAGCATGGTCCCGCCTGAAAATCAGGCAATGGTTGAAATGCTGATGCAGATGAATCATCCATCTTGATCTATCGCCACAAGCTATCATAAATCAATATTATAATCTATAGAAAGGAAGAAATTATATTATGGAACAGGATATCTGGAAAAATATAAAGCTTCCGGATGATATGTCACCGGAAAAGGTAGATTTTTTGAATGAAGCAATCGAAGGCAGCCGTAACCTGAAAAAACAGGAGCTGCTTCCCTATCTCACCCGCCTGATACGGGTTTCAAAAGAAAAGCAGCTCACTTTTACGGATGCGGAGATTCAATTTATCATTGCAGCCATCCGAAGCAGTTCCTCAACGGAACAAAATCAATATATCGACCACCTGATGCAGGAGAGCAAAAAACGTTATTCTTCCCGGTAACCCTCCGCTACCGCTTCCGCCCTTGCCTTGACTTCTTTCTCCTGTACGTCAGCCGGAGCCTGTTCATAACGGGCAAGCGCATATTCATAACTGCCTCTGCCGCCCGTCATGGAGCGCAGATCGGTACAGTAGCCGGATAAGCAGGACATCGGGATCTCCGCCTCGATCACCTGCTTGCCGCTGCCGGTAGGGTTCATGCCGAGCACACGTCCCCTTCTCTTATTCAGATCGCCCATAACGTCGCCGGTATAATTGTCCGGCACAGTCACCTTCAGGGATGCAATCGGCTCCAGCAATACTGGAGTTGCCTCCATAAATCCTTTCTTAAATGCCTGCATTGCAGCCACCTTAAACGCCATTTCAGAAGAATCAACCGGATGGTAGGAACCGTCGTAAAGAGTGCCCTTTACGCCCACTACCGGATACGCCGCCAACGGTCCGCGGATGACTGCTTCCTGCAGTCCCTTTTCTACTGCCGGGAAGAAGTTCTTAGGTACGGCGCCGCCCACCACTTCCTGCGTAAATTCATATGACTGCTCCAGATCTCCTGACGGCTCAAATCTCATTTTTACGTGACCGTATTGTCCATGACCGCCGCTCTGCTTTTTATACTTATATTCTACGTCCGATTTCTTGCGGATGGTCTCCTTATATGCAATCTTAGGCTTGCTGAGCTCTACCTCGACTTTATATTCATTCAACATTCTGGACACGACAGTTTCCAGATGCTGCTCACTGATGCCGTAAATCAATGTCTGACGGTTCTCGCTGTCATTGACGATACGCAGCGTCTGATCCTCATGGCTCATCTTTTGCAGTGTCTGTGCAACCTTATCCACATCACCCTTATTCTTCGGTTTATAACGAAGGTATGTATAAGGCGTGGAGATCTCATATTTACCGTACTGGATCGGATTAGCCTTTGTAGAAAGGGTATTGCCCGTCCTTGCGGCTGTCAGCTTCGCAAGCGCGCCGATATCTCCGGCATGAAGCTCCTTGACTTCAATTGGCTTGCTGCCCTGCAGAATATACATCTTGCCGATCTTTTCCTCGATCTCTTTCTCTTTGTTATAAAGAAGGTCATCCGTCTTTAATACGCCCGACATCACCTTAATCAGCGAATATTTCCCGATAAACGGATCCACGATCGTCTTCCAGATATATGCGGATTTTACTTTGGAAAAATCATAATTCGCATGGAAGATCTCATTCGTTTTTAAGCTGATGCCTGCAACTTCTTTATTCATCGGACTGGGCATCAGCTTTACGATATCGTCCAGCAGAGTATAGATACCCTGACAGAGGATATTGGAACCCATGGAGATCGGCACGATGCTGCAGCTGTTTACGCTGATCCGAAGAGCCGCCCTGATTTCATCCTCGGAAAAAGTCTCGCCGGAGAAATAACGCTCCATCAGATCCTCGCTCGTCTCCGCCACCGCTTCCATCAAAAGTTCCTTGTATTGGGTCAGATATTCTACGCTGTAATCCGGTATCTCACAGTCAACCACTTCCTTGCCGGCCCATTTCTGCGCTTTCTCGCTGATGACATTGACATAGCCCACAAATTTTTCATTCTCCCTGATCGGAAGATGCAGCGGCGCTATCCTCTTTCCGTAACGCTCCGTAAGATCCTCCACGACATTCTTATAAGATGCGTTGTCAACATCCATATCCGTTACGAAAAACATACGCGGAAGATTGTTCTTCTCGCAGATTTCCCATGCTTTCTCCGTTCCCGCTTCCACGCCTGCCTTTCCGGATACCACGATGACCGCCGCATCCGCAGCGCTGACTGCTTCTTCCATCTCCCCGACAAAATCAAATCCGCCCGGTGTATCTAAAACATTGATCTTGCAGTCGCTCCACTCCATAGGAATCACGCTTGTCGAAACCGAAGTATGACGCTTCTGTTCTTCCTTGCCAAAGTCGGAGATGGTATTGCCATCCTCCACCCTTCCCATACGTGACGTCAGTCCTGAAAGATACCCCATCGCTTCTGCAAGACTCGTCTTTCCGGCACCGCCATGGCCAAGCAAAACCACGTTTCTGATCTTTTCCGTTGTGTAAACATTCATGTAAATAACCCTCCAATCCCATATTGGGAATATTTCCGGGCAGTGATCCTGCCGTCCCTCCGCCCTTTTTTATTCCATAAGTATATCTTACTAAAAATAGCGGGATATTACAACAAGGAATTGTGCATTTTTTCATTTTATTTTTTTCTTATACCACAGCAGCCGTGTTCTTGACGAGGCAGACAGGCAATGATATGATAAAAGCGCATCAAAAACCCGAAGGAGAAGGCTCATGGCAGAAAAAAAACTAACCTGTACAATTATCGGTCTGGGGCTGATCGGCGGCTCCATCGCCAAATCAATCAGAAGATATCATCCTGATGCCGATATCCGGGGTTATAACCGCAGCCCGGAAAATCTCCGGCTTGCTCTTGAAGATAAGGTAATCGACTATGCTATGCAGGATGTCACAGACCGTATTGGGGAAAGCGATTATATCTTTTTGTGCTCTCCAGTCGGTATCAATGTTGCCAATCTCCAAAAGATGCTTCCCTATCTGTCAAAGGACTGCATCCTGACCGACGTCGGAAGCGTCAAGGGGGATATTCACAAGGAGATCGAAGCTCTCGGACTGTCCGACCGCTTTATCGGCGGCCATCCGATGGCCGGAAGTGAAAAGACAGGTTATGTCCATTCCTCCGACATGCTCCTTGAGAATGCTTATTATATCCTGACGCCGGGAAGCCGTCTGCCTGAGAACCGTTATGAGGAATTTTTTCAGTTTATTGAATCTCTCCATGCCCTGCCGGTCAGGTCAGACGATAAGAAGCACGATTATGCCACGGCAGCAATCAGCCATGTGCCGCATCTGATCGCGGCGGCATTGGTCAGGCTGGTGGAGGAGAATGATTCGCCCGATCAGTTTATGAAAATGATTGCCGCAGGGGGATTTAAAGACATCACAAGGATCGCCTCGTCTTCCCCGACCATGTGGGAGCATATCTGCCGCAGCAACGCGGAGCAGATTCTGATCCTGTTAGACAAATATATCAATCAGCTTGAGAAGCTTTCTGAAGACATCAGCAATCAGGAATTTCAGAAGATCTATGAGCTGTTTGAAACAGCCGGAAGCTATAGGAACAGCTTAAGTGACAGAGCCTCAGGGTCTATTCAGAAAGCATTTCAGCTTTACCTTGACGTTCCGGATGAAGCCGGCGCAATCGCACGTGTTGCCACGACCTTAGCGGAGCATGATATCAGCATCAAAAATATCGGCATCACCCACAACAGGGAACATTCCGAAGGAGTGCTTTATATCGTCTTTTATGATGAGAAATCTTTACAGGCTGCAATACCGGTATTGACAAGCAATCAAAACCACTATACCATATACCATCACTGAAATGCCTAAACCGGCATTCCCCCAATCGAGCAGGGGAATGACCTTCTCACCTGCTCGCCGCGCGGTCCGCATGCTGCGTCAGCAGCAAACTTCCATATGCGGACCTGTGCAAATAAAAAGGCTGCCATCAAGGCAGCCGCTTTGTATTCTGATTCTATATTAACTCAGTTCATTATCATGCAGCGTAAAATATATCTCAATACGCTTCATATCCATTTCCGACATACCGACAAAGATTCCGCCGTAAAAATTCGCGTCTTCTCGCGGCATTACCCGCACAACTTCTATAAAGGACTGGATCTTTTCCTTCGTCCACAAGGTAAGTTCGCACTGATAGACTGCCCCGATCGACAGATCATAAGCACAGGTAAAACCAACGCCGCTTTTTGAAACATCTTTCAACTGAATATCAACGGTCTCCACAGGCTCATCCGGCTGATCAAGTCTCTTAAGATAGATCTGGGATTCCAATTCCATACGCCTGCTTTTTCTTTTTTCCTGCATAACAATCTCCTTTACCCTAATACTTTATCCCAAAAAATAAATGTATTAAAACATGATATAAGATTATATCATGTATCGTCAAATCTCGCAAGTATCTATCTGAAATATCGCAATTACATGATGAGCATGCAGTCGCCAAACGAGAAAAATCTGTATTTTTCCCGTACAGCCTCTTCATAAGCTTTCAAAACATTTTCTCTCCCTGCCAATGCAGATACCAGCATAAGCAGCGTCGATTCCGGCAGATGAAAATTCGTAATCAATGCATCCGGCACCCGAAAACGGTATCCCGGGTAGATAAAGATTCCCGTATCCCCATTTCCCGCAGCCACCTGACCATCCTCCTTCGCGGCGCTTTCCACCGTCCGGACACTGGTGGTTCCTACGCAGATCACGCGCTTTCCCGCATTTTTCGTCTCATTGATCAGACGTGCCGCAGCTTCCTCCACATGATACGCTTCCTTATGCATATGATGTTCAAGAATATTCTCAGCCTTGACCGGCCGGAAGGTTCCAAGCCCCACATGAAGCGTCACATACACAAGACGCACTCCTTTATCTTCTATCTTCTGCAAAAGCTCCTTCGTAAAATGAAGCCCCGCTGTCGGTGCAGCCGCCGAGCCTTCCTCTTTGGCATAAACTGTCTGATAACGGTTCTTATCCTGAAGCTTATGATGAATATAAGGCGGAAGCGGCATTTCTCCAAGCTGGTCCAGGATTTCCTCAAAGATGCCTTCATAAGTAAACTGAATCTTACGGTTGCCTTCCTCCAATACCTCCAGAACCGTTCCCTTTAAAATCCCGCCCCCAAAGCTCAGAACCGTCCCCGGCTTTGCCTTTTTCCCCGGTCTGACCAGCGTCTCAAAACATCCGTCGGCAAGCCGTTTTAATAACAGTACCTCGATCACGGCTCCTGTTTCCTCTTTCACGCTGTAAAGCCTCGCCGGCATGACCTTCGTATTATTCAATACCAGACAATCCCCCGGCTGCAGATAATCAATAATGTCATAAAAATGTCTATGTACGATACTGCCGGTCTCCTTATCCAGAACCATAAGCCTTGAAGAAGCACGATCTGCCAGAGGATCCTGAGCGATCAGTTCCTCCGGCAGTTCATAATAATAATCTGATTTACGAAATCCGGTTTCCATATTACTCCCCATGCCGCCTTCGGCGGCTCAAACAGGAATGAAAAACGCGCCTTTTGCGTTTTTCATTCCTGATGTTTTACGCATTTCTCAGAAACGCGATATATCCCTTCCTGTTTTCGTAGATATCCGCCTTGCTGATGGCTTCATACGGCGCATGCATATTCATCACGGGTACGCCGCAGTCGATAACATTCATGCCAT
>WFLX010296213.1_pt1 | contig 11536 bp, 7 predicted proteins | sample 4967041 | NCBI WGS metagenome assembly WFLX01 (sample SAMN12857096, study PRJNA449069) | gut metagenome | isolation source: stool from male and female vole | host: Microtus ochrogaster | place: USA:Florida | collected 2017 | reverse complement strand
CAGATGAGGATTGGAAAGGAATTCACAGGTCTCACGAAGATTGGTCTGGAGCATCATTGACAGCAACACACTTGTCAGATTGGTACCCTGGCTTATATAGCAACCGACATCGACCATTGTACCTATACTGACAATGACAAGCGAGCTCCACCATATCCATCTGTGTAGATGGGAGAGCAAGGCGAGCACCACAACATAGAATATGGGCTGAATGAGGATTACCGCGACCAATGAAGGCTGAAATCTCACCTCGTTGAACAACAATGTCGGCGGGAGAAATGAGGGTATAAGAAACAAAATGAATAGTGCCAAAGATATGGGTATCTCTGACACTATTGCCCTCCAAATTCTTATGAATGGATTGTTGTTCATAACAATGTTATGCGATCAGGATTCTTTAGACGAATGATCATAAGTTAAATTACCAATAGCCTCTGCAGTCAACAGGCGGTGGAGCAGATAGCATATTGACATTCAATTGGTGGTAGATGAGCCGCCGCCGATAGTCTCAGGATACTGGTTGACCATAGATACTGAGAACGAGCCCTTGAATTTCTCCATATCGGGGCTGCATACGTATGACACCCATATACCACGGTCGGGATCGTAGGTAGCCTTGAAGTCGGTGATGGGGAAGGTCGGCATCGGGGTCGCCGTGGAGGTTGATGCACTGGCTCCGGTGAGAAGGCTGGGCACAAGGCTCTCGATCTCCATCTCGATATTGCCACCCATTGTGACACTGAAGGGGATGTCGGAGAACCGCATGTTCATCGCTGGCATGTCCTTGTGGAACTTCGCGCCTGAGATTGTGAGTGTTGCCTTGCCTGTGGTGGGAGAAAGTGAAAATACATATACGGCAGGATCTATGTTGTTGTCAGCAGGCTTATACACATCTCCGGTGGTCTTGTCGGTCACCACTGTCTCCCCTACCTCAAGAATCTGTTCGGGGAATGAATACACCCGGTAACCGTCCACATCATAACTGATGCTGAGACAGGGTACGTAAAGTGTTGAGAAATAGCGGCTGGCTGTCTGGAATGTAAGGGAGGTGAAGGTGGGTACATTGAGATAGCCGCCGACACCGTCGGGCACCGCATTGGTGAGGCTGATCTCGCTCCATCCACGTGAATTGGTCTTCCAGGGCACATTCTGGAATATCATCGACGGATAGCTCATGCCGTTTGGCAGTCTCAGACCTTCTATTTTCAGACTTGCCTTAGGTTCCTGCAGCTCTGTCTCAAGGGTATAGGATACACCTGGATACATCACGGTCTCTCCGGTCTGGATGTCGGTGATGGCATTGAATTGAGCGGTGTATGTGGTGGTCACCGTCATGTGATCATCGCCCTTGTCTCCGAGACATGATGTCATTGCTACCGATGAAAGCAACATACCGGTTGCCACTGTAAATAAATTTCTGATTTTCATAATATTGTCCAATAATTGATTGATTAACCGGAGCCATCATGATTCAACCGCTGGCTACCGGATTGCAAAGATAATAATTTATCCGGCAATTTTCTTGCCAATCACTCAGGACTCGGGCGTTTTAACATATTATTTCGCTGTTTTCACATCTTTTTATTATTGTCACAATTTAATATACAGATAGCCAGCCGTACAAGCCAATAATCTACTACAGATTCATTTAAGATCACTTTCTTTTCTGACTACTCGCAATTTTTGCAAGTTTAGNGCAGAGATTGAAAAACCGGCGTTNTACANGTGCGATCACTATGCCGGTCNACGTTGANAAGATAAAAATCCCCACGGTNGNCACCATAAAATCCACAAAATGGTATGGCCCAAGAAGTTGACCCATTGGAGTACGGTTGTATATAAAAGTGTATATGATGAAGCTGAAGTTTTGCCAGAGATAAATGGTGTATCCATTATCGCTCCAATGCTTTATCAAGCGGTTGTGAGGGATTGTGATATAACCGACCAACAGCGACATTATTCCCAGACTGCTGATACCGAATACAAGGTAAAACGCATCAGGCGGGAACTTGTGGCTCTGTATACTGAAATATCCCATTGAATACCATTCATGCCAAAGACATATGGCCACGATAATTGTCGCGACGGATGTAATGAGAATCAGGATTTTTTTGGTAATCCGCTGATAAAACAAATATCCTGCCATGAAAAAGAAGTTAAAAATCACGGCTTCACGAGTAATTTCAACAATTTGGAGGTCGGATGTCAAGGTCGTGGAGACAAGACAAAGCACCGCAAGTATCAACATATACACCAGAGGATTCGTTCTGTCGGCCCATTTCCGCTGAATCGGGAAGGAGCAGGATACGATGAGATAAGGAATCACAAACCACAGATGTGACATATATGGCACCGGCAAAGAATTGTCCTGTACGAAAATGATTTTCCACATGGATAATTTGAAATTCGCCAGTTCCGGCACAAATACAACTGCTGCCATTACACTAAATAAACAGAAGAGGATATACAGACAATATGGAAGAAGCAACCTTTTTCCACGGTTCCTCACAGTGTCCACGAGCCCCCTTTCCCTACCGGTGATATACATTGTCGCACCCGAGATAAAAAAGATAACGGGCATTTCTATCAGACATAATGAATTGATGTACCAATTTCCCTTCTCTAACCAGAACAAGACATGAATGACACATGGCACATAGATCATGATGAGGGCTCTGTAGGCATCCAGTTGGAGGTCGCGCCTATATGATGTTTTGGAGCTGGCTACAGTTTGCATGTCCAATATGAAGTTAAAATATAAATACGGCTACGCGATAATCATCATAGTAATCCCGGCAGTGTAATACACCAAGGGATTGGTATGGGACTACAAAATTAATCTTTATTCTGGAATATCATCTACCCGACTGTAATTCTTTTTCCAGACTATAGGTAAAGAAAAACCAATTACTTTTTTTACCTTTGCATCGTGATAAATGTAACTTGCTTACTTACAAAATATCGTGATTTATTTCTCAGTAAATGACTAATCCTACTGCCATGACAGAAATCTGCAGTGACAAGGGCAAGAGCTACAAAGCCGGCAGATGGTTTGTGCTTGCAGTCAACTTCATTTTCATCCTCACTCTGTATCAATGGATCATGTATTTCATGAGCCTGCGGGGAGGCACCACCGGCTGGTGTATGATGGAATGGTTGACCAATTACGAAGGCGGATTCATAAGACGCGGTCTGCTCGGACAACTCCTTTACGAAGCCGTGAAGGTCACAGGTATCGATCCATATATCATGATACTGTCAGTCTCTCTTGCATCTTTCTTCTTTGTAGGCATCTTCATGATAATGCAATTCAGGAGATTCGGCATCAGATGGTGGCTGCTTGCGGTGCTGGCATATATTTTGATGGCTTCGATAATACGCAAGGATTTCATCATATACACTCTGTTTATAGCTTTGCTTTATACATACCGGTCACGAAAATCAGCGGCAGTCAGGATTGCAGCAATGTCTATGACCAGTGTACTGATACTTATGATCTACGAGCCGGCGATCTTCATGTGTCTCGGATTAATGGTACTTGTGGTCATCAGAGACAAACAATTACCTATGTGGGGACGATGGGTATATCCTGCTGTGATCTGCGCCACTATGCTCGTATTGCTCAAATCTACAGGTGAACCCGGTATCGGACAACGCATTTTCTCATCATGGGTCGAAGTATCGCCCGACATTCAGGCTATACCCCGACATGTGATGACATCGCTCGACTGGTCGGTCGGAGACTCCCTGGACTACAACCTCAGCATACTGATGCCCGAGTTTCACATCCTGTCTCTGTTGAAATATGTATTCCTGATCATCCTCACCCCATATATATATATCAGCTACATGTATGTGGATAGGTACACGCCGACAAGCCGCTTTCCCTACAGGCCGAATGTATTCACTACTGTCTACCTTTTCTTCATGCTTTGCATGTTGCCTTTATGGGCCGGATTGAGTTGTGACTACGGACGTCTCCTGTGCCACGCAACCCTGTCATCTCTGTGTGTCGCTTTTATCCTGCCTGAAAAAATAGCGCTGGCAACCCTACCGAAATGGTCGCTTGATATTGGTGGCGCTATCACCGGTCTGTTCAGCAGGATTCCCGCCTCTGTCTACTCCATCACGTTGTTGATGCTGATATTCATGCCGGAATTTTCCTTTCAGTATATGCCTGATTTTGAGCTTAACGTAAACTCTCTGATAATGCGTGCGGCAGGAAACATATTCAAGGTATTCAAAATGGTCCTACCATAATACGACTTTGAGAAAAAACGAATCATAGGTTGAGACGGAGGGTGGCGCCCCATGTGGCGGGGTTGCCGCGCTGCACGAAGGCGTTGCCCATGGATACGAAATAGAAGTTGTTGTAGCGGGTGCCTGTAATATTCTCACCCCACAGACGCAGACTCCAGCGTGGATGTGAGAGCATGAGCGAGAGGCCGGCCGTGGCATAGAAGGGCTGGCAGACAGTGTTGGCCTCGTTCCAGTAGATATCCCCCACTCCGCGCACATCGGCTGTGATCGATGGTATCACCCCATTGATATTGAGTGGAATGTAATAATCAGCGGATATGAACATAGTATTTGACGGAGCGTATGGCAGCCGGTTACCGGCATAGTTTTCACGGCCGTCGTCATATTTGCTGAATTTTGCATTTGTGTAACCGTAGCTGCCGCGCAGCCTGATACATTCTGCCGGTCGCCATGTCAGTGTAAGTTCGGCTCCGTAAGAGCGGGTGCGTCCGGCATTGGTCATGATTCGACCGGTGGTGAGTCCGGGAGGAAACATTGTGAGCTGCTGGTCAGTACAGCTGATATAGAATAGCGCGCCCTCGGCATCGAAATCGCCGAATGAGCTCTTTACTCCTAATTCTACATTCCAGCTCTTCTCGGGTTTATAGCTCACGATTTCGTCAATGTCATATAGTTTGGTCATCCCCATCATCTCCATTATCCGCTGCTCAAGCACATCGGAGAACATCTGTACGTTGAATCCGCCGGCCTTATAACCCTTGGATAGATTTACAAAGAGAGTAGTTGACTCGGCCGCCTGATAGCCGAGAGCTATCTTGGGCAGGAATTCGGCGTACGTGCGGTGCAGATTCCCGCGGTCATCGATCTTCACAGGCTGATGTGAATATAGCTCTTTCGTACCGTCGCCTTGCAGCTTGTATATGTCGTAGCCGGTGTCGCAATGGCTGTAATAGCTCAGCTGGGCGCGCTCTACGTCTATGCGCATTCCCAGCTCGATACGCCACTTACCCGGATTGTACTGGGCCTGGGCATATACTGATCCACCGAAATTGACGGGTGTGAACTCGCTGCCGAGGACAAAACTGCGCTGGCTCCACTCGATCGGATAATAGGGATTGACTTCATTAGGGTGTTTCTCTATGAGATTGGTTATTCCGTCATCCTTGAAAGTCACGGGCGCACTCATCGATGTGTGGCGGATGAATCCGAAGGCGCCGCCGAGCCATGTGAGGTCACCGTGAGAGTGCTTGGTGTAAATATCTTCGGTTATCCCCCACTCCTTACGCTTCTGCATCAATGTGAAATAGCTCTGAGGTGTAAAATCCTGATCGGCGACCATATTGTCGTCAAGATACTGAAACGAAGTGACGGATGTGACGATCGCCCGCCTGCCCGTGAAGCCTATCGTGAGAGCGTCTGCGATATAGGTGCGGTGGTAGTAACAGGTATCATTGTAGGCAATATTGCCAGTGGACACGCTTGCATAAGGATAGCCACCCTGCCGGGTATGTGAGGCCGATGCCGTGTTGGTGACGGACAATCTCTCAGACGGGTGCCACGACATTTTCCATCTCAGGCTGCCTGTATCCTCTGAGCCGAGGCGTGCGCTATTATAGCTGTTTCTGTAGTAACCGTCTGTCCTTGTATAGTAAGCGCTGACTGATGATGCGAGTCTGTCGGTGATACCGAAATAGTAGGCGGCACCGGCCTTAATTGAGTTGGCGCGTCCGTATTCGGCCATCAGTCTCACCCCTCGGCACTGCCATGGCGACAATGTGGTGATATTGACCTGGCCGGCCATCGTATTGCGCCCGTTGAGCATGGACTGGGCACCGCGCAATACCTCGATCTTGCTGATATCGAAGAGGTCGAAATCGTATGCGTCTTTGTTGAGCACCGGCAGTCCGTCGACATTCAGGCCCACCACCGGTTGATCCATACGCGCGCCCAGACCGCGCACGTAGATTGACGATGTCATGCGTGATCCGTAGCCCGGCATGAAGAAGTTGGGGACAAGTTCACTTATTCCTTTCATCGCCACAATTCCGAGCCGCTGTGTCTCAGCTCCGCTTATCGTAGTGGAAACAGACATGTCTGTAAGAGGTGTCTGTTTTACACCCACCACCGACACTTCGTGCAGTCGTGTCACGAGCGTATCGGTCTGTGCGAGGACCATATTTGCCGTCGCGGCCATTGCTGCGAGCACTACCGTTTTTTTCATCAGACAGATTTTCAGTTTCTTCATTTCTTCAATCTCGGCTCTCCCAGCTCGTGGTATAAGCCACATACCCTATCTNGGCNGCTATCGGNGGGGCTGNCTTCTTGATGGTGACAGAGCCTCCGGCTATCNTCGGGTAACGCTCGCAGATAGAGCGACGAATGCGTCCGGCTACGTGTTCGAGCAATTTCGAGGGTATCTGCATCTGGTCGCGTACTATCCGCACCACCTCGGCATAGTTTACTGTATCCCCGAGAGCGTCGCTGTACTCAGCCACCGATGCATCGGGTACATCGAGTGTGATATCCACTATAAATTCATTGCCCACCCGGCGTTCCTGATCGAGAACACCGTGGCGGGNATGTATATTCAGTGAGTCGANGGTGATTTTTCCCACNGCTTTGTCATTTCCTGCGTTTTGAATGTTGTCCTCGACCTCCCTTTGATTTGCTCACAGGCTTGGATGGCGTTTTGGGAGCAGCAGGCAGACCCTTGATTTCGCTGCCCATGTCCCTCACCATGGCAAAATCGAGTTGCTTCTTGTCCAGGTTGGCACGTGCGACCTTGACACGCACCATGTCACCGAGGCGATAACGGTTGTTATGACGGCGCCCTACAAGACAGTGATTCTTCTCATCAAGATCATAGTAGTCGTCGGCGAGATCGCGCACCGGTACGAGGCCTTCGCACATATTGTCCTTGAGCTCCACATAGAGTCCCCATTCGGTCACACCGGAAATCATGCCTGTATACTCCTCTCCGAGGTGATCGTTGAGATACTCTACCTGCTTCATCTTTATCGAAGCACGCTCGGCATTGGCGGCAAGCTGCTCCATCTCCGATGAGTGACGGCACTGCTCTTCAAGCTTGTCTACATCGACACTGCGACCTCCCTTGAGGTATTTCTCAAGCAGACGGTGTACCATCATATCGGGATAGCGGCGGATGGGCGATGTGAAGTGGGTGTAATATGGGAATCCGAGGCCGTAGTGTCCGATATTGTCTGTGGTATATACGGCCTTGGCCATCGAGCGGATAGCGAGCGTGGCCAGGAAGTTTTCTTCGCCTTTGCCTTTAACAGAGGCCAGCATTGTATTAATCGAGCGGTTGACCTCCTTGGCCGAGCCTGTCGATTTCACCTTATAGCCGAATCCCCGTGCCGTCTCGGCCAGATCTGTGAGCTTGCCGGGCTCGGGCATGTCGTGTACCCTGTATACAAAAGCCTTTGCTTTCTTGTTTTTCTTGCCTTTGACATCACCGATAGCCTGTGCTACCGTGCGGTTGGCAAGCAGCATGAATTCCTCTATGAGTTTGTTGGCATCCTTTGACTCCTTGAAATACACTCCTGTAGGATGTCCGTTCTCGTCAATGTCGAAACGCACCTCCGCACGGTCAAATTCTACAGAACCGTTTTCGTAACGGCGCTCGCGGAGTATCTTGGCCAGCCGATCGAGTGTTAATATCTCATCCACATAGTCGCCGTGCCCGGTCTCGATCACATCCTGCGCTTCTTCGTAAGCAAACCTGCGCTTGCTGCGAGTCACGGTGCGGGCAATCTTGCTGCTCAGCACCTCAGCCTTGTCATTCATCTCGAATATGACAGAGAATGTGAGTTTGTCTTCGTTGGGACGCAGCGAGCATATACCGTTACATAGATGCTCGGGGAGCATTGGCACTACCCGGTCTACGAGATACACGGATGTGGCACGCTTCTCGGCCTCTTTGTCGATCACAGTGTGCGGCCTTACGTAATGGGTCACATCGGCGATATGCACTCCCACCCTATAGTTACCGTTGGGGAGAAATTCTATCGAGAGGGCATCGTCAAAGTCCTTCGCATCTTTAGGGTCGATGGTGAATGTCGTCACCCCGCGCATATCCAGACGCTTGGCCACCTCCTCGTCAGTGATACCGGCTGTGATTTTATCGGCAGCCTTCTCCACATTCTCGGGGTATTTGTACGGCAGACCGAATTCAGCGAGAATGGCATGCATTTCGGCGCTGTTCTCTCCGGTCTTGCCGAGGATATCGATTACCTCTCCTCTTGGATTTTTCTGGGTGTCGCTCCAGTCGGTAATCCTTACGATAGCCTTGTCACCGGTGACTCCACCTTTGAGCTTGGCCTTGGGGATGAATATATCTGTCGCAAGATATTTTGAATCGGTGAGGAGGTAGGCAAAGTGCTTGTCTACCTGTAGCGTACCGATAAACACCTGATCGTTACGCTCGATAATCTCTGTTACCACAGCTTCGGGCTCGGCTCCGCGGCGGCGGGCAGCGATATTGACACGCACTTTGTCGCCGTTGAGGGCATGCATCGAGTTACGCTCGGCGACGTTGATGGTCTCACCCTCGTCAGTGACAACACTGTTCTTGCCATTAGCTCGGCGTGCAAATACTCCGGTGGCGGTGACCGACCTCATCACGGTCTTGTATTTTCCCGGAGATACCTCTACGATATCTCCGTCAAAAGCGAGTTCGGCCAGAGCGATAGCCACAGCCTTCTGCTGAGCGGGTGACGTGAGGTCGAGAGCCGCCGATGTCTGGCGGTAGTTGAACGTGCGTCCTTCCTGCATCTCGGCGTATGCCATTATCATGGCCCTGAGTTGGGCAGAAGGGATCTTTTTATTTTTTTTTGCCATTTTTTCTTGTTTAGGGGTCGGTACTGGCAACAATTGTCACTGACGCCACACCGGCGGTTTTCATTATAATAAAATAAAAATCAGTTATCCGAATGATAGATAAACAGTTGATAACGTTATGACCGGATATTTACATCTATCATGACTCGTACATCGCAATCATGACAGTTGATTTCTCCTCAGACTCTTATCAATGTATATTATTATAATGATTTACCACCGCAAATTGTTCTGTAAGCCGCTCAGGTAAGCATAATATCGATGCATAGTACAATGTACTATGCATCGATATTGGCGTAATTGGCGTTAGCCTCTATGAAATCACGGCGCGGACCTACATCTTCGCCCATCAGCATAGAGAATATGCGGTCAGCCTCTGCGGCATCGCTGATATTGACCTGCTTGAGAATACGGTGCTCGGGATCCATAGTGGTATATTTCAGCTCCTCGGCACTCATCTCGCCAAGACCTTTGTAACGCTGTACGGATACACCCTGACCGAACTTCATGATGAACTGCTGCACCTGCTGGTCAGTCCAGCAATATTCCTCGTTTTTGCCTTTTTTGCATTTGTACAATGGCGGAGTGGCAAGATAGAGATAGCCGTTCTCGATGATCGGACGCATACGGCGGAAGAAGAATGTCATGAGCAGTGTGGCAATATGGGCTCCGTCGACATCGGCATCGGTCATGATGATGATCTTGTGGTAGGCCAGACGGCTGAGATTTGCTTCCTTGGGGTCTTCCTCAGTGCCGATAGTCACACGAAGAGCCTTGAAGAGGTTGGATATTTCTTCGTTATCGAGGATTCTGTGCTCCATAGCCTTCTCGACATTGAGGATCTTACCTCTCAGCGGCAATATGGCCTGGGTGACACGGTCTCGACCCTGCTTGGCGGTACCGCCGGCCGAGTCTCCCTCGACGATGAATAGCTCGCAGTCCTCGGCAGTACGGCTTGAGCAATCTGCGAGTTTGCCGGGCAATCCGCCACCGCTCAGCGGCGATTTGCGGAGCACCTGCTTGCGGGCATTGTAAGCGGCGTGACGTGCCTGTGCCGCCAGCACCACCTTCTCGACGATAATCTTTGCCTGGCGGGGATGTTCCTCGAGGTATTGCTTCAAGGCCTCGCTCACCGATGTCTGCACGGCGCCTATCACCTCATTGTTACCGAGCTTGGTCTTGGTCTGTCCCTCAAACTGAGGCTCCATCACCTTGACTGACACCACAGCCGTCAGGCCCTCGCGGAAGTCATCGCTGGCGATCTCTACCTTGGCATTTTTGAGCAGATTGTTATCCTCGGCATATTTCTTCAGGGTGGATGTGAGTCCGCGTCTGAATCCGGTAAGATGAGTACCGCCCTCTATCGTATTGATATTGTTGACAAAAGAATATACGTTTTCGTTATAGGTGTTATTGTAGGTAAGGGCTACCTCCACGGGTATGCCGCCACGCTCGGTATTGAGGTCAATGACATCACCGATCAGAGATTCCTTGCTTGAGTCGATATATTTCACAAACTCACGTAATCCCTCCTGCGAATAGAATGTCTCTGAACGCGGGTTACCGTTCTCGTCAAGATCGCGCATATCAGATATCTTAAGCTCTATACCGGCGTTGAGGAAGGCAAGATCGCGAAGACGCACATCCAGTACGTGATACTCGTACTCCGTCACTGTGAATATCGATCCGTCGGGCTTGAATGTGATGGATGTGCCGCTATGCTCGCTTTCACCTACAATCTCAAGGCCTGTGGTAGGCTTGCCGCATGAATATTCCTGCACATAGGCCTTACCGTTGCGATGCACCTCGGCGCGCAGGTAGGTCGACAGGGCGTTGACACATGACACACCCACACCGTGGAGACCGCCTGACACCTTGTAGCTGCCCTTGTCAAACTTACCACCGGCGTGTAGCACAGTCATCACCACTTCAAGAGCGCTTTTGTGCTCCTTCTCGTGCATATCAACGGGGATACCGCGGCCGTCATCCACTACAGTAATGGAGTTGTCAGGATTGATGGTTACCGAGATGTGATGGGCAAAACCGGCGAGCGCCTCGTCAATCGAGTTATCCACGACCTCAGAGACGAGATGATGGAGACCCTTGGCTGATATGTCTCCTATATACATTGCAGGGCGTTTGCGCACAGCCTCCAGGCCTTCGAGCACCTGGATATTACTGGCGCTATATTCCTCTTCTTTTTCTGCCATTTCTGTATTAATGTTTATGCGTTTTCAAGGTGCAAATTTACAAAAAAATCATGAATTAAGCAAATTGTTTTTCCCGCGCGCTTACACGCAGATTAAACAAGCAAGTGCGAATTTACGAATAATCTGAAAAAAGGCAAATGGAAAGGTCAAAAAGGGTCATCGATTCCGTCCAATTTGCCTAAAACAGGAACATGGAGTGTTCTTAT
>WFLX010268312.1_pt1 | contig 11538 bp, 7 predicted proteins | sample 4967041 | NCBI WGS metagenome assembly WFLX01 (sample SAMN12857096, study PRJNA449069) | gut metagenome | isolation source: stool from male and female vole | host: Microtus ochrogaster | place: USA:Florida | collected 2017 | reverse complement strand
CGAAGAATTCAAGATTCCCGTTCTCGTCAGGCTCGTGACCCGTCTGAGCCACAGCCGCGCCACTGTGGAAGTGGACACTGAGGCCAAGCTCGAGAACGCTATGAGCTATCCCGAGCAGGCTCCGCAGTGGGTGCTTATGCCCGGCAACTCCAAGCGCCGCTATGTCCGGCTGATCGATGACTACGCCCGCATGCAGGAGTCGAGCGAAAATTCACCTTTCAACAGCTATGCTGAAGGTGCTGACAAGTCCCTCGGAATTATCGTAAGCGGCCTGGCAGCCAATTATCTCAACGAGCTTTTCCCCAAGGGGTGCCCGTTCCCGACCGTCAAAATCTCACAGTATCCTCTCCCGGTCAAAAAAATCAACCGCCTCGCTGATGAATGTGACGCCATAATGGTCATAGAGGAGGGTCAGCCCGTCATAGAAAAGGCTCTGCGTGGAGTGATCAGCACCGGGCGCACCATTTACGGAAAACTGTCAGGTGAACTTCCCCGTACAGGCGAGCTCACTCCCGATGCGGTGCGTGAAGGCTTGCTGAAAGTAAAACCCGGTCTTGAGGAGCTGAAGAAAGAAGATATCAAGGCAGCCTCAACGGTTACTGTTCCCCGTCCGCCTGCGCTCTGCCAGGGATGCTCCCACCGTGATGTTTATTCCGCTCTCAACGATGTTCTCGCAGAGTATGATTCACCCCGCGTGTTCGGCGACATAGGATGCTATACCCTCGGGTATCTGTCACCCTTCAACGCCATCCATACTGTCGTGGACATGGGNGCCTCCATCACNATGGCTAAAGGGGCGNCCGATGCCGGACAGCATCCTGCAGTNGCCATAATAGGNGATTCCACCTTCACACACAGCGGCATGACCGGACTGCTGGACGCTATCAATGAGAACTCCCCCATAACCGTCATCATTTCCGACAACCTCACGACCGGAATGACGGGAGGCCAGGATTCACAGGGCACCGGCAAGATTGAAGAAATCTGCCTCGGACTGGGCGCACATCCGGACCATGTCCGCACCATCGACGCCCTGCCGAAGAATCATGACGAGATGATGAAACTTTTCCGTGAGGAAATTGAGTATCCCGGCCTTTCGGTGATAGTATCACGCAGAGAGTGCATACAGACGGCCCGCCGTCATGCCGCAGCCGGCAATAAGAATGTACATCGCCAACCCAAAACCATCTGACAATCACCATGAAAACAGATATAGTACTCGCCGGTGTCGGCGGCCAGGGCATCCTCTCGATCGCTACAATACTCGGCGCAGCGGCCCTGAAGCAGAACCTTCATATCAAACAGGCCGAAGTCCACGGCATGAGCCAGCGCGGAGGCGACGTGCAGTCAAACCTGCGCATCAGTTCTGACCCCATAGCCTCCGACCTCATACCGCAAGGGGGTGCCGACCTCATCGTCTCGCTCGAACCGATGGAAGCTCTGCGTTATGTGTCGTATCTCTCTCCGAAAGGATGGATTGTGACTAACACTGTGCCCTTTGTCAACATCGACAACTATCCCGAGGAGGCTGTCATAAAGTCCGAACTCGATACCCATTCCAATGTGGTGGCTTTCGATATGGACGANCTCGCCAAGCAGGTGGCTTCTGCCCGCAGCAGCAATATGGTGCTTCTCGGAGCNGCCGCACCCTTCATAGACCTCGCGCCGGAGATTATCGAAGATGGCATCAAGACCGTATTNGGAGCCAAAGGGGANAAGATTGTAGAGAGCAATATCAAGGCCTTCCGTGCCGGAATGGAGTTTACCAAAGGGCTGATCANGGCCCNTGAAGAAAACTGACNCCATGTTCCCCATCACATCTGACAAACTTCAGGAGATTATCGATTCTCTTGAGATAAGCAATATCACCACGGCCACNATCAGGCAGATTTGCGGCCTCGCAGCAGCTCTCGAGAAGGTCGCAGGCGAAAACTTCGTACACCTGGAAATAGGCAATCCCGGACTGCCTGCTGAGAATGCGGGCGTAGAGGCCGAGATTGAAGCCCTCCGCAATGGCGTGGCCAACAAGTATCCCGACATCAACGGCATACCTGTCTTGAAAGAGGCCGGAAGCCGTTTCCTCAAGGCCTTCCTTGACATTGATTTTCCTGCCAAGGGCATAGTGCCCACAGTAGGCTCGATGCAGGGGAGCTTCACCATGATGCTGCTCCTTAAGCAGCGTCTCGCCGGCAAGGACACGATGCTCATTATCAATCCGGGCTTCCCGGCTCAGCGACACCAGGCTAAGGTGCTGGGCATGGAAACCCGCGAATTCGACATCTACCAGTATCGCGGCGCCGCTCTTGAAGCTAAGCTCGAAAGCCTTCTGGAAGATGGCCGCGTGACCGGCATAATCTACTCCAACCCTAATAACCCGGCTTGGACCACTCTTACCGAAGAGGAGCTCGAGATTATCGGACGCATGGCCACCAAGCATGACGCCATCGTCATCGAAGACCTCGCTTACATGGGCATGGATTCACGCACATACCTTGGCGAGCCCTTCAAGGCGCCCTTCGTGCCGACCGTGGCCAAGTATACCGACAACTGCATTCTGCTTTGCTCCGGCTCTAAAATCTTCAGCTACGCCGGACAGCGCATTGCATTGGTCTGCATGTCGCAGCAGGTCTACAACCGTCACTATGAGTTTTTTGAAAAGTTCTATGAGATGCCCGCCTTCGGCGACGCCTACATATTCGGCGTACTGTACACGGCTTCATCCGGCACAGCCCACTCAGCCCAGTATGCAATGGCGGCAATGCTCAACGGAGCGACTGACGGTAAGGTGAAGTTTGTTGACGATACGCGTGAATATGCCCGCAGAGCCGAGGTGGTGAAGGACATCTTCACTTCAAACGGCTTCCATATCGTCTACGACATGGATGGCGATCAGCCGATTTCAGACGGATTCTTCTTCACTATCGGGTATAAGGACATGACAAGCGAGCAGCTCCAGCGCGAATTAATGCGCTATGGCGTGTCTTCAATCTCACTTCCTTCCACCGGCTCGGAACAGAATGGCATTCGCGCATNCGTCTNCATGNTATNTGACGCTGCTACGTTTGAAAGTCTTGCAGAGCGNTTAAGAGCATTCAATAATGAGCATTAACTACTGTTCGGCGGAAGAGGCCGTAAAACTAATTGAGTCCGGCGACCATGTGTATATCCAGGGCTCTACGAGCACACCGGAAGTGCTCTGCCAGGCTCTGGCCGACCGCGGCCATGAGCTCCGGGACGTGACCCTCTATTCAGCTTTTGCCGTCTGCAAAGGCCCTGCTCCGTACTGCAAGCCCGAATACAAGGATAGTTTCCTGGTGGATTCTTTCTTTGTGTCAAACGGTGTTCGACAATGGATAGCAGAGGGGTACGGTGTCACTACACCCCGTTTCCTCGGCGAAGTGCCCGCGCTCTTCCGCGACGGCACATGTCGCGTGGACGTGGCCCTGCTCAACTGCTCTATGCCTAACGAGGAGGGATACGTAAGTTTCGGAGTATCAGCTGACCTGGCAACGGCTGCTGCCGAATGTGCCGACAGGGTCATAGCCCAGATTAATCCGCACATGCCCTTCTCCTACGGTGATCCTGTAATTCATCTCTCCCAACTGGCCGCTGCCGTCGAAGTTGACGATCCCCTGGTGGAAGTGCCNACANCCACTCCGACCGACAAGGAGATTCAGATAGGGAATTATGTGGCTGAGCTTATACCGGACGGGGCGACTCTCCAGATTGGAGTCGGTGGCATTCCCAACGCGGTGATTCGCGCGCTGGAACACCACAAGCATCTCGGATTGCACACGGAGGCTATGACTGACGGCGTGCTCCCATTGATAGAGAAAGGCATCATCGATAATTCACTTAAAAAAGTGATGCCCGGCAAATCCGTAGCCTCGCTGGCTTTGGGCTCGAGACGCCTGTATGATCTGATGAACTACAATAAGGATATGGTCTTCAAGGATGTCGCATGGACTAACAATCCCTTCATCATCGCCCAGAATCCAAAGGTAATGTCCATCAACTCCTGTCNCGAGANTGACNTGANAGNGNANGTGTGCNNANACTCCATCGGCACACGCATTTTCTCCGGCATCGGAGGCCAGCATGACTTCGTCTACGGCTCTCAGCAGAGCGAGGGAGGCCTTTCATTCCTAACGATGCTCTCCACCACAGGAAAGGGCCAGACCAAGATCAAGCCCGTTCTCACCCCGGGGGCCGGAGTGGTCACCACACGCTTCCAGACGAACTATGTCGTGACGGAGCATGGTGCAGTCGACCTTCGTGGAAAGTCGCTCCCTGAACGCGCCAAACGGCTTATTTCAATCGCAGCTCCGGAGTTCCGCGAAGAACTGGAGCGCGCCGCCGCTGAACGATTCGGATACAGTTTCCTGCGCCTCAAATAATCGCCGNGCNACAAACANGACTTACTGCCTTGGGGAAGACAANCACCTCCCCAANGCAGNTGTNATTATGTAAANTAAAACNCNTTACATANACTCANATANNTAAGAATANGNACTTGCGACGAGAAATGATGAAGTTGTGGCGAGAGACATTCCACGACACGGAAGAATATGTCACCCTCCTTTTTGACAATTATTTCCATGCAGATAATATTGCATGCCTCACAGAAGGCGATAAGCTGAAAGCGGCCCTCATGGCTATTCCGTACACTTTCAAATCAAAGTATGGGGAGATACCGGCAGTGTACCTTTGCGGGCTCGCAACACGCCCAGAGTATCGGCGGCTGGGATTGATGACCCGTCTGATGGATGAAATCCTGGATCGAAGCAAAAAGGGTGGAGCGGCTCTTGCATTTCTTATCCCGGCCAACGACGGTCTGCGGAGATACTATCGCGACCGGGGGTGGTCGGACGCGATTTATCGGGTCACCGAACATTATACGGAGCTTNANAATTNCCTCTCNGAGGAAGAGAAGAGGGAAATGGACGAAAAATACAATTTCACGAGAATCGAATATTTGAAAACGAATGACCCAAGTCTCGAAAATATCAAATTNTCAAATCTCGTGGAAAAATACATTNAGAGCAAGGAATCCGAGAAAACATATCTGAGCCTTGTGCACGACGATCGGATGATGAAGGTGACTATGCAGGAGAATGCTCTCTCCAATGGCCAGGTGTGGGTAGCCCGAAATAAAGCAGATAAAATCTGTNGCGTTCTCTTCGTAGTACCTGATGAGTCCGGGTCAGGACTTGATGTGCGGTATCTCGTATGTGACGACAGCCGCACAGAAAACATGCTGCTGCAGACGCTCCATGAAAATAACGTTGACCATCCTATCTCTCTTAGACGCTTTCCGGAAGAATGTCGAAGAAAGGCCCTCTGGGAACCACTATATGGTGCATCCCTACCGGAGGTAAATTCCATCACAGGGTTCGGAGAAGCCGAAAGAGTCTATGATCCGGTAAAGCAAGCAGCCACCTACGGAATGGCAAAGATACTTGATTTAAATACCATTATTAAATATCTTAACGCAGCTCACGAACCTGGAAAAGACGAAAAATATCCAATTATTGAGGATGTAGCGGCGCTCAGAAAGATGCTGCCGAATCTGAAGGATGAGCAGATTCAGGCACTGATTCTAAGGCATCCGCATGAAAACGATAAGATGGGTGAGCTGTTCGGATTAAGACGTCTTCCACTCAATATGGCACTGCTCCTCGATTGATAAAAGATTGCTTATCTGAGGCAGTAAAATGCCCCTTCACAACCAACTATTGTGAGGGGGTATTTTTTATCACATGCCGTTCTGAAGTGAAAAGACATAGAGGGGTAGACATGATAAACCGATTAAGTCACAGGACTAATATCAACTGAGCATACAAAATATACATCATGACAGGCAGGAAATGAGAATTGAATATTTTAGCCGGGCTTGTCACTCGTGCGGAAATATCTGATTCTGGAATAGGGTGGGGTAGAGGGCAGTGACACCTAGGAAGGCGCAATGGTCTAAAACACATATTCGGAATTTTAGCTTTTAAAGAAATGAATATGAATTTGTATTTGCATGTATAATTCTGCAAATTTGCAAATATATTTGCAAATTATAATTCATTTTCAAATTACACTATTAATACAATTGCANTGTTCATTCAATCACAAACGAATCAAATGTGATTGCAGNTTTAGTTTTGAAATGGAATTNCAATTACATAAAATGNCATGAAACAGTTTTTAACATAGAATGTAACCATCTTATTTATAGGTATTTACAAATATAATATGTTTTATTAATAAGATAAATGCCCTAAATACAGTAAAACGGCTCCTTCTTCTATGCTTGTACAATTAGATATACTATATTACATTGCATTACTCTCCACAACTAAACAAATACAATATATTTGTAAATTTGGATTTACATCCGACGTATAGACCCAATTGCGATTTGCGAATTTCATTTTTAGATACGAATTTATTTTTAAAAATTTGGTAATGTAAAATTAAATTTGTATTTTCGCATTGTTATTTGCAAACTAAAAATTCATTTGAAATGGAGGATTCCTTCGCCAATCGTCTAAAACTCTTCATCGAAAGGGAGGGTTTGACCAACGCTCAGTTCGCGGATCTATGTGAAATACCTCGTCCGAGCCTGTCTCAGATTATTTCAGGACGAAACAAGAAAATTTCAGATCTGCTGATAGGAGCCATTCATAAGACGTATCCGNAACTGAACGTNCTTTGGCTTATGTTTGNAGAGGGAGACATGTATTCGCCAACTGGCGCTTGTAACGACCCGGAGGCGAGCGTCGGTATGACGGACACCCGGACGGAAGTTTCGGATTATGGAGACTCGTCTGTAAATCCGTCAGAAATGAGAATTGAGAATCCCGCGAACCCGNCCACTCGGCCAAATNTCTTTGCAGAATCGAAGGAAAATGGCTTAACACACCCTCAAAATGAGNCTTCAACCCGCATGAATACACGGATTGAGACCGATTATAAAATCCTGAATTTACAGAGGCAAATAGATGAAATGCGNCAAAATCCGCGAAAAGTGACCCAAATTACCATCTATTATGATGATTCTACNTTTGAAACGTTCATTCCGGGAACGCCAAAGCCGTGAGGTCTTGCGAAACCTGCCACTTTGCCCTGCCTCCCGCCCCCTTATGGCCTGCCGCAATATACGGCAGGTTTTTTCGTTTATATAAGTGACTTTTAAACTTAGAGAAGGTCATTTGCCATCAATCAGACAATAATTCATGAAAGTACAAATACCCTTGGTCTTCACAACCGCTTTGCTGGCTCTCTATGCCAACGGCGCCGTGGCCGCAGACTTGAATTTCTCTTCTTCAGCCTTCAAACCGATCTCTGTCACTCCCGAAAAGAATACAGGGCTCGATAAGATTTATGTGCTCTATGACCTCGAAAATATATCGGTGTCATTCAAGGCTGCCTCTGCCAACGTCAAGTGGTATCGCTACGACAATATGGGAGGCGGCTATGCTGAAGAGGTGCCTTCCAGTTATGAAAATGGCAAATCAACGCTGGATCGACTTGAGGGAGACAAGGGATATATAATAGAAGACGGGGATAAAAGATACTATTTTTGGATCGTGGATTATTCGACAAAAATGTTCAATTTACGCTCTGTCGAATACAGTCCCGATTCTAACTGTGATGAGTCAATTCTTGATATTGATTGCGATGCTTCTCCTATCATTTATTATACTATAAATGGTCAGAGACGCACGCTTGACAGGGAAATTGAAATCAGCTATCTCAACCTCGCATGGGATAATGACAATGAATACTTTCAGCAGGGAAATATCACTAAAACTCTCGAATATATAGACGGTCCTGTCAGATTGACTCCTCCTGTTTACTGCCCGACCTCCTTTACTGTGACCGGTGACGCATTCCTCGAAAAATGGGGGATAGGGGTATCAGAAGAGAGTAGCTTTGTGCAGCCAGTTGCAGTGCTTTGCGAGACTAAAGCTACTCAGGCCGATGCTCCGGAAAGCGAATGGGAATCCAATGTTCTGCATGGGGGCTCGAGCGATCTCGGAGGGTCCGCACCTGCGGAAATTACGTTTGAGGCATTCGTTACCGATGCAGTCATGCATGACGAGTGGCAGATGTCCCGGTATCCGGAGTTTGACAACGTGGACTATCGCTTCACTACACGCACGCTCACATATACCTTTAATGAAGAAGGGACTTTTTACCTGCGCTATGTGGGTAGCAACAGTGATGGTTCTTGCGAGACAATAGGTGAGACTTACACTGTCAACATAGGCGAGTCGCAGCTTCTTTGCCCGAATGCTTTCACCCCTAACGGTGACGGTGTAAACGATGTCTGGCGCGTGGCATACCGGTCGCTTATTGAGTTCAAATGCTGGATATTCGACCGCTACGGCAAACAGATGTATCATTACGATAATCCCGATGGAGGCTGGGACGGAAACGGNGCGAAACCCGGTGTATATTATTATGTCATACAGGCTACCGGGGCNGATGGCAAGAAGTANAANAAGACCGGAGATATNAANATATTGAGGNATACNGGNAACTCCGCCTCCTCTTCCGGNTCGGGAGANTAACNCGCAAACAGTTGCTNTTANGCAGCAACTGTTTTGCAACCGTTTCAGTACGGAATCCGGCGATTCAGCTCCGGGTTCNATTGATTATGCAAGAATGTTCAACCCTATGAATACACAANCATCCATGACCGAGGCCGTGAAGGTCTACGGCGCAAGGGTACACAACCTTAAAAATATAGATGTGACCATCCCGCACAACAGTCTAACGGTTGTGACCGGACTCAGCGGGAGCGGCAAATCTTCGTTAGCTTTCGACACTATCTTTGCCGAAGGCCAGAGACGGTATATAGAAACGTTTTCTGCCTATGCAAGAAATCTGCTTGGTTCGATGGAGCGTCCGGACGTGGACAAGATCACAGGCTTGAGCCCTGTTATCAGCATTGAGCAGAAGACTGTCAACCGCAACCCCCGAAGCACTATCGGAACTACCACCGAGATTTATGACTTTTTCCGTCTCCTATACGCCCGCTTGGGCGAGGCGCGCAGCTACGTCACGGGGCAGAAAATGGTGAAATACACTAAAGAAAAGATTCTTGAGCTTATCATAGATAAGTATAACGGCAAGAAAATCTATGTGCTCGCCCCGCTGGTCAAAAACCGCAAGGGCCATTACAAGGAGCTGTTTGAAAATCTNCGCAAGAANGGCNATCTCACNGTNCGCATNGACNGNGANCTGCGGNNACTCACTTATGGAATGANACTCNANCGNTACCGCAANCACAATGNGGAATTGGTCGTAGACCGCATGCGGGCCAATGATTCAGACCTTCAGAGGCTGCAGGCCACTATTGACAGCGCTCTCAAGCAGGGCGATGGTCAGTTGATGGTGATTGACGCTGACTCGATGGAAACACGCCATTTCAGTCTTGCCCTGATGGACTCGGAGAGCGGAATCTCCTATCCCGAGCCTGCGCCACATAATTTTTCATTCAATTCTCCGCAGGGGGCATGTCCACGCTGCAAAGGCCTGGGATACGTCAACCTTATTGACGAGGAGAAGGTCATGCCTGACAAGAGCAAAAGCATATACGAGGGTGGCATCGTGCCCTTGGGGAAATACAAGAATTCTTTGGTGTTCTGGCAGATTGATGCAATATGCAAACTTCACTCCACAACTATCAAGACCCCCATCAAGGACCTGCCTCCTCAGGCACTTGACGAGATTCTCAACGGTACCACCGCGCCTCTTCAGATGCAGAATGAGACCCTGGCCACGGGCGCGCTCGTCACGCCCTTTGAGGGTCTTGTGAAGTATATCGAGATGCAGCAGTCCGAAGATGCGGGCGTCGAGGCCAACAAGTGGAGCGGCCAGTTCTATTCCAAAGGTATTTGCCCGGAATGCAACGGGGCCCGAATCAACCTCATATCCCGCAATTTCTTCATTGACGGCAAGAATATCGCCGATGTGGCCTCCATGGACATATCGGAGCTGTATGAATGGAGCCTTGGTCTCGAAGAGAAAATAGACCCGGAGCGGCGCGTCGTGGCCCACGAAATACTCAAGGAGATTAACTCGCGCCTTAAATTCCTCCTTGATGTAGGCCTCGACTATCTTTCGCTCAATCGCGCGAGCGCCACGCTAAGCGGCGGAGAGAGCCAGAGAATCAGGTTGGCCACTCAAATCGGGTCGCAGCTCGTCAATGTGCTCTACATCCTTGATGAGCCTTCCATAGGCCTTCACCAGCGTGATAATGAGCGTCTGATCAGAAGCCTCAAGACTCTGCGCGATACGGGCAACAGCATCATTGTTGTAGAGCATGACAAGGATATGATGACCGAGGCCGACTATATAATAGACATCGGGCCGGGAGCAGGCCGGCATGGGGGAGAGGTAGTCTTCCAAGGGACGCCGGCTGAGATGAAGGAGTGCACGACGCTCACCTCAGACTATCTAAATGGTGCGAAGGCCATCGAGGTGCCCTCTGAGAGGCGCGCCGGAAACGGCAAGACACTTTCTCTGATCAACGCTACGGGTCATAACCTCAAGGGTGTGGATCTCAATATTCCTCTCGGCAAATTCGTATGCGTGACCGGCGTGAGCGGTTCAGGGAAATCCTCGCTGATTAACGGCACGTTGCAGCCGTATCTGAGCAAGAAATTCTATCGGTCGCTCCAGGAGCCTCTGCCGTTTGAGAAAGCTGTCGGAATTGAAGCCATAGATAAGGTTGTCACCGTTGATCAGACGCCTCTGGGGCGGTCTCCGCGCTCGAATCCGGCCACCTATACCGGGGTATTCGCTGATATACGCAAACTTTTTGTAGGGCTTCCCGAATCGAAACTCAGAGGCTATAAGCCGGGCCGTTTCTCATTCAATGTCGCCGGCGGCCGCTGCGAGACCTGCAAGGGAAACGGCTACCGCACAATCGAGATGAATTTTCTGCCCGATGTCCTCGTGCCATGTGAGGAATGTCACGGAAAACGCTACAACCGCGAGACGCTCGAGGTGAGATACAAGGGTAAGTCAATAGCGGATGTTCTGGAGATGACCGTAAATCAGGCTGTAGAGTTCTTTGAGAATGTGCCGCCGGTGCTTAACAAAATCAAGGTGCTTCANNAAATCGGTCTCGGATACCTCAAGCTCGGCCAGCCGTCAAGCACCCTGAGCGGCGGAGAAAACCAGCGTGTGAAGCTGGCCACTGAATTGGCCAAGCGTGACACCGGCAAGACTCTCTTTATCCTTGATGAGCCCACCACAGGACTGCATTTCGAGGATATCCGCGTGCTTCTGGGCGTTATCAACCGTCTGGTGGATAAAGGTAACACGGTTGTGGTAATCGAGCACAATCTCGATGTCATCAAATGTGCAGACCATATCATTGACCTCGGACCCGAAGGCGGACGCGACGGAGGGCTGATCCTGGCCGAAGGGACGCCCGAGGAGGTCGCGGCGACCGAAACGGCCACAGCAAAGTTCCTCCGTGAAGAACTGCGACAAAGTAAACATAATCACCATTATGTTAAATAGGATAGT
>WFLX010272498.1_pt1 | contig 11542 bp, 9 predicted proteins | sample 4967041 | NCBI WGS metagenome assembly WFLX01 (sample SAMN12857096, study PRJNA449069) | gut metagenome | isolation source: stool from male and female vole | host: Microtus ochrogaster | place: USA:Florida | collected 2017 | reverse complement strand
CCCCGTCTTACGCTCGGGAACGTCCGCCCTGTTCGTATAAACGCCGTTCTGTCGCCCTCAGGTGTTCGGCAGAACATTATCTACATCAGCGACAACAAAGCCGTTACCGTCGCCCCTGACGGTCGTTTGACAATCGTTGGGAGCGGTCGTTCAGTGGTGCAAATCATTCCGACAATTAACACGGCTCTTGCTAAGGTAATCGAGGTCGAGGTCGGCGCACCGACAGTTCGTCTCGTAAACACTCGAACCCACATCCGACTGACAGCGTCGGGTGCGTTCCGATTGAATTAAAATAAGTTTAACAACAAAAAACAGTTTTCAAAATGGCTCTAACAGCAGCACAGGAACAGACCCTCGTTCAGATAATCGAGGCGTTCCAAAACGGAAAGCGTCTCAGCGATCTGCCCGACGTGAAAGGAACAAACCCGTTCGACCTCCTCGTCGAGGTTCTCGACACAGACGGAGAGAGTAAGAAAGCGGCTCTCGCCTCGCTCCTCCCGTATCTCGAAGAACAATGCTCCTACGGCGTTGAACGCTCCCTGTCGGTTTCGACCCCGACCTGTACCCGTATCGGANACGTTAATCTCCANAAGTCCCTCCCGATTCATAGCCGCCTGAAAGGTTGCCTCCTCGACGACAACGGCGACGTGGTCGAATATCTCGCTCCAAACGATTGGACGGGACAGTCCCGAGACGGCTCACGAGGTCAGGTAATGGTGGAAATTCCGCTCCATTATCGCAAATTCTCTTACGAGGGCGGTATGTTCCGTGTCCGTCTCTCAGAACTCCNCCTCCCTGGCTATCATCAGGTGCCGAAAATGTATGTTTCGGCTTACGAGGCAACGGTTCAGCNAACAGGGAACAAACTCGCCTCAGTCGTGAACGAGGCTGTCGATTTCCGAGGCGGTAATAATAATGCCGCTTGGGACGGAACGTATCGTTCTCTCCTCGGTCGTCCCGCAACAGGAATCAGCCGAACCAATTTCCGCAACTATGCCCGCAACCGCAAGGCGGGTTCGTCCGAGTGGAACTGTATGACCTATGACGCTCAGAAAGCCATTTATTGGCTCTTTGTCGTCGAGTACGCAACCCTGAACACTCAGGCAGCGTATAATCCTGAACTGACCGCTGAGGGATTCCGACAGGGAGGTCTCGGGGCAGGTGTTACCAATCTGGCATCAGGAAAGTGGAGTTCGTTTAACGGTTACTATCCGTTCATTCCCTGTGGCTACACCGACACCCTCGGGAATAACACAGGCGTGGTTTCGTTCACTATGCCCGACGAGTACGACCCCGACGCAACCTCGCCCGTTACGACGGACGTTCCTCGCTATCGTGGTATCGAGAATCCGTTCGGGCATATATGGCAATGGACTGACGGAATAAACGTCCGAATCAGTCCGACCGCAGCCAACGGAGGCGACGACCTGAGCAAAGTGTTCGTATGCTCAGACCCCGCCAAATTCAAGGATAACGGCTATGACGGTTACAGCCACGTCGGGAACGAGGCTCGAAACGAGGGATACGTCAAAGAGATAATCGGCGGCGAATTTGGAGAGATTATGCCCTCCGTTTGCTCAGGTGCGGGTTCGACGACATATTTCTGCGACTATCATTACTCAAACATTCCGACGGCGGAAACCTTGCGTGGTGTTCTGTTCGGCGGTAACGCGNNTGACGGTGCGTATGCGGGTCTCGCCTCTGCGCNCTCGNATAACGCCCCCTCGTATACGACTGCGCGCATCGGCTCTCGCCTTTGCTTTTTACCCGCCTAATCGTCCCCCGTCCACACGAATAATCGTTTAACGTAAATCTGAATGAATATGAATGATAATCCGACAAACGTCTCTCCTCAGGTCGAGGACGACGGCTCTCTCGCTTTCCTGAATATCCCCCGAGACGAGAACAGCCGCAGTCTGCAAGGAGAGGAGACGAAACAGACGAGAATCGTAAACACCACGTTTTGGGTGTTTGATTTTCTCGAAGATGTGCCGACCCGTTTCTCGAAAGTCAAAGGAACGACAGGTCAGACACTCGTCCAAATTCGCCCTGAGAGGAACAGCCCCGAATCGGAGGCTAAGAAATTTTTCACGGGTTCGCAAGAGATTCTTTACGTCCTCAGGGAGATAAAGAAACTTGGGAAATTCCCGAGGAAAGTTACACTCAGAGGAAACGGTAACCGATATTGGTTCGAGTGAAAAAATAATAGGTTGGTCGTTCTCGTGGTGTTCTGTTCGGCGGTAACGCGAATAACGGTGCGAATGCGGGTCTCGCCTATGCGAACTCGAATAACGCCCCCTCGAATACGAATGCGAACATCGGCTCTCGCAATTGATTTTCAAACAGGCTTAAACGCTTGTAAAAAAAAGATATATNGAACGACGACCTCGCCTCTNGGCGAAACATTTATCAACTCAAACGGAGTTAGTAGAAACGCCCTTTGTATCGGCTATCGAACGCCCCATCTGAAAAGCAAAGCAATGAAACGTATAACAAATTTATACGAACAAATAATCTCACTGGATAACCTCCGACGGGCTGACGACAAGGCTCGTCGGGGGAAACTCCACACGTTCGGGGTTCAGACCCACGACCTGAATCGAGAGGCTAATTTGCTTGCGCTCCACGAGGCTTTATTAACGAGACGGTTCAAGACCTCGCCTTACGAGGTGTTTATCGTTAGAGAGCCGAAAGAACGTCTAATTTTCCGTCTGCCGTATTATCCTGACCGAATCGTTCATCACGCCATTATGAATATCCTCGAACCCCTGTGGCTGAAAGTGTTTCCGTATAACACATACAGTTGCATAAAAGGTCGAGGAATACACGGAGCGATGAAACGAGTTAAGGAGATTTTGAAAGACAAGGAGAATAGTCGTTACTGTCTTAAAATCGACATAAAGAAATTTTATCCCTCAATCGTCCACANNNTTGCNAAACGGATTATCCGNCGAAAGATTAAATGCAAGGACACACTCGCCCTGCTCGACGAGATAATCGACAGCGTGAACGGTTTCCCTGACCCTCTCGACACAGAGACGGTCTGCGACGGACGCTCTTTGCCAATCGGGAATTATATCAGTCAGTATCTCGCAAATCTGATTCTGTCCTATCTCGTCCATAAGATAAACGAGCGGAAAGGAATCCGAGGAGTNGTNTATGCTGACGACGGGGTTTTCTTTTCAAGTTCAAAAGCGGCACTCCACGACCTCCGTCGATTCATCGACGAGTATCTGAAACAGGAACTCCAGCTGACGCTGAAAGGAAACTATCAAATTTTCCCGATAGCCGAGAACCGTTACGACAAACACGGTCGAGGATTGGATTTCGTCGGGTTCGTGTTCTATCACAATCAAACGCAGATCAGAAAATCAATCAAGAAAAATTTCTGTCGAGCCGCCGCCCGATTGAACAGGCGAACTCCTCCGCTCTCAGTCAAAGAGTATAAACAGGGTGTTTGCTCGTGGCTCGGTTNGGCGAAATACAGTGATTCAAAACATTTATTAAAAACAATCATCAAACAAGACATTTATGGCAAACTATGATGCAAAGCCCTCTATCTTAGAGGCGGTCGGAAACGGCTCTTTCCTCTACCGTTTCAACATCGAGGAAAAGACCTCAGAGGTTTATGCAGAGGGAGAGAACAAACCTGTCAGCACCCGCACATCGTGGGACTGCGACGAGGTCGTCGTTTGGTCTCCTCTGACATCGAACAAAATCACGGAGGCGGTTATCTCGGCTATCTGCCCCGCCTCACACGAACAGAAACTCGTAAACGAGTATAACGCCGCAAACCTCGGTCTCGTCGGCGGCTCAAAGACGAGCGAGGAGGCAAAAAAGCGTATCGCCGCCTATAAAGAGTTCCTCGAATATCGAGCNGCTCTGAAAGAGCGTGTGGACGCTGATTGCGCNGACCTCGGAATCNTCTAATCGGCAGAAGCGATTTTGCCGCTCTCTGTGGCGTTTCTGTTTTTCATTGGTGTATTTTATCCAATCGAGAATCAGAGAGCCACAGAGAGAAAATTAGTAAAAAATAACTCCGTTTTTTGATATGAAGATATACAACAACATCGACCAACTGATTCTCGACATCGAGGTGGACGATAGCAGCTATCGGCACAGGGTTATCAAGGGCGAAAATAACATCGTCCTGAAATACTCGTTGCCTGAACACGTCGAGATACCCGTCGGGTCTTACTGTCTCTTTCAGGGACAGCGTTACAGTCTCGAACGTCCCGAGGCTTTTAAGATGCAGCATAACCGCCGTTTCGATTATACCGTTACGTTTGAATCTCCTCAGGCTAANGCGGGGATTTGGAAATTCCGNAANCCTGTGGACGGTCGTCTGAAATTCTCNCTCACNGCGACCCCGAGAGAGCATCTCCAAATGTTCGTCGATAATATGAACCGACGNGACACNGGNTGGACTGTNGGCGANTGNATATCAGGAACGGAGGTNNTAATCAATTACGACCACGATTGGTGTATCGACGCACTGAAACGACAGGCGACCGAGTTTAACACCGAATACGAAATCGAGGGGAAACGTGTCTCTCTGAAAAAGGTCGAGTATAACAAGAATAACCCGCTCCCTCTCGCCTATGGCTACGGAAACGGATTCAAGTCGGGAGTGGGACGCTCGAACGGGAGCGACAAACCTCCGACCGAGATTCTATTCGTACAGGGCGGCTCGGATAATATCGACCCGAGCAAATATGGNAACGCAGAACTCCTCCTCCCCAAAGGTCAGACGATAAGGTTCGACGGAGAAAAATTCGAGGACGAGGACGGTTTNGTTNNCGCTAACGCTCGAACCTATGTCGTGGACGATTTNGGTCTGTCAATCCGTCGAGCCGACAAAGCCCTGTTTTCTCTCGCAGAAGATAGCCTCGACGCATCGTCTATCTATCCGAAACGTGTCGGGTGGATTTCATCTGTCGTGGCTGTCAATCCTGAGGGAAATCTGTATGATTTCGTCGATAAGGATATACCCTCGAACCTCAATTACGAGGACTGTCTGATAGCGGGTGAGAATATGACAGTTATATTTCAGTCGGGAATGCTTGCGGGCAAAGAGTTTGAGGTCAAATACTATCATAATTCAGTCAAGGGCAAAGCCGCTCGACGGTTCGAGTTAGTTCCTCAGGAAATCGACGGCGTTACAATGCCGAACGAGACATTCAAGCCGAAACCGAACGATTCTTACGCCGTGTTCCACTGTATGCTCCCGCTGTCTTATATTCGAGACGACGAGACCAAGACAGGCGGTTCGTGGGATATGTTCAGAGCCGCCGTCCGAGAACTGTTCGACGCTGAGGAACAGAAATACTCGTTCACGGGAGAACTCGACGGAATATGGGCGAAAAAGGATTGGGAAAACATCGGAGGGAGAATCCGCCTCGGAGGGTTTATCCTGTTCCGAGACGAGAATTTCCAAAAGGAGGGCGTTTTGGTTCGTATCACGGGCATTAAAGATTACATCAATAATCCCCACAGCCCGACGATAGAACTCTCGAATCAGACTGTCGGAGACAGCGTTTCGAGCCAACTGAAAGACCTGAAAAGCGACGAGGTTGCTGTCGAGGACAGTTATCGAGCCGCTGTTCAGNTCACAAAAAGACGGTTCAGGNACGCNAANGAGACTATGTTAATGCTCGAATCNGCTCTGNTGGATAATTTCTCCAACAGCATCAATCCCGTTGCCGTTCAGACTATGTCAATGCTTGTGGGCGACGAGAGCCTCCAATTCCGTTTCGTCAATAGNAAAACNACCCCCTCGGCAATCCCCGACGGAATCGAATATAACAACGCCACCCGACAACTGACAGCCCCCGCTGGGATAATTCAGCACCTTACCCTCGGAATCTCCTCCCTCAGTTCAGAGCATAAAGTCTCTGAGTACAAATTTTGGAATGTTCAGGCTTACTCGTCCTCGTATCTCGACGACGGGTCAAAGAAATATTACCTCTACATCAAAGCGAACAGGAACTCTCAGGCAGCGGAGTTTANTTTGTCCGAGACGGCTCGAAAAATGGAATCCGAATCGACTGTCTATTATTTCCTCGTCGGGGTTCTCAATAGCGAGTATGACGGAGAGCGGAGTTTCGTTCCCCTGTATGGATTTACGGAGGTTCTGCCAGGGCGTATCACGACGGAAAGGGTCGTTTCGGGAGACGGAGAGAGTTATTTCGATATGCTCGCAAATCGAATGAAACTCGGCGACGCTCTCTCGTATAATGCCGACGGGACTAAAAAACTGATTCTCCGAGGCACAATGGTTCAGAGCGAGAGCGGCGACACCGAATACATAGGATGTTACCGAGGAGAGTATAATTCCGCCTACACCTACTTTCAGGGCGACGAGGTTACCTATGCCTATAACGGAATGACCTCGACCTATCGTTATATTTATCCGACCCCCTCCCGAGGCGTTCCCCCGACCACCTCGACACATTGGCAGGTAAAGGCTCAGGGGTCTAAGGGAGAGAGCGGTCAGGACGGAAAAGACGGAATCTCGCCGAACACAGCCTACAAAAGCACCGTTTTCATACGCTCGAACTCCGCACCCTCAGTTCCGACAGGAGGTAGTTATGCGAATCCCGTCCCCTCAGGTTGGAGCGACGGAATCCCCTCAGGAGAGGCGAAACTGTGGGCATCGACCCGCATATTCTCCTCAGACGGGAAGTCTCCGCAACAGACGGCGTGGACGACCCCTCGACAGATAACAGATACAGCCGATTTCGACGTGGAGTTCTCCTCTGTCGAGAATCCCTCAGCACCGACGGGACACCCGAACACAAACAGCCAATGGAGCAATGTTTCGGGAGAGGACACTATTTGGATGGCGACCTCGAAAAAGAGTAACGGNGTGTGGTCNGATTGGCAAATCTCNCGAATNAAAGGNGANAACGGTCAGGACGGAACGTCNCTGAAAGTAAAAGGAGCGTGCGTCGTNCATTATCGAACTTTTTCCGAGTTCTCGGACGACGGCGCACCTATCAGTCGAGGAGAAACCGCCCTAATCGACATTAAGGACGACGAGGACGAGGAGAATCAGGCTCTGTGGTATGCAACCCGCACNACAANAATGTTAGTCGGTGNNGGGTCTCCGATATATTATTACAGAGCCGAAATCGGCGACGCTTTCGTTATGGAGGAGGACGGACACCTCTATATGGCTGACGAGAGCGGTTGGAGAGACGTAGGACAGTTCAAGGGCGACAAAGGCGACAAAGGAAACAACGGTCTGAATGCTTATGTCCATATCAAGTTTGCGAACAGTCTGACGACGAACGATTGGTCTGCGAATAACGGCGAGACACCCGCCGCATATATCGGCGTTTATACTGATAACATTGCAACCGACCGCCTCGTTTGGAGCCTGTATCAATGGACGAGGTGGAAAGGAGAGGACGGGTTCGGTTATGAATATATCTATAAACGGACATCAACCTCGACCGCTCCCTCAACTCCGACGATGAACACTCAGAACGACGGCTATGTCCCGAGCGGTTGGGCGGCAGACCCGCTCGATATTTCGGAGGCATATCCGTATTGTTGGATATGTTATCGAAAGAAAACCGACGGCGTGTGGGGTTCATTCATCGGGTCAAGTTCCGACCACTCGAAAGCAGCTCTATTCGCCAAGTACGGCGACAAAGGCGACACAGGNGCGACAGGNAATTATACAGAACTGAGATTTGCTGTCAATGGTTCAACGACAACNCCTCCCGCTCTCGTCGCAACAGCCGTTAATCCCTCGGGGTGGAGTACAACTGTTCCGACCGTGAACAAAGGTTATTATTTATGGCTGACCCGTGCCGTTAAGAACGGCAGCGGAACGGCTCTGATTTCAAATTGGAGTACGCCTGTCAGAATGACCCCTCAGGACGGAAAAGACGGAATCAGCGGCAAAAGCCCTGTTATGGTTTTCCGAGGCGTGTATAACAGTTCAAAAACCTATTATGGGACTGACAACCGTATCGACTGCGTAAAGTTCGGCGACACTTACTATCTCGCCCGAATCGACGCAGGGACGTTCTCGTCTCCCGCTCCTCCTGACACGTCCAAATGGAACTCTTTCGGAGCGTCGTTCGAGAGCGTCGCAACGAATCTCCTTTTGGCTGAGGGAGCAAACATCGGCGATTGGTTTATCTCTGAGGGTCGAATCGTTTCCACTCTCAATAGCGGAAACAAAATCCTCCTCGACGCAAAGAATAGCCGAATCCGTGTCGAATCCGCTGCCTCAGGAGGCATATATTCTCAGGAGTATCTCGGTTCTATTATTGACATCGACGCAAATCAGGGAACAGTCGAAACTCGGTCAAAGGACGGGTATTCCGCTGTCTCCTATATGTCGCCGACAGGCATTTTCGCAAACAGGGCGGGAACTCAGTGCGTCTCGGCAACGACAGGAGCGGTTCAGAGGGCGGCGATCTGCGGACTTGGTTACGGCTCTCTGAATAAAGCACAGTGGGCTATGGACGCTGATACAAACCTGATAGCGGGTGTTTACGGACACGCCTCAAACAGCGGAACAGCCCCCTCGTTCGGAGGTTATTTCCTGAATCTAAAGGCAAAAGGTTTAATCCTCGGCACAAAATATATAACAACGAGCGGAACTTACCTAACTGACGCTATGACGAATGTCGTCGGGTTCGGCAGTTCTCGTTTGAACGTATATCTCCCCGCCTCGACCAGAGAGGGACAGACGATTTTCATCAAACAGTGGTGGACGGGGTCTCTCCGAGTTTATCCCCGCAGCGGACAGAAGATTTACGACAATTCCACCGAAAACGAATATTACGATTTCGGTCAGGGTCAGGGCGGAATTTTTACGTTCGTTCGTGCGGCGATAAATGGCGAAAGCGTCGAGGTGTGGTTAGTCAGTCGTTGGAAATTCTAAATTAACAGTTATGACAGAATATGGTTATATGGAGAACGGTTACCTCCGTTCCCGATTCATCGAGCCGATTACTCGAAATTATCTCGACGAACACGGTCAGCCGAAAAGCGAGACTATCTCTGTCGAGGCTCAGGTCTCGCAGTTATCCCCTGAATGGAAACCCGTCGAACCTCTCGACCAAGAGAGGCTCGAATCGGGGGAGGAGGGATTTATCATCGTCCCGCAGCCCTATGACGCTGGAGACAAAATCTCGTATCATTATAACAGGAAACGAGACCTGAAAGGAATCCGAGAGAAAATTCAGAATCTCAAAGACGAACTCACAGGCTCGGATTATAAGGTTATAAAGAGTTACGAGGCTTTTATGGCGGGAAATGAGCCTCCCTACGACATCGTATCTCTACATGAGGAACGACAGTCCCTCAGAGACCAAATCAACGAATTGGAGGCTGAACTATAATTTTTTTGCCTCTGACGTGATTATGATATAATCATTTTTTTGAGTACCTTTGCATAATCCTTAAAACAAAGTAATCAAATGGAACAAATGTCGTGGTGGCAAATCCTCACTCTGATTCTCGGGGCTGTCGGTGGTTTCGAGTTCATCAAATGGCTATTCAATCGGAAAACCGAAAAGCGGTTAAATAATATCGAGGTAAGACAGAAAGATTTCGACCTCGACGAGAAACGAATCGCCGAACTCCACCGCTCGATTGATAAGGCGAACGAACTGAACGACAATCTCCTCGCAAGACTGTCAGCGGCGAACGCAACAATCGACAAACATATCGACAGGAATCGGGAACTCTCCGACCGCCTGTATAAAGCGGAACAGGAAATCAATCGGGTAAACGATGCTCTGACAGTAGAACAGCACAAGACGGCAAATCTCGAACGTCGTCTCGGAGCGGCTCTCCGCCTCTCCGACCATTATAAAGAATGGCGGTGCGAATGGACGGACTGTCAAGACCCCCGAGGGAGACGACCCCCTAACCATAAACTCAACGGTAAAACGTATTGTTTGCCTCCTCACATCGAGGAGGAGAACTCAGAATCATAACAGTAAAAGACTATGAAAATTTTAATCGACAACGGACACGGAAATGACACGGCGGGAAAGCGTTCCCCCGACGGTTCTCTCCGTGAGTACAAATGGGCGAGAGAGATTGCAACACGTCTCGAAACCGCTCTTAAACGGAAAGGTCTCGACGCTGAGAGAATCGTCAAGGAGGAGACAGACGTTCCTCTCGGGGAACGCTCTCGCCGTGTAAACGCTATCTGTCAGCGTCTCGGGACGAAAAACGTAATCCTCGTTTCAATTCATTGCAACGCCGCCCCTCCGAATGACAACAAGTGGCACACAGCCCGAGGTTGGAGCGTATGGACATCAGTAGGACAGACGAAAGCCGACGACCTCGCCACAGCGATATGGAATGCAATGAACTCCCGACTGTCAGCCTATAAAGCGACGTTCTCGGGAGCGGGCAATCAGAAACCTATGCGGGCGGACTACTCCGACGGCGACCCTGATTTTGAATCCAATTTTTGGATTCTCCGAAAAACGCTCTGTCCCGCTGTCCTGACTGAGAACCTCTTTCAGGATAACGAACAGGACGTTGCCTATCTCCTGTCGGAAACAGGCAAACAGGCTATCGTCGAGGCTCACGTCGAGGGCATTGTCAATTACTTAAAATCGTTATAATATGAGACATCTGCCATTAATAATCCTGACAGCCCTCCTCCTGACAGCCTGTGCCGCCTCTCGAAAATCATCGACTGAATCGTCTGTCTTAGGTCGAGACAGTGTCAGAATCGAATATCGGGAGCGGACAGTTCTCGTTCCCGATACCGTCTATATCGAGATTCCCGCTCAGACCGCAGAGAGAACCACTCCTGACAGTGTCAGCCACCTCGAAAATGATTTTGCCGAAAGCGACGCAAGAATCAATCAGGACGGCTCTCTCTATCATAACCTGAAAACGAAACCTCAGACGAAACCCGTTCCGACAGATAAGGAGATTCAGTATCGGGACAGCATCGTCTATCGAGACCGAATCCTCAAAGTTAAAGACAAAGTGGTCGAAACAGTCGAGGTCGAGAAAAAACTGAGTTGGTTTCAGAAAACCGAAATAGGCGGCTTTTGGGCGTTGTTGCTCCTCCTTGCGATAATTTACCGCAAGAAATTATTTGGAGCGATTGTGCGGCGTATTTTGAAAAAATAACTATCTTTGTGCCGAGACCACTCGACACAGGTCGAAAGAGGGGCGAAATCCCCTCTTTTTTACGTTTTTGTTGTGATTCTGTTGCCATCGCCATAATCACTTTATCGAGAACCTCTGAAAATCAGGGGAATCACACAGGAGACCGAGTTTCTGCGTGGGAAAGTAAGCCTCAAAAATCGCCGTTTTGACCTCTTTTGCGGGAGTTGTCGGAAATCTGTTGCTATTTTGTTGCTGAAAGGTCTCGAATATCAATCTAAGAAAGTAAGTGTCAAACAGTTAAGGAAAAATACTGAGTTTCTGCATCGGCAAGTAATCAGTTGATTATCAATGGTTTATATTGATAGTAATTGACTATTACTGAGCGATAAAACTTAATATATTCAAGAACGCCTAATGCTGATAACTGTCAGTGTTA
>WFLX010245788.1_pt1 | contig 11543 bp, 18 predicted proteins | sample 4967041 | NCBI WGS metagenome assembly WFLX01 (sample SAMN12857096, study PRJNA449069) | gut metagenome | isolation source: stool from male and female vole | host: Microtus ochrogaster | place: USA:Florida | collected 2017 | reverse complement strand
TAGGAACCAGAACCCCGGAAAAAATCAATATCGACCTCGGCGCTATTCCTGAGAATGAAAGCGACGCCCTATGTCGGGCCGTGCTTCACGGAATGGCCGCACTATTCGAGGATCCGATCGTCCGGGCAGATTATGAGAAGTGGAAAAACGAGAGGAAACTCAGAAAGGAGGCAGCAGCTACATGAAGTACATGGGGAGTAAGGCGAAAGTTGCCCGCTACATAGTGCCGATTATTCAGGACTACATCGACCGGAGCGGCTTCGAGACATACCTCGATCCGTTTTGTGGCGGTTGCAATATCATCGACAAGATCAGAGCCCCGCAGCGAATAGCCAGCGATTGCAACAAATACCTGATCGCTCTGCTGCAATACACTCAGGACGGCGGCGAGCTGCCGGGCTACATAGAGCGCGAGGAATATGCAGCAGTACGCGCGAACCGGGACGCATACCCCGAGTGGTATGCAGGTTATGTCGGTTTTGTGTGTTCATATAACGGCCGATTTTTCGACGGCGGCTACTCAGGAAAGACACAGACGACCGGAGGGCTCCGGGACTATCAGGACGAGGGCCGGCGAAACATCGAGGCACAGCGCAAGGATCTGGAGGGGGTTATTTTTCTTCACAAAGATTACAGAGCATGGCAGCCGAGCCGTTGCGTCATTTATCTGGATCCGCCGTATGAGGGCACAAAGCAATATAAAGCGCTGCGAGCCCTTTAATCACTCGGAGCTCTGGCAGGTGGCGAGGATCTGGAGCCGCGACAATATTGTGCTTGTGAGTGAGCAGCAGGCACCCGAGGACTTTGTGCCGGTGTGGATCCATGAAGTAAGCCGGACCATGAACCAAAATAAAACCGTACCGGCAACGGAAAAGCTATACATTGCGAAGGAGGTGCTGGAGCGTGAAGGCATTACTCCGACGGTTTAGGAAAATCGTATTTTTCGATACAGAGACGACCGGCCTCAATTCTGAAAAGGATCAGATCATCGAGCTGGCCGCGGTGCTGGTAACTGAAAAAGGCATAGAGGGAAAACTTGACGCATTTTGCAAGCTGCCGGAGGGTGAAAAGCTCCCAGAGAAGATCGTCGAGCTGACTCACATCACCGACGACATGCTCAAAGAGAACGGGATCCCATACTCCGAAGCCTGCCGGGCATTTTGTGACATGATACACAGCGACAGCGAGGTGCTGCTGGTGGCCCACAATATACAATTTGACCTGCTTTTCACGCTGGAAATGTTCAGGCGTTGCCACATGGTACCCAAAGCGCCGAAATTGAGGGCTCTCGACTCTCTGACGGTGTATAAGGACCGCGCAGCATATCCGCACAAGCTAGAGGCAGCTATCGAGCATTACGGGCTCTCTGAGCGCGTACAGAACAGCCACAGAGCGATCGACGACGTGCTGGCACTTTATGAAGTGACAAAGGCAATGGCCGCGGAGCGCGACGATCTGGAGGAATACATTGATCTAATAGGCTACAACCCAAAGTACGGCATAGCCGGCCGGAAACTGAGGCAGCTCACATATTTGCCCCAGTCGTACCGCCTCGGCTGCCGGCTCCCAGAACTAAAGGAAGGAGGCGCTTGCAATGAGTGACGGCGTAATTATAACCCTGATTATATGCGGGGCGCTGGTTATTATCAGCTACATAAACAAAAACGGCAGCAATAAAGGCGACAAAGACAAGAAATAGGAGGCTCCCGGAATGAATGAGGAATACAGCCGCGAGGCGGTTTTTGAGAAACTGGGCCAGACAATCCCAGAGACAGAAATGCAGAGAGCCGAGTCCTATGCAGACTTAAAGCTCCGGCGCGCGGAGGAAATGCAGCCAGAAAACGCCGAGACATACCGCTCCGGCTGGTACCGCGTTCTTTTGGTTGCGGATCTGGTGAGACAGCTCGCCTTCTCCGACTTCACGATCGCGCTATGCCAATTATCAAAATATGAGCCAGAAGGAGGCATAAAAGAAAATGCTATTCAGAACTAAAACGGGCCGGACGCCCAGAACGCCCAGCCCAGTGACCGCGAAGAAGGAGACGTTTCTCTCGCCTGAGTACGTCTCAAAACACGGGGATCACAAAGCAATTATAGCACGGAAACGAAGAAAAAGAAAGCGCAAAAAGCAGCAGATCCCGGAAATAAACCCGAAAATTGCCTGCGCCGTCGCTCTCGCCCTCGTGCTTCTCGTTGTTATAGTTGCGGTTGTTATATCCCGGAGCGGGAAAAAGACCATAAACGCAGCACCAGAAACAGAGGCGGCAACATCGACGCCGGCGCCAACATCAACACCGGCACCGGAGCCAACGGAGGCAGCAAAAGAACAAATTTTTGCATACCTCACGAGCACCGGAGAGCCGCAGCTCATTGACATGGAGGGACTCGCAAAAGCGTGGGCGGCAGAGGCAGGCTTTGAGATACGGTACCAGCTCACGGACGCGGAGCGCTACGAGGTGGCCCGGATAGTCACCGCGGAGGCAGCAGGCGAACCTCTCGCCGGAAAAATAGCAATTTGTCAATGTATTTTGCAAGCATGTGAGGACGACGGGATCAGACCTGCAGAGGCCGCGGAGCGTTACCTCTACTCTACCCGGAGGCCAGAGCCAACAGACGAGGCTCTGCTGGCCGTTACTTATGTTTTCGACTTCGGGATCGTGGCTACGACTGAGCCGATCAAATACTTTTATAACCCGGATATGGTAGAGAGNCCNTTCCACGAGTCACAGCGCTATATATTAACCATTAACAAACACCGCTTTTATGCGGAGATCAAAAATTGAGGAGGATCACATCATGGCATTATTAACTCAGACAGTAACGACAGAGACAGCAATCAACTGGGAGGAACTGGCCCAGAAAATCAGGAAAAACGAGAGCGGCCTCAAAGTCGGTGATATTATCACAGAACAGACAAAGGACGGCGAGGAGCTGGATCTCGTTGTCGTAGACATGGGCCCGGGCTGGGCGCGCTTCGAGAGTAAGGATTGCCTGCCACTGGAGGTTCCATACAACAAGAACGGCAGCAACGCCGGCGGCTTCGCTGAGTCTGGCGTAAAGTGGCATTTAGAAAATACTGTTTTTGCAAGTCTGCCGGAGGAGCTGCAGGCGGTTATTTCAGAGATAGAGAGGGTTCAGGAGGGCGGCAAGACATACCGCTGCCGGCTTTTCCTTCCTACCGAGCACGAAGTTTTCGGAAATTGTTTTTATTCAGACGATCACCACTACCCGCAGATCGAATATTACAAAGACAGCCGGCACCGTATCAAATGCAACAAAAAAGGCGGGACGCCTGACTGGTGGTGGCTGGCTTCGGTGACGAGCGGCTCCTCGTCTTATTGCGTGCCTGTGAACAGCCACGGGACCTCGCGCCACTGGTACGACGCCAGCGGCGAGCTGTGCGTGCCGGTCTGCTTCGTAATTCAGTAATTTATAAAATCCCGCCGCCTTGTGCGGCGCGGTGAGGAGGAAACATGGCAGACGACAAAAAGAAAGACGCGACGGCCGGCTCCCCGGTTGCCTCATTCCAGACAAGACGGGATAAGCCGATCGAGGTAATGAGCCTGCAAGAGAAATTTATCGAGCTGAGGCGCCAGATCCCCCGGATTGAAAAAGAACAGCACAGCGAGGAGGTTCCGTACAAATTCGCCAAAATTGACGACGTGTGGCGGGCTATTACTCCGACGATGAACGAGCTCGGCGTAAACTTCGACATTGTGAAAGAAGAAAACGCCAGTATTAAGACCATGAACATGCAGCGCGGCGGGGCTATGTTTTTGTATGAGTCCGACCTGACGATCCAATGGACCAACGCAGACAATGAGGACGACACGGACACGGCCCAAACTCATGCGATCGCATGGAATGACGATCCGGCAAAGGCAAAAGGGAGCGCGTGGACCTATGCAATAAAATATTACCTTTTCGAGAAATTCAGCATTGACATGGGCGAGACAGATCCAGACATGCGCGGAGCGCCTAAGCAGACCGCCGGAAACGCCTCACAGACGCTTGAAACGGGCTCAGGCAATAAACATCAAGGCCAGAGCCAGAAATCGGCCCAGAACGGCCAGAAAGAGGCCGAGAAACGCCCCACAAGCTCACAGCTACACCGATTATACCGGAAAGCTGAGGACGCGGGCTTCACAAAAGAACAGACAGACGGCCGGATCAATTATTTGTATCATAAAACGCCGGAGACTCTCACCATGCCAGAGTATGAAGATTTTTGCAAGCGCATGGACGAGACGGCCAAAGAATTGAGAAACGGAGGCAATAAACAGTGAATAAAGTCATACTTATGGGACGCTTAACGAGAGATCCCGAAGTGCGGTACACTCAGGGCGCCGAGCCTATGGCGGTTGCGCGCTATACTCTGGCCGTGGACCGCAGAGGACGCCGGGACGACAACAACGGGCAAAATGCTGATTTTATTTCTTGCGTAGCTTTTGCCAGAAACGCCGAATTTGCTGAGAAATATCTCAGAAAAGGCATAAAGATCGTAATCACCGGCCGGATCCAGACGGGCAGCTATAACGATAGAGAGGGCCGCAAGGTTTACACTACCGACGTTGTTGTCGAGGATCAGGAGTTTGCGGAAAGCAAGAGCAGCCAGAACGGAGGAAACCTGCAGGCACCGCCTGAGCAATCAGACGCCGGCGACGGCTTTATGAACATTCCCGACGGCATAGACGAGGAGCTGCCCTTCAACTAGCCGCTTCGCTCTCCGTCCGACGTGTGACCGGTGGACGACCGCCGGACGACCGGAAGGACGACCGGAGGACGACCAAAAAGCGACCAATCAAAAAGCATAGCCAAGAAAAAGGACGACCAAAAAAGGAAGGAGGAAACGCCGTGGCGTGGTTGAAAATTTATCAATCAATTAGAGAGCATAGGAAGATTTTAGACGCCGCCGACGATCTCGAAATCGAACCGCCTCACATGATCGGGCTCCTGACATCGTTCTGGCTCTGGGCTCTCGACAACGCTCCAGACGGCAACGTCTCGAACATAAGCGCCCGGAATATAGCCCGGGCGTCACAATGGAAAGGCGACGCCGACAAGCTGCTGGAGGCCCTTATTTCCGCGGGTTTGCTGGATTGCCACGACTCCGAAACAGAGCAAAGCACGATCCTGATCCACGACTGGGAGGAATACGCCGGGGGCTTAATTCAGGAGCGGGAAAAAGAAAGAGAACGCTCTCGAGCTCGGCGCCGTGCTGCTAAAAAAGCGACCGAAGGACGACCGGAGGACGACCAGCAAACGACCGCCGGCAGAGTAGATAAGAGTAGAGTAGATAAGAGTAGAGATAATAAAGATCCTTTAAGTGCTCCAGAGGAGCAGGCGCCTGCTGCCGTCTCGACAGAAAAAGCGGATCCCACTCCATACACGAGGATCATGCAGCTTTACAACGAGATTTGTCTGAGTTTTCCGAAGATACAGAAAATTGACGGAGCCAGACGCAAGGCCGTGGCTGCCAGATTTAAGACATACCCGGATATACAGATCTTTGAGCAGCTTTTCAGGAAAACCGAAGCAAGCGACTTTATGAAAGGCGCGAACGATCGGAACTGGAGCGCAGACTTTGACTGGATAATCAAAGCGACAAACATGTGCAAAGTGCTGGAGGGTAAATACGACAATAAAGGAGGCCCGGACAATGGAGGACCAGAAAACAGCGGCGACCGCTATCGCCTCACCGGCTTCACGAGAGCCGGACAATGAGTGGATATACAGCAATGAGGCCCGCCAGTGGCCGGAGCCGCCGCCGGAGCCGGTAAAATGTCAATATTGCGGAAAGCTCCGGTACCACAAAGGGAAAGAGCTCGGCGCGCTGGGTAATCGTATCTTTTGGATCCCCGCTGCTATCCCGTGCAAGTGCCCGGAGGCCGTCGAAGCTGCTGCCAGAGAAAAGGCAGAGGCAGAGGAAACGGAACGGCGCCGGAAGGAGGAGGAAACCCGCCAGAAAATTGCGAGGCTCCGAGGCGACTCTGGCATGAGGGGCCGCTTTTTGGAGAGGACCTTCGAAAATTTCCAGACGCCGGACGACCAGACGGCCCGGGCAAAGGAGACGGCCGAAAAGTACGCCGACAGCTTCGGAAGTCTGGAGCGAAAGAAAAACGGGCTTTTCATTCTCGGCGACATAGGCGTCGGAAAGACTCACCTATCTGCCGCTATCGCTAATCGCCTAATACAGAACGGCCGGCCGGTAATATGTATGACAATGATCGACATGCTGGCCCGGATCAAGGCAACATACGACAAAAGGGAAATCTCAGAGGGCGAGATCCTGAAAGTTTACGAGTCGATCCCTCTCCTCATTATCGACGACATGGGGAAAGAGCCCGCGACTGAGTGGGGCGTCTCGAAAATATACGCGATTATAAACGCCCGATACGAAGGCTACAAGCCGACGATCGTCACAAGTAACTATACAGACACGGAGCTCGAGAGGCGTCTCACGCCGCCGGGAGGCGACGACACGACCGCCCGGGCAACCGTGGACCGCTTGCGCGAAATGTGCGAGGCTCTCGTCATGGAGGGCCAGAGCTGGCGCGGCAGATAGGAGGCAAAATGAAAACATGCGAATATTGCCAAACACCCGGTAAATATATAGCCGTCGAGCACTTCGGAGACACAAGGCTATTTCTCAGCGTCTCCGGTGAATACCTTCAGATTTTCGACGAGGAATACCCCGGGCGCATTACAAACATAAAGATCAACAACTGCCCTATGTGCGGCCGACCGCTCAGGGCCGAGGAGATCATCATCAAAACAAACAGAGTCCTGCGCGGCCTACTGCTGCCGCCTCTGCCGCCCGGAGAATACCCGGCGGGCTGCAATAAAAACGGGGCCGTACATGTGAAACTACCAGAGGGCAAAACTCTGGGAGTAAAACCGGGAGAATTTGAGTTTATAAAGGCGCCGGCGTGGCTGCTGGAGCTATGGAAGGAGGCAGACAATGAGCGCGACGAATAGAGGAACCAAAAGACGCCCGCACGACTTCTACCCTACGCCGATCCCGTCAATAGAGGCATTTCTCGACGTTTTCCCTCTCAGGGGGGGGGATCGAGGTACTGGAACCGGGAGCAGGCAGCGGTAATATCATCAAAACATTGCAAAAATATGGCGATTTTTCGATCGACGCGGTGGAAATAAGACCGGAGGAAACAGAGCACCTGCAGCAGCTCGGCGTCAATGTAATTATAGGCGATTATCTGAGCATGAACATCGGGAAAAAGTATGATCTCATTATCGGAAACCCGCCCTTTAATCAGGCGATCGAGTTTGTGGAGAGGAGCCTCGAGCTATTAAAGCCGGGCGGTATGCTTGTTTTCCTGCTCCGTACTGCATTTATGGAGAGCGACCGGCGCTTTTCATTCTGGCAGAAACCAGAGCACCAGATCTCAGGGCTCTACACATTACACGCCCGGCCGAGCTTCACGGGGCACGGGACCGACGCCACGAGCTACTCGTGGTTTATATGGCAGCCCGGCAGCAGGCGCCAGACAATAAAAGTTATTTGAGGTGATACAGTGATCGGAATAATAGACGCGGATCTCATTACAAGAAAAAAGCACCGTTTTCCCAATCTTGCAAGTATGAAAATCTCAGGATATTGCAAGGCGCAAGGGCACGACACGCGGCTCATAATGTCATACGAGGAGGATCTGGCAGCCTACGAAAAAATTTATATTTCAAAAGTTTTCACAAATACAGAGATACCGGAGGACGTTCTGAGGCTGGAGACCGTAACCTGCGGAGGGACCGGCTTTTATTTCAACAAAGCGCCAGCGCTGCCGGCAGAGATTGAGCACGCCCGACCGGACTACTCTCTCTATGACGGTTTTGTGGAAAAGCTGAGGGCAGCAGGCAGCAAGCCGAGCGAATTAAAAAGCTATACAGATTACAGCATAGGCTACTTGACAAGAAAATGCTTTAGAGGTTGCGGCTTTTGTGTAAATCAAGATTATAAAGCCGTAGAGGCAGCAAGCCCGCTGGAGGAATTTCTGGAGCAGGACAGAAAAAAGATTTGTTTACTTGACGACAATTTCCTCGGGTTTAGCGGCTGGGAGCCTCTGCTGGATCAACTCATACAGACAGAAAAACCGTTCAAATTTGTGCAAGGGCTCGACGAGCGTCTCCTGACGCCGAAGAAAATCGAAAAATTATTCTCGGCGAAGTATGACGGAGAAATGACCTTCGCTTTTGATGATATAGCAGACGCGAAGCTGATCGAGGAAAAGCTCGACATGATACGGAAACACTCAAACCGGGAAATAAAATTTTACATTCTCTCAGGATATAACCCGAAAAACGACCAGAGCGCAGAGTTTTGGAAAAATAATCTTGTATCGGTTTTTGAGAGAATGAACATTCTCGCAAAATATAAAGCTCTGCCCTACATAATGAGGCACGAGGACTACGAGAGATCCCCGTACAAAGGTATATACATCACGATCGGGCGCTGGGCCAATCAACCCGGGTTTTATAGAAATATATCGCTCAATCAGTTTATAGACAAGGCGACGGCGGCCGGAGAAAAGGCCCCGGGGAAATACAGAGAGAAAACCCTCGGAGACTTCCCGGAGCTCGAGAAATATTTTTCTAAAGTTTACGAAAAGGAGGTGCGGCTCGTTGGATAGAGAGGACGCAAGGAAAGCAATAAAAAATTTATCAGAAAAGCCGTTTATTTGTGCCGACGAATGGATCGAGATAGCGGGCGGCTATCTGCTGACAACGAAGGAACACTTCAAAAAGTTGGAAAAAGCAGCAGCCAAAGGAAAGGGGGCAAAACCATGAAAATGACTTATATATGCTCACCGTGCCGTGGTGACTATGAGAAAAACATCATAAAAGCGCAGGAATATTGTCGGGAGGCACTTCTCGAGGGACTGCTGCCGATCGCTCCGCATGTATATTTTACTCAGTTTGTGGACGACGAGAAACCGGAGGAAAGGGAGCGCGGCCTTCTTTGCGGGCTCCAGCTCCTCAGATATTGCCAGCTTATAAGAGTTTACGGCTGCCGCGTGAGCGCCGGCATGTATAACGAGATACAGCTCGCCGGCGTTTTAGGGATTGAGCTCGAAGTCTACGGCCCGCCGGAGTTTGTCGAGCGCGTGCAGGAAATATACAACAATGCAATGGTAACACAAAAGGCGCCGACTCTCAGGAAAAAAGGAAGGGGCGCCGGTGTATCTGCCGGAGCTCCCGCTGCCGCTCCGCTGACTAAAGAGCCGGACATAAACCCGGCAGCAGGCGCCGCGTGTATAAATATCAATTTTGAGGAGGATCTGGCCCGGGAACTTGAAAAAGAGCTCAGTGCCGGCAATGTTCTCACCGGAATTATGAGGGGAGGTGCTTAATGTTGACGGATAGCAGAAAAAACGCGGAAGGCTACTCAGATCCGACGCCGTACCTCGCAGAGAGAAACATCGAGACAGAACGCCGGCAGCAAGGCCGCCGCTCCAAGTATGCCGGGGAACGCTTCGAGAGCATGATCTCGGCAGCCTGCGACTACTATCGCGGCGAGAATATCGCAGACATTGAAAAGACGCCGGAGCCTATGCGCCCGATCAAACCATACGGAGACCGGAGACGCGGCCAGTATATAGCGGTATTTGTGAAAAAGGCCCAGAACGATTATAAGGGCATACTCAACGGGGGCCGGTGCATTGCCTTCGAGGCAAAACACACGGACGCCGAAAAGATCGAGGGCTCTGCCGTGACAGAGAGGCAAGCCGACCTGCTCGAGAATTACGAGAAAATGGGCGCGAGCTGCTTCGTGCTGGTGAGCTTCAAATTTGAGCAATTTTTCCGGATCCCGTGGAGCGTCTGGCGCGACATGAAGGAAATATACGGGCACAAGCACTTGAAACGCAGCGAGATCTCGGAATATGAGATCGGCCTCAATCATTTAGGAGTGCTCGAGTTTTTGAAAAAGACAAAGGGAGGAAATGCCAATGCTTGAAAGAGCTCTCAACGACCTAAAGAACCCAAAAACAAAAACCGCATATCTCCAGATACTTGCAACCTTTACCGGAGCCGACGGCTCTATGGGCTTTACTACCGGCCAGCGGTATGAGCTTATTGTGCGATATATCAGGAGCCGCGGTACATTCGAGGCGAGGACGAAAGACGGCCGGCTCTACTGCCCTTATCAAAGCGCCGGATCTTTTATGAAAAACTGGACCGCCTCAGCTATTCAGAAGGGGGCGCAAACATGAAAGCATTAACAATATGGCAGCCGTGGGGCTCTGCTATCGCAATAGAGGCCAAAAGCTACGAGACAAGAGGCTGGGCCACATCATACCGGGGACCGATTGCGATCCATGCAGCAAAGCGGCCGTATATGAATATTATCAAAACATTGCCGGCAGACACTCAGCGGCTCCTGCAGCAGCTCCTCAACTATGAGGGCGAAGCTCTGCCGACCGGCGCCGTAATATGTACGGCCGAGCTCGTGAACGTCTGGCACATAGTTTACAACCCCGGTACCGACGTAGACGTGGCGAAAAATATCCCGATCGGGGCCGAGAGCCTGAGTAAAGACAAACACGCGCCAGATTTTCACGACTATATTGTGCCAACGGCTCAGGAGATCGCTCTCGGAGACTGGACGCCCGGGCGCTATGCGTGGGAGCTCAAAAACATCAAATTATTGCCGGAGCCGATACCGGCCAAAGGGCAGCAAGGGCTCTGGAACTGGGAGCCGCCCGAGGAGGTGCTGGCGTGAATGTAAAAATAACACCGTGGAAACCGGGAGACGGCGGCCTCTTGTGTCTGCCTCTCCGTTCCAATATACCGGACGCAAGCAAGCACCCAGACTGGCAACCGGTAAAATGCCCGAAATGCGGGCGGGATTGCTGGGAGCCAGAGCTCGCTCGTCTGGCAATGGCAGCGGGAGCCTCTGGAGTATGTACCGAGTGTGCTATCCGCGCCGGACTATCTCAACCGGGAGGAGGTGACAAAAAGCAATGACCGCGGAGGCGTTCATCGGAGCGAAAAGCTCCAGAAACAAAACAAAATTCAAGAAGGGAGATCAGAACCATGCCGAAACAGACAGTACAAAGCAACATTAACCTCGAGAGTCTCGCGGGCGGCGCTTTTGCTGAGAAGCTCAACGAGGCGCTCATGCAGGTGGCCGAGAACATTCAGAACCCCAACACGGAGGCGACCACAAAGAGACAGATCCAGATCCTGCTCAAATTTGCACCAAACAAGACGAGGCAGCTCGTGAGCACTCAAATCTCAGTAACGACAAAACTCGCCGCTACTGAGGCGATCGACACTCAAATGATTATGGGCGTAAACATGAGAACCGGCCAGATCGAGATCGCGGAGTATGACGGCCAGATCAGAGGGCAAATGTCTCTCTCAGACCTTCAGAAACCGGCAGAAGAACAGCCCGAGCCGGTGCAGCAGGCCACGGCAGAGGCAAAAGAAGCCGATCCGGCAGCAGGCGCCCAGCCTGAACAGCAGCCGACCGGAAAGCCGCGGGACCTGAAAAACAGAAACAAGCAGCAGCCGGCAGAAAATCAGGA
>WFLX010051727.1_pt1 | contig 11544 bp, 12 predicted proteins | sample 4967041 | NCBI WGS metagenome assembly WFLX01 (sample SAMN12857096, study PRJNA449069) | gut metagenome | isolation source: stool from male and female vole | host: Microtus ochrogaster | place: USA:Florida | collected 2017 | reverse complement strand
ATCATTGGTCTTGACCCTGGGATGCCAGCGTTTGTAGAATTGATGGTGTCGGGAGACAAACCGAAATATACAGCGCCGGTTGTGAATGGAGTTGCCAAGTTTGATGCGATAGATGGCGGCAAATACTATGCAAGGCTGTATGAAGATTTCGATGGAGACGGGAAGTACTCAAGAGGCAGTTATAGACTTCAGACGGTGTTTGGTGAGCCCACCGACACTCTTCAGGGTGTGAAATTGGAAGAAAAGGTGGATTCGGTTGCAGTTGTAGAAACTGCCATATCTGATTCCATCGAAATTCCCGGCGACACTATGACTGTTTCGGTCAGGGATTCTTTGGATGTTGTGGATGCTCCGCTTGACTCGATAGGCATAGAGTCGAAAGACTCGGTAGCATTGGCTGTTCCCGGCATCTATAAGCGACCGATGAACGACCGTGAGATAGTGGATAGCCTTGTTAGGGCCGGCTATAGCCTTACCCCGATCGAAACAGACTCGGTGGGGAAGGAGATCTTGATAGCCGTGCAGCCAGACTATGCCTATTACTATCCTAAGATCATCAATGTAAAGAAAAACTGGGATATAGAGCAGACCTGGAATGTGTTTGAGACCGCTCTTGATCTGCAGAAACCTGACAAGATTAAGAAAAATAAGCCTAAGCGCAATAACAACCAGACCCGTCAGGAAGAAGAGGAGGAAGAAGATGATGAATTCGGAGCAAATCCATTTGCTCCGGGCCGCAATAATAACACCCGCAACAGCAATAACCGTAATAACACAGGCAATACAAGGTTGCGGATGCAGAATTGAAAAAGTAAGTTTCAGGGGGCAGATGAATGGATCTGCCCCCTGATTTTAATTAATCGGGAAGTGTGAAAGTGATCTGGAGCGTTGATTCGCTGTCGATGGGCTTGCCACCTACTGTGGCCGGGGTCCATGCAGGCATACCTTTTACGAGGCGCACTGCCTCTGATTCCAGATCCGGATCAACAAGACGAACGATTGCAATATTGTTGAGAGATCCGTCGGTCTTGACAAGAAATTTCAAATGCACCACTCCTTCAATTCCATTGTTGATGGAAGGCTGCGGATATTTTAGGTTTGTCGCAATATATTTGTCCATTGCTTCGGTTCCGCCGGGGAACTGTGCAGGAATAGTATCAGATTGCGCTGTCTGAGCCATGGCCGGGACACCGATGGCAAGAGCTGCGATAAATGGAATGATTTTTTTCATAATTGTCTTATTTAGGTTGGAGAGATGAAATTTCCCTCTTAATAACTAAGACAATAAAAAGGAGAAAAGGTTTAGAGGCTCCATGTGAGCGACACGCTTCCTCCTATACCCGTCGTAAGCGGAGAATTGTAGTAATAATACGAAGGTATATAATTAAGAAGGTTATCGATACTTACGCCAATTGTGAAGTTCTTAGGTAATGTCTCGCTTATGATAAGTCCGAGCATAGAGTAGGCAGGATATCGCTGTGTGCGTGCGGCCTCCTGTGAGAAAGCAGACATCACGTCTCCTGTGACTGCCGACACCCATTTGAAATTGGCGGTAGCTGTGAAACGCCATTCAGGTTTCCATAGTCTTGAATAGTCAGCCTTAAGTGTGAGTGCATGCGGGCGTGTAGGGTTGGCACGTAGGTCGCCTTTGCTGTATTTTTCGTAGGTGTAAATGTATTCGGCATTGAATGTAAGTCCGAAATCAAAGGCTTTCATGAGCGACAGGTCAACTCCTCCTACTTGCACGCGTTTTAGATTGATGTATTGCTGGCCTCTCAGCATGTCATTCCATAAATATGATATTCGGTTGTCTACTATGTTGTGGAAAGCCATTATGGTTAGACTCCGGCTGCCTTTAAGATATTCGGCCGACAGGCTTATGTTGTGGCTTGTCTCCGACTTGAGGTCGGGGTTGCCGTAAATATGGAAGATGCCTGCCATGTCAAAGTCCATAAATAATTCCTTCAGTGTGGGTGCACGGAAACCGGCCGCATAATTAAGCCGTAAGGAGCAGTTGCCTTTGCCGGGGCGCCAGAGCATGCTGAGCTTTGGGGAGACTCTGTTGGCATGTGAGGCCGAAAACCAATCGTAGCGGAGCCCTGGAATTATCCATATATGTTTGGCAGGATGCCAATCCCATTGCAGATATGCATCCAGATTGGTTTGGGAGTGGGAACCGCTGTCAAATTCATAAGACATCAGATAATCGTCGATCCAGTCGCCGCCGGCTGTCAATGTGCCAACATTATTGAACTCGTGGGAATACTGCATGTGGAGGGAGTTCAGCCGATTGCTGTAGTCCTTGATTTGAGTGCCTGATGCAGTCTCATAATCCATCTTGTCGTAGGTGTCAAAGGAGTATCTTGCTGTGAAATCTTTCCATCTTCCGGTGATGCCTGCAGAAATATCGCTGAAACGCTCATACGACACTATAGTTCTTTTCCGCTGGCGCCAGTAGTAGCCGGCGCGGGCAGTCAGCGAAGCGTCATTGCCAAAAGTAATAGTCGCACGGTCGCGCACGTTCCAGCTTTGAGTTGCATAGGAGTAGCTGAAGTCTCCCCTTCGTGGAAATTTTACCTCGGCTTGAGAATCATATCTCGCGTCAAGAGAGTTTGCCACTTTGGAATTCTTGTATGTGCCGACAGCACCGTAACTTTGGAGGGAATGGGAGCCATAGCGCGCGTTAAGCCGAAGGTGAGAACCCATTTTGGGGCGTTCGGAAATAATATTTACCACACCTCCGGTTGCATTAGAACCATATAGGGAGGATGCTGCCCCCTTGACAATCTCGACTCGCTCCACATTCTGAAGATTCAGTCTCGAATAGTCCGGATTGTCAAGTGTTTCGCCGGCCATGCGTTCTCCATCAATAAGAAACAGAATTCCGCCACCTCCGAATCCCGACATATTTATCTGCTTATTCTCGCCCATCCCGATGGAAAACTCCACGCCTGGCATCTGCTGTTCAAGAAGAGCGCCGATATCTTGCCGGCCACTCCTTCCAATGTCGGCAGAGGTTATCACCCTGGTTACCACCGGGGTTTCTTTCAGGAGTTTTGGAGTGCGGGTGGCTGTCACAACTACAGTCTCGAGTGTGTCTGGAGAAGAAACGATAAGGTCGGGGGCATCTCCATTGGAGCTGCCCCCGGCCATCAAAGCCATTATAAATCCTAAGATTTTCAACTTAATTCAATGTGCCTGTGAAGGTGAAATTAATATTTCCGGGCATCTTGCCGGGAACAACAGAGTATACGAGTCGGATGTAACGGCCTGAAATAGTGGTGCCGTCCTCGCGATGGGTGTCATCCTTATCATAGTCGTATATTTCCACCTTATATTGCACTCCATCAATAGGTATTGTGCAATCATCTTTGTCGAGAGAATACATGCCGTTGCCGATGCTTTCAACCTCTACGTCATTGATAGTAAGAGCAGGAATGGTCTCTACCTTTTCAGACATCGGCGGAGTATACGAACACTGTGGTATTTCCACTGTAACCTTGTTGGATGAATTATCCTTCTTTGTGATTTTCACCACGTATCCGTCTGGCATATCAATATTATCCCACACTTGACCCATGGCAGACACAGTGGCTGTCATAGTTCCGGTATATGTGCCGACAACATGGTCTACGTCGGCCTGTTTGTCATCATCATCATCTTTGTCACAGCTGACAAAGGCGGGCATCATGAGGCACATCATTGCCATGAGCCCAAATATTTTTAATTTTTTCATTGTTGTCCGTTTACTTGAATAAGTTCAACTTCAAAAATAAGGTCCTCATTAGGGCCGATAGGACCACCGGGAGTACCTGTAGGACCATAAGCAAGGTTACTGGGTATATAGAATACGCTCTTGCCTCCGGTCTGCATCAGCTGAAGACCTTCAGTCCAGCCTTTGATAACCTGCTGGAGGGAGAATGAGATCGGTTCCCCTCTTTGCACGGATGAATCAAACACAGTACCGTCAAGAAGACGGCCGGTATAATGCACGGTAACTACGTCGGTAGCTGTAGGTGCGATTCCTGTGCCCTGAACTACAGTGACATATTTCAGTCCACTTGGAGTGGTGTTGTAACCGGAGTTGCCGGCAAAGAATGCAGCATCGTAGTCTGACATGTTCTGTGAGAAAACGCCTTCAGCGGCAGCTGTGCTGTCTTGTTCCGCTTGCATAACCTCGCCAACGAGTGAATCTGCAGCGGCAGTATCAGCTGAAGAAGGTTTCTGTTTGCCACATGAAACGATACACAAAGCAGTTGCCGCCACTCCAAGGACGGCAATTGCAGATCTTAATGTTTTTTTCATTATTCTAATATTATTTCTTGACAACCTTAATGAGCTCAACATCAAAGATAAGGGTGGAGTGGGGAGGAATTGCGTTGGGTACACCCTGAGCACCATAAGCAAGGTCGCTCGGAATGAAGAATGTATATTTTGCACCTTCCTTCATCAGCTGAACACCTTCAGTCCAACCGGGGATTACACGGTTGAGAGGGAATGTGGCAGGTTCACCACGCTGAACAGACGAGTCAAATACGGTTCCGTCGAGAAGACGTCCTGTATAGTGAACTGTCACTTCGTCTGTAGCAGTAGGCTGTGCGCCTTCACCTTCTTTTTCTACTACGTATTGCAGACCGCTTGCAGTCTCTTTCACGTTTTCACGAAGTTTGTTTTCAGCAAGGAACTTAGTGCCGGCTTCCTTTGCAACTGCCTCAGCCTTTGACTGGAGATCCATAAGATAATCATTGATCATCTTCTGGCATTCTTCTGCGGGAACTTCAGGAGTACCACCGTCAAAGGCCACTTTTACACCATCTTTGAATGTTTCTGAATCGAGTGATTCAACACCCATAGCTTTGAGCTGCTTACCCATAAGCACACCCCAAGCATAACTTAATTTATCCATAATTCAATTTTTTTTCGGTTATATACTGTCTGCCGAGTTGTCGGCTTTCAAATTTAAAACGTAAAAAAAGGGTGTTTGGTTTCGTATGTAGACCTATAGAATGCACGATATCTCACTTTTGAGAGGTTAAAGAGTCATAAACTTTATAAATGATTTGGAAAGTTGGGAAATTCTAACTAACTTTGCACTCGAAATGAAAGTACATAAAAAAAGAGAGTTCTTTCATTCATTNAAAAAAGTGTAGGTCCGGTANCTCAGCTGGATAGAGCAACAGCCTTCTNAGCTGTGGGTCTTGGGTTCGAATNCCAACCGGATCACCATCTTAAAGCGCAATGCGCAGAAGAGTCTTGAAAATCAATGATTTTTGAGACTCTTTATTTTTTACTCCCATGCAGAATCCGGNAAAATGATGCANTCAGCGTTGGAGCATCCGTTGGACTTATGTGTTGACAGACTATGTCCAACGAATAGTAGATAATTGTCTGATATAAGCAGTGTTGCAACCAATGTTTCTTTACTTGTCAAAGAACCATTGTTTAACCATAAATGTTTATTTGACATGCAAACACGAAAATCTACTTTCGCTGTGCTCTTCTTCATCAAAAGGAAGAAGCTGCTGAAGAATGGTGACGCACCTGTCTNTATGCGNATCACCATNGANGGNCGTTNNCTTGAAGCTTCNNTAAAGNGAGGNNTNAATCCNAANNANTGGAATGAGAAAAAGCAACGTTCNANNGGACGNGATCGTNTATCNCTTGAANTCAATGANTATCTTGANNNNACNTTATCTCGTATTNANAGAATTCATNAGCAGTTNATNNNTGANNNNAAGCCNGTCAANCCAAANTCGGTAATGGACGCTTATCAAGGACGTGCAGAACGCCCTAAGATGCTTCGCGAAGTGTTCAGAGAAGAAAATGAAAAATACCGTCAGCTTCTTGAAATCGGTGANGTTGTTCTGGGGACTGTCCTGCGGTATGAGCGAACGGAAAGATACCTCGGAGAATTCATGCAGAAGAATTATTGTGTCGAAGACCTTCCCCTATGCGCCATAGACAATAAATTTGTGCGTGACTTCCATCTCTTTTTAAAGGTGAAAAAGAAAGCTGAGCAGAACACCGCCAACAAGTATTGTAAGAATCTAAAGAAGGTAATTCGACTTGCCCTTGACAATGGATGGATTGATGTAAATCCCTTTCAGGGTATTCGTTTCACCGCCAAGGCTACCAAAAGAGAGTTTCTCAATGAAAAAGAACTCTCAACGCTAATAAATAAGAAGTTTGATATCGAACGTCTGAATGTTGTGAGGGATATATTCGTGTTCTGTTCTCTGACAGGGTTAGCATTCTCTGATGTAGCTGCTCTCAAACCGGAACATATAACGGTAGATGAAGATGGCAACTATTGGATTCACAAGGCTCGTCAGAAGACAAAGAATGTGTGCAGCATCCCCTATTTGGAATCAGCACGGGTTATTGCTGATAAATACCGGAATCATCCCACATGTCTTGCCAAAGGAGTGGTACTCCCGGTTATTTCAAATCAGAGAATGAATTCCTATCTTTCAGAGATNGCAGATTGCTGTGGTATCAGGAAAAAGCTCACGACCCATATTGCGCGACATTCTTTCGCATGTCTTGCGTTNGCAAACGGGGTATCAATGGAAATCATCGCACGGATGCTNGGACACTCTGATATAAAGACAACCAAAATCTATGCAAAAGTCATAGATAAATCNATAGCGGAACAAATGAGCGGACTCGCAGCCAAATTCGGTTCACAGAAATAACCAATACCACAATCGCCCCAGCCAATACACTGCATCAGTTGGGGCGATTTGTCTTTTAGCGGAATGGTGGTAGATAGTACCGTTGTAGAAAGGCTTCTACATCAGTGTCAGCATATAGGATTTTTCCCGGAAGATTGTAATATCCCAATATGCCCTTAGCTCTGTATGTCGCGAGGGTTCGTTTGCAAATATTCAGCTTACGGCATAATGCCGTATCAGTAAGATAACGATTGCCCTTAAATATGGGTGGAGAATCTTCCGTCAAGGTATCTATTGCTAAACGTATTTCTTCCAGTTCATTGAAGACTGGTTTAAGTTCTGTGTGTGATATAATATCAACTTTATCACTCATCGCTGACGTAGTTATGGTTCAACATTCGTGAAATCTCACTTTCAGGATAAAATACTTTTCCTTCGATGATACTGTAACCGATACGTCCGGAGGAGCGAAGCGATTGCATAGTTCGGCTTGATCGTTGCAGGATGAGTTGAGCAGTGTTATTATCAACCCAACCCCTCTGATGGAGGCCAATTCCAGACAGAACTTTTTCAAGAGTAGAGCGACATTCACGCACACCTCTAACGAGCGCATCAAACAAGGAACGCTCAATCATAATGTAATCCATAATCTAAGGGGGATTAAATTAAACAAGATTTTCGTGTTAAGTCAATGGTTGCATAAGTACTTAATTACATAATGAAGTAATTACATATCAATATAAGCATATAAGCACGTATTGACATAAGTATGTAATTACATACTTAAGTATTGATGTAAGCATATACTTACATGATTACATACTTATGTATTTATATATCGATATAATTACGTCATTATGCATTCATCGAGGTAACTGCATTTCCTATTGACTCTTCGACAACAAAACGACCTTGCATAACAAAAAGATTATCAAATACATCACCTTTCCCAACCTTGCTGAATTATTGCCCAATTTTTCTCAACATTGTAAAAATATTTGAACTCTAATGTTTTATCGCTTGTAGTTATATGTACGTATTATTTTAGGTGATTAAAGTATAAGACATCATCCTTGATTATTCTTAATACGTATGTTCAAACGAACATTGCAAGGTATGTTTTATGCAGCATGAAATTGGATTTGCTGCATAAAACCCTTGCATGTTATAGTAGCGATTACTCCAAAGTCGTAATCACCATAATGAAACCTGCGGTTGGCAGTTTCCAACCTTACCACAAATAATCCACCAAATGAAACATGAAAACAAGAAAACCGGACGACCGCCCAAAGTTAATGCAACGACTTTCCGTTGCTCAGTAAACTTCAATGCGTCCGAAGAAGCTTCCCTCATGACGATGTACGAACAATCTGGGGTTGCATCGCTATCAGCATTTATCAAGATGCAACTTTTCGGTAAAACCTTCAAAGTACATCATATTGATGACAGCACACGCATCTTCATAGATAGGTTGTCATCTCTAAATGCACAGTACCGAACCATAGGTGTAGAATATAACTCTATAGTAAAGCAACTTCGCCACCACTTCACTGAGAGGAAAGCTATGCAAGCTCTTTACAAATTGGAACAAGCCATCATCTCCCTCGTTAAAGTTAATCGTCAAATCGTCTCTCTTGCTAACGATTTTGAGGCATATTGGCGAGAAAAAGATCAAGATTAATACTTTACGCGTCTGATATGCAATTTTTTCACAACATTATGCTTGGTTGATTCAAGAATTATTTGTAACTTTGCAAATAACATCAATAAATTGCATCATGGCAACAGAAATAGATAAAGACGTTGAACGTATTAATCGGTTAAAAGTCGTTTTAGCCGAAAAAAATTTAAAAGGGAAATGGCTCGCAGAGCAATTGGGCAAGAATGAAGCAACCGTTTCGCGCTGGTGCTCTAATACTGCACAGCCATCGTTGGAAATGCTTGTCAAAATAGCATCTATCTTAAAAATAGAGCCAATTGAGTTGATAAATAGAAGGAATATATTATAAAAATTGATATGACTAATTATCTTTGCGATGAAATAGTGAATATAGCATGGAATATTCATAAGAAAATTATTGATCTTGGATGGAATACATGCTGGTTCAATAAACGAACCGTTTTTCAAAATGCTTTAGGAGATGGATCTCGTTATCCCCTCCTCTCATATTCTTCGGATAAAAGAAGTAACTTTTCATTAATGGAAAAGAAAAAGGCAGAGTTGTATCCTTCTTTTATTCTCAGATATTTTGTAGAACATATCGCTTGTTTTGATGTAAATTCTATGTATAGATACTATACTGATGGAGAAATATACGAAATTTCATTCGAAGAGTATTCTAAGATGGATAGTTCTGGGGTCAAGTTAGTTGTCTTGAATCCTATGAATTCCTATAAGATTCTTGGAGTGGAAAATATTGAAGAATTGTCTTTAAAGATCAAAGGAGAACACAAACTAGATAATAGTGAGAATATTGAAAATCTATTAAAAGCTAAACAAGAAATTTGTTATTTAACTTCCAAGTTATACGAAGATTTCAAAACTTTCCAAAATGACACTAGGAATATCCTTAAAAAACTTGAAGCTGAATATAACAAATCTTATATAGGAATAAGCAATTATATAAAATTCCTTTTATCTAATTCTTTATTTGGTTTTGATTTTAGGAAAAATATAGAATGTGAATATAATTCTGAAAATAAGAGTTTATTGATTGACTACACCTTACCTAATAAAGGAGATATTCCTTCCGCTACTCTTACGAAAAATAATAAACCAACTACTCTATCTGAGAGTAAACAAAGAAAACTCTATGATGATATTCTTTATTCGATTGTAATCCGTTCGCTTGCAGAGATTTTACATTATGATGTAAAAAATTATATAAAGTATATTTGTTTCAATGGGAAAATAAATGATAGAAGCCCTATTACTGGACAAATAGAGGAAAAATATATTCTTTCTATTAATGTTAATCGCGAACAAATTGAATCTTTGAATCTTGAGTTCATAGATCCCAAAGAATGTTTTAAACATTTAAAAGGAGTTAGTGCTTCCAAACTTTACGAACAAACAGAAATTCAACCCATCATCACTCCTTCTTTCAATGATAAACGCTTTGTGAAAGCAAGGAATATAGAAACTGAACATTCTACCAATCTTGCAGAAATGGATTGGGAAGAATTTGAACATTTGGTTCGACAAGTGTTCGAATGGGAGTTCTCCGATAAGGGAGGAGAGGTCAATGTAACTCGATCCAGCAGAGACGGAGGTGTAGACGCAATCGTATTTGATCCTGATCCTATACGTGGAGGAAAAATCATAATTCAAGCCAAAAGGTATACCAATACCGTTCCTGTATCAGCAGTCAGAGACCTGTATGGCACTATCATTAATGAGGGTGCTAATAAGGGTATTTTAATTACCACCTCTGATTATGGCCCTGATTCATATAAGTTTGCACAAGGCAAGCCAATAACGCTTCTCAATGGAGGTCATCTTCTCTACCTATTGGAAAAGCATGGGCATCAGGCCCGTATTAATATTCAAGAAGCAAAAAATAAAATTAAAGGAGGCATCTAATGGAAACAACGACAACAATAACCACGTCATCTTGGTTAATACCGTTACTCACAGGTATTGCCGGAGCCTTAATTGGTACATTCTGTGGAGCATACTTCTTATACACGTTCCAGAACTCTAATAAAATAAAGATTAGAGAGATTGCCATTAGAGCAGCTGAAATATTTAAAACTTATAAAGGAAAATCTTTTGTTGAAGCTCAAAGTGAGTTTAATAATAAACTTTCTTTGTCAGAAAAGCGCGCTGTGATTGTTGCATTACATAAGCTTGGCATTCCTATAGATATTCCTTTTTCGCGACCTTTCAATATTAATGAAGTGTGTTTATGTGATCAAGTTATTTCGGAAGATTATATAGATGATATTAAAGCCCAGATAAGCAATGGTCTTTGTGATCACCTTTTCTTTAAAGATGTTGAGGAGCATTTTTCATCTAATATCCGGTTAATGACTTTAAGAAAACTAGCTCAAAGATATGTAAAGAAAGTTTTACCTAAAAGTATCTTTGAACAACCTAATACGATTAAACATAATCCTAATTGGACCGACGAATTTAGTCCTGGAGAATTAGAGTCAATTTGGGTTTTTAGAGATAAGGTAGCAAATTCTCTTTATTATAATATTGATGGACATCCAGATGTAAAAAAATTAGATAAACTACATAATGAAATTGAAATAGGTTTGTGGGACAACTACTTATTTTGGGATTTTTCCTCTTATCAAAATGTCAAAAATCAAAATAATGTAGCTTTATTAATGTCTCAACTTATAACCTTCAATAATCCTGTTCAGACACAGTCAACAGAACATACCAAACCAGATTCTTCTAAATAATGACTATTAAAGATATTAAGGATTTAATTGCTTCGGATGAGTCGCGGATTCTGGAGCTGAAGAAGACCACCGGCGAGCTTAAAGACGGTATGCATACGGCATGTGCTTTTCTCAATACCGGAGGAGGCTGGTTGATTTTCGGTGTTACGCCGAATTCACACAAGATTATCGGGCAACAGGTGACCGATGATACGAAACGTGAGATTTCACAAGCGTTAGCTGGTATTGAGCCAGCATACGATATTAAACCCNTATATGTGGATGTGCCCGATTATCCAGGCAATAAGGTGATAGCATTTCATTTTGACGAATGGAAATGGGGACAACATCCATATACNTTNCGTGGCAGACCNTATTACAAGATTGAAAGCACGACCAAGATAATGCCTCGCGAAATGTATGATGAACGTATTCGGTCATACAAACCGCAGTCATACGCTTGGGAGACATTCCC
>WFLX010248105.1_pt1 | contig 11549 bp, 7 predicted proteins | sample 4967041 | NCBI WGS metagenome assembly WFLX01 (sample SAMN12857096, study PRJNA449069) | gut metagenome | isolation source: stool from male and female vole | host: Microtus ochrogaster | place: USA:Florida | collected 2017 | reverse complement strand
TTTTGCTCCAGGCCAAGCAGCAAGGTTTCAGCGACTTCCAGATAGCACGCTCAATCGACCCGACTATTGCCGGCGCCAAAGCTCACGAAGCGTCGCTCAACGTTCGCAACTACCGCAAAGAGCTCGGCATCATGCCGGTCGTAAAGCAAATCGACACCCTGGCAGCAGAATATCCCGCACAGACAAACTACCTGTATCTCACCTACAACGGTTCGTTTAACGACATCAACTACGAAAACGACAACCGCTCAATAGTGGTGCTCGGCTCGGGTGCCTACCGCATCGGTTCGTCGGTTGAATTCGACTGGTGTTCGGTTAACGCACTGCTGACCGTTAAGAAACAGGGCTACCGCTCGGTAATGATCAACTACAACCCCGAAACGGTGTCGACCGACTATGATATGTGCGACCGACTCTATTTCGACGAGCTGACATTTGAGCGCGTAATGGACATTATCGACCTCGAAACTCCCTACGGCACAATCCTTTCCGTGGGTGGTCAGATTCCCAACAACCTCGCAATGAAGCTCGATGCCCAGGGGGTTAACATTCTCGGCACCACTGCCCAAAGCATCGACAATGCCGAAGACCGCCATAAATTCTCGTCAATGCTCGACGAACTGGGCATTGACCAGCCCGCGTGGCGCGAACTTACGTCGATGGACGATATTCACAAGTTTATCGACGAAGTAGGCTTCCCGGTGCTCGTTCGTCCCAGCTATGTGCTTTCGGGCGCGGCCATGAACGTCTGCTCCAATCCCGAAGAACTCGAACGCTTCCTGCGTCTGGCGGCCAACGTCAGCAAGGAGCACCCGGTGGTTGTTAGTCAGTTCATTCAGTTTGCCAAAGAAATTGAAATGGATGCGGTTGCTCAAAACGGCGAAATCAAAGCCTACGCAATCAGCGAACACATTGAGTTTGCCGGCGTTCACTCGGGCGACGCAACCATTCAGTTCCCTCCCCAGAAACTTTATGTTGAAACCATGCGCCGCCTGAAAAAGGTATCGGCAAAAATCGCCAAAGCGCTCAACATCAGCGGTCCCTTCAACATTCAGTTCCTCGCCAAAAACAACGACATTAAGGTTATTGAATGTAACCTGCGTGCATCGCGCTCGTTCCCCTTTGTCAGCAAAGTTCTCAAAATCAACTTTATCGACCTGGCAACCCGCATTATGCTCGGCGAAGAGGTTGAAAAGCCCTCGAAGAGCGCCTTCGACCTCGACTACGTAGGCATCAAGGCCTCGCAGTTCAGCTTCTCGCGCCTGCAGGGCGCCGACCCGGTTCTGGGCGTAGACATGAGTTCGACCGGCGAAGTGGGCTGCATTGGCGACGACACTTCCGAAGCACTCCTGAAAGCAATGCTCTCGGTTGGTCAGCGCATACCCGAAAAGAGCGTACTGCTCTCGACCGGCACCCCGAAGCAGAAAGCCGACATGCTCGACAGCGCCCATCTGCTGCATAACCACGGCTATAAGATTTACGCCACCGGAGGCACCCACCAGTTCCTGAACGACAACGGCATTCCCGCCATTCGCGTTTACTGGCCGTCGCAACCCGACATGCAGCCCCAGGCCCTCGACCTGCTCCACAACAAGGAAATCGACATGGTGGTCAACGTTCCCAAGAACCTTACGCCTACCGAACTCAGCAACGGCTACAAGATTCGTCGCGCGGCGATTGACCTTAACGTGCCCCTGCTCACCAACGCCCGCCTGGCCGCGGCCTTCATTTCAGCCTTCACTTCGATGACGCTCGACGACATCGAAATCAAGTCCTGGGACGAATACTAATGGCCCAGCGCGCGCAGTTCACCACCCGCCTGGGAGTCATAGCGGCTACGGTCGGCTCGGCAGTCGGCCTTGGCAACGTATGGCGATTTCCCTACGAGGCCGGTGTTCATGGCGGCGGCGCTTTCATGCTCATCTACCTCCTTTTTATCCTCGGGCTCGGCATTCCGGTTATCACGGCTGAGTTTATAATCGGCCGTGCTGCCAAAAAGAACGTTTACGGAGCCTTCAAAACCTTGCCCGGCTCGCGGGTGTGGAATCTCATAGGCCTGAACGGCATAATTGCTTCGCTCATTATATTGAGCTTCTACAGCGTTGTTGCCGGCTGGACCACCGACTATATCTTCCGGTCGCTGCAAGGCTTCAGCGGAGCCGCTAACCAGCAGGAACTCCACCGGCAGTTCTCGGACTTTGCCGGGTCGTGGAATGCGGTTATCTTCACCTTGATTTTTCTTGCTCTGAACTTTCTGATTCTCCGCAAGGGGGTGCAGAAAGGCATCGAGCGGATGTCGAACCTGATGATGCCGCTGCTCTTCGGCCTACTTTTGATTTTCGCATTGAATTCCCTACTGCTCCCCGGAGCTAAGGAGGGTTTGCAATTCCTGTTTAAGCCCGATTTCTCGAAACTCACGCCAAGCGTTTGGCTCGGTGCCATGGGCCAGGCATTCTTTTCGCTCAGCATAGGCCTGGGATGTATGCTCACATACGCGAGCTACTTCAAATCGGAAACCAAGTTGCTGAATAATGCCGTAACTATTGCCGGGCTCGACACCTTGGTGGCCATCCTGTCGGGCATCATAATCTTTCCGGCGGTTTTCTCATTCGGTCAGTCTCCCGCCGGCGGTCCCAAGCTGGTTTTTGAAGTGTTGCCTGAAATATTCCATAATCTGCCNCTGGGCCAGNTNTGGTCTCCCCTATTCTTCTTTTTGCTGCTGCTCGCGTCGCTGACCTCCACGATTTCCATGGCGGAAATCGCCATTGCCTACTTCTGCGAGGAACGCAAAATGGCCCGTTCTAAAGCTACAGCCCTCACTATCGCTATTTGCGCCGTATTCGGCACTCTCTGCTCGCTTTCGTTCAACCCCGAACTCAATATCAACCTGTTCGGAATGAGTCTGTTTGATTTATTCGACTTCGTTTCGAGCACCATTTGCCTGCCCGTCGGCGGCATAATGATTTCGCTCTACGTCGGATACGTTATGAAACGCCGTGCGGTTGAGGCCCAGCTGCGCGGGGTTTCAAAAATCATTGTTTCGATTCTTTTATTTATTCTTCGCTTTATAGCTCCGATTTGCATAACGTTAATATTCCTTTCAGGACTCGGTCTTTTCTGAACCAATCAGTTTGGCACGGTGTTTGATATTCACAAGATAAAAACCAAATGCAAAATATGGATACAATCGAAAAAAAACAAGGTTCTATCGGTGTTACTACCGAAAACATTTTCCCCGTAATCAAAAAATTCCTGTATAGCGACCACGAAATTTTTCTGCGCGAGCTCGTGAGCAACGCCGTGGACGCCACCCAAAAACTTAAAACCCTGTCGTCGTTCGGCGAATTCAAGGGCGAACTGGGCGACCTGAAGGTTACCGTTACCATCGACAAGGAAGCCGGCACACTTACCGTTTCCGACCATGGCATCGGCATGACAGCCGAGGATGTTGAAAAATACATCAACCAGATTGCCTTTTCAGGCGCCGAAGAATTCGTTAATAAATATAAAGACACCGCCAACGGCATCATCGGCCACTTTGGCCTCGGCTTCTACTCGGCCTTCATGGTGTCGAAAAAAGTGGAAATCCGCACTCTGAGCTATAAAGAAGGCGCGCAGGCCGTGCGCTGGGAGTGCGACGGCTCACCGGTCTATACCCTCGAACCGTGCGACAAAGCAACTCGCGGCACCGACATTATTCTCTATATCGACGATGAGAGCAAAGAGTTCCTCGAACAGGCCCGCATCGACACCCTGCTGCGCAAATATTGCCGNTTCCTGCCGGTTCCCGTCGAAAGCAACGGCGTTGTTATCAACTCCACCGAGCCTACGTGGACCAAGAAGCCTGCTGACCTGACCGACAAGGATTACCTCGACTTCTACCACGAACTCTACCCCGGTCAGGACGACCCGCTGTTTTGGATTCACCTCAACGTTGACTATCCCTTCACGCTGACCGGCATTCTCTACTTCCCGAAGATTCACAATAACTTCGAGCTTACCAAAAACAGGATTCAGCTCTATTCAAACCAGGTGTTCGTAACCGACTCGGTTGAGGGCGTAGTGCCTGAATTCATGATGCTTCTGCAAGGCGTTATCGACTCGCCCGACATTCCTCTGAACGTTAGCCGCAGCTACCTGCAGAGCGACTCGGCNGTTAAGAAAATCTCGGGCTACATCACCAAGAANGTTGCCCAGCGCCTCGAAGANATTTTCAAGGCCGACCGCAAAGACTTTGAAGCCAAATGGGACGATATTAAGGTGTTCATTGAATACGGTATGCTGACCGACGATAAATTCCGCGACGCGGCAATGAACTTCTGCCTGCTCAAGGACACCGAAGGCAAGTACTATACTATCAACGAGTATAAAACCCTGATTGAAGCAAACCAAACCGACGCGCAGAAGCAGATAGTGTTCCTCTACACTACCGACCCCACCGCCCAGTTCTCGTATATCAACGAAGCAACGGCCAAGGGCTACAGCGTTTTGGTTATGGACGGTCAGCTCGACAGCCATTTCGTCGGCCTGCTCGAAACCAAAATCGAAGGCTCGCGGTTTGTGCGCGTCGACTCCGATATTATCGACAAGCTCATTGACAAAGGCAACGCCAAGACGTCGAACCTGTCGGGCGCAACGCTCGAAATGATGTCGGGAGTCTTCAAATCGCAGATTCCTAACGTTGAAAAGGCCGAATTCCTGGTGCAGCTTGAAGCGCTCAGCGCATCGTCGATGCCGGTAACCATCACCGTTAACGAATACATGCGCCGAATGAAGGAAATGGCGGCCATGCAGCCTGGCATGAACTTCTACAGTCAGCTGCCCGACACCTATTCATTAGTTGTCAACACCGAGCACCCGCTGGTGGCTAAAATCAAGGAAGAAGCCGAAAAAGCCATTGGCGAGGATGTTAACAAAGCNTTTGCCGAGNTGGGCGAAGCCGAAACCAAGCTCAATGCGGTTAACGCCGAAGTCAAAGATCATAAGCCTACCGACGAGCAGCAAAAGCAAATCTCCGAACTGCAGGCCGCAATGGGCAGCTCAAGAGAGGCTATTGCCGACAAAGCCAAGGAATTCGCTTCGAAGCAGCCGCTGGTACGTCAGCTTATCGACCTGGCGCTGCTTTCGACCGGAATGTTGCGTGGCCGCGAGTTGAGCGACTTTGTAAACCGTTCAGTATCTTTATTGTAATAGATGACCAAACACCTCATCAGCGCACTTATAGCGCTTGTTAGCGCGGGCATTGCTTTCGGGCAGTGTCCGCTAACATTTGTTGGGGCCGAGCAGGCCCAGATAGGAATTTATGTGGCTCCGCTTTCGGGAGGCGATCCCACGGTTGCATATAATTCCGAAGTTTTAATGACCCCGGCATCGGTTATGAAGTCGGTAACCGTTGCCGCCGCCCTAAAGAAATATGGTGGCGACTACAGGTGGAAAACCACCGTTAGCGCCAACGGCAACATCAGTCAGGGCACTCTTCAGGGCAACCTCGTCATTACCGGCTCGGGCGACCCCACGCTCGGCTCCGTGGAATTCAATAAAGAACGTGAGGGATTTCTGTCGACCCTGAAAAATGCCGCCGCCGGCTATGGCTTCACCCAAATCAGCGGCGCGGCAATCGAATCGGAATCCTGGCCTGACCAAGGGGCCGTAGAATCATGGGAGATTGAAGATATACCGGGTATCGACGGCGCCGGCTTCTATTCGCTGAACTGGCGCGACAACGTGTTTACNCTGTCGGTTCCGTCGTGGAAAACATTCCCCGAAATTCCGGGGCTCAAGATTATTAAACAGCCCAACAGCACCTATTTGAATTTCTTCCGCAATCCGGGCAGCTATGACTTAGTGGTTTCCGGGTCGCTCGGCCGCAACCAAAAATCGGCAACTCTGAAGTGCTCGATGCCCTACCCGCCCGCGGTTCTGCTCAACGAAGTTACAAAGCAGTTTAATGGCGCGCAGGCGGCTGAAAAAAGCAACAATTCATCGCTGATTCTTGAATATTACTCACCGCGNTTAAGAAGTGTGACCCGCTCGTTGATGGTGCGNTCNGACAATCAGATGGCCGAGGCCACATTGCGNCTGCTCGCNCCGCGCNNNNCCCGCAAAACGGCAATTGCTGTCGAGCGGAACATATTAACCAATATGGGTGTCGACTTGCGCGGTTGCAGAATCGCCGACGGCAGCGGCCTTTCGCGCCACAACGCAATCTCCCCGCGCCAGCTCGGCGAAGTGTTGCGCGCAATGGCCGATAACAGCGACTATGTCGGCTCGTTTGCCCGCGTGGGCATGGACGGCACCGTGCGCAACTTCATGCGCGACAGCACATGTCGCGACAACTATTGCCTCAAGTCCGGGTCAATGACAGGGGTTGTCTGCTACGTAGGCTATCGGCTCGACCCGCAGACTAAAGCTCCCACCCACGCCGTGGCCATAATGATAAACAACGCGCCCAACCAAAAGGCTGCGCGCGCTGCAATATCAACTTTTCTCGATGCTCTGCTCTTTTAAATCGAGTCTTTGCGTCTGATTTTAATCGGATGGGCACCTTCGGGGAGCTCGCCGTCGATAACCAAGGCAAGATAGCCACCGCCACCTGCACCCGGCATTTTGTGGGCCAGTGATTTATCGGCATACTTGTCGATATATTCCTGCACTCCGTCGGCCACCATTGCCGGGAACATTGAAATCTGCGCCTCAAACGAATCGCTGAAAGCCTGAGCGAATGCCTTCAGGTCCCTGGCCTTAATGGCTTCCCAGCAGCGGTCGGCGGCATCGGCCAGCGCCTTTACCTTTTCGGGTTGAATATCCTTGCCTTCAACCACCGAACAGCCCGGACGGCGAGGGAACATCGGCACCATGCACAGATGTTTTTCGAGCCAGCTCAAGGTTTCTTCATCGTGGATCGACTCTATTTTCGAGGGCCAGTAAGTATTGTCGTAGTAATGGCGGTTAAGGCCCGACATGCAGATGCCGATTGCATCCTGGGCGCCCGAAATATGGCCTTTGTCGTTTTCGGGGTCGTTCTCAAAGCAGAAAAGCAGGCGGGCCAGCATCGCCTCATTATAGTTGGGCAACTGGTACGGCCAGATTTTGCGGGCAGCATTGCGGGTCGAAGTCGACATTCCGCCGCGCTCCATATATTCCTCAATCGGCTCCAACGAAATAGTCAGCGCCCAACCCGGATGATACTGACTCACGTAGGGCTGGTCAATCCATGTGCCGGCCAAATCGAGGCGATAAGGCAGCTGACACGAAGCGGTTTTGCGCAAACCGGTGGTAGAGCGTGCTTCGAGGCCCTTTTCAGGCTCACGTTCGAGAACAACATAGTTGATTCCGCGTTCCTCGCAGAATTTTCGCTTGTCGTCGTTGCCGCCATCGCTGTTCACCACGAAAATATCGGGCTTGACCATATCAACGGTTTCAACGAAGTCCATAATGCCGGAGCCGGGGTTNATATAGGCATCCTTAACGTAGCGNATGGCCTTTACCATGTANAGGCGTTCCTTTTCGCTGTAAACGGTTTTGCGNTGCTTGAGGTCTTCAATGGTAGCATCCGAACCGATTCCGACGTATAAGTCGCCATATTTCGATGCCTCTTTAAAGAAGGCTACATGGCCGGAATGCAACATATCGTAGCAGCCCGAAACAAAAACTTTGGGCTTGACGGTTTTATCTTCTTGCATAGATATTTTTAACAGAATAGATTAAAATAATGATGAAACAGAAGAGCGGAACTAAAAATGAAATTGCAATATCGCCGGCACGGTCGCTGATAAGGCCCTGAAGCGGAGTGATTAGCGCACCGCCGACAATCGACATTATCAGGCCCGACGAAGCGAGCTTGGCGGTCGAACCGGTTATGCCTTCGAGCGAAAGACCATAAATAGTCGGGAACATCAGACTCATGAATGCCGAAATTAAAACAAGGCCGACAACCGATACCATTCCGGAGCCGAAAATAACAGCCAAAGTCGATAGTATTGCCCCGACTGTTGAAACCGACATCAGCACAGCCGGCCGGTAATATTTCATCAGCGCGGTGAACACGAATCGGTTAAGGGTAAACAACACGATGGCTATGAGGAAGTAAGTGCTGGCGGCATCTTCGCGGATGCCGAGCTCGCTCATTGCCAGACGGATTGAGAAAGACCATACGCAAGTCTGAGCGCCGACATAGAAGAACTGCGCGATAACGCCATAGCGGTAACGGCGGTTGTTCCATAACGAGCGCACAATCGAGCCGACCGAAGATTCTATGCGCGAGGTGTCGCGGTCGGCAGGCATTTTGGTCAGGGCAATGATAACGGTCAACACAATCAGCACCACCCCGATAAGCAGATAGGTTTCGGAAATTGCATTCAGCTCGTGCATCTGCATATTAGCCAATTCCGACTGCGACATTGCACCTCGCTCGGCAGTTCCGGCCTCGTTGNGTTCAGAAAGAATAAAATATCTGCTCAGCAAAATGCCGATTATGGCACCAATCGGGTTAAATGCCTGGGCAATATTCAGTCGACGCGTAGCGGTTTCGGGGGTACCCAACGCCATTATCAGCGGGTTGGCGGTAGTTTCAAGAATTGAGCAGCCGCCGGCCATAACATAAATGGCTATCAAAAAGAACCCGTAGCTGGCCGAGTGTCCCGCCGGAGTGAACAGCATAGTGCCGGCGGCATAAAGCAGAAGCCCTAAAATAATGCCGGTTTTGTAGCTGAACTTTCTAATAAACAGGGCGGCAGGTATGGCAAAGCAGAAATAAGAGCCATAGAACGCAAATTGCACGAGCGACGTTTGAAGGTCGTTCATCGACATTATGCGCTTGAAGGCCGCCAACAGGGTGTCGTTCATATTGTTGGCGATGCCCCAAAGCAAAAAGAGCATCGTTACCAGAATGAACGGCAAAATGTAAGTTTTCTTTGTATTATTCATAGCTTGAAAATTTGGTCCATGGGGCGCCACTTAGCACCGGAACTGCTGCCGGGCAGACAGGCCTGCGCTTTGCCGACATACTCTTCCCATTCGGCCTGACGAGGCAAGGTTGCGAGTTTCGCCATAGCTTCGTCGCGGTCCACTCCGTCGGCCAACTCAAGAATCATGACCAACCGGGTTCCCTCGCGAAAAATATCCATGCGGGTTATGCCGACGCTCCGAATACCTTCAGTCACTTCGGGCCATACCTGCTGATGAGCTTTCAGGTAAAAGTCAATCAGCTCGGCATCGTCAATCAGGTCAAGCGTTTGGACTATCCGGGTCATAGTTTTTCGCCGTAGGCAAGGTCNCCNGCGTCGCCCAGGCNGGGCACNATGTAAGAATGGTCGTTGATTTTCGGGTCNATTGCTGCGCACCAAACCGTGGTTTTATCTTCNGGGAAGGTTTTCTTGATATANTCAACCGCAGCTTCGGAAGCAATCACAGAGGCAACATGAATGTGGGCCGGATTTCCTTTGGTCAGCAGAGCGCGGTAGCTCAATTCCATGGATGTGCCGGTGGCGAGCATCGGATCGCATAGAATTACCGTTTTGCCGTTGAGGTCGGGCGAGGCGATATATTCGATAAACACATCGAAATTCTCTTTTTCCTTATATTTTCTGTAGGCCGAAACGAAGGCATTTTCCGAGTGGTCGAAATAGTTAAGGAATCCCTGATGAAAAGGAAGCCCGGCGCGGAAAATGGTTGCCAGCACTACTTTTTCCGACAGTTCCTGACACACGCACGGAGCCAGCGGAGTTTGAATTTCTCGCGGCGAATAGGCCAGTGTTTTCGAGATTTCGTAGGCCATAATCTCGCCGATGCGTTCGAGATTTCGGCGGAAGCGCAACATGTCGGAGTGTACGTTGACATCGCGCAACTCCATCATATACTGACTCAGGAGTGAATTGCTTTGTGTTAGATTATTGATTTCCATATATTTAGAATTTATAAGATGCACCAATCATGCCCATGATTCCCTGACAGGGAACCGCCGGGCCCAGATACCAGTTTTTGTTCAGCAGGTTCTCGCCGCGAACAAATGCCGACCATTGCGGGGTAATGTTGTAATTAACCGAGGCCGAGAGGTTTGAGATATTGCGGAGGTTGAGGTTTCGGTCTGCCCCGAGAGTTTTTTCGCGACCGGAACGCAGATGGTAGTTCAACCCGATTTCCAGTTTATCTATGGGGCGGACAACTACGTTTGTAGTCAAGTTCAGCTTGGCGTGGTCGCGCCACAATGCGTAGCCGCGCTCATAATCGCCGCGCGGGCTTTGAGCCATATCCAGGCGGGCGCCAATAGACAGGAAGCGGCGCCAATCGTAGCTGACCGACGCGCCCCAACGGAAGCCCTTAACGTCCATGGGAGCCATGTAGCCTGTTTCAATTGCCGGCATATACCAATCTTGGACTATGGTGTAGCCACCGAACAATTGAAGCGCAAAACCGCGGAACGGGCCGACGGTTAAACCTAATTCGCCGTCGTAGATGCGCGATATTCCGGCATCGAAGTCTGCGAGAAGATATGGNTGCTCGTCGAGAATGGCGCCACGGAAGTTATCGTCCATGCGTCCCGAAATCTTGCCCCAGACATTGAAGAATGCCGAGGGCTGCCAAACCAGATTAAGGTCAGGAGCCACAAGAAGAGTGTTCGACGCCGGGCAGTTGCCGGTCTTTATGTCGACATCCACGCCGACACCTACCTTGAACGTGCTGACGCTGAAACTATAGCGCGGCAAAATATGCAGGATACCTTTATAGCCGACCAGGGCCNAATTATCGAGCGAGNATCGCAGATCAACCCCNACCACCGACTTCGACGACGAATGCCATNTGCCGCCGNCCGACAGGATGCCGCGATTGTTCGTAGCGTTCCCTTTGCCGAGGTAAACCATAGAGTAATCGGCCCCTACGGTATAGTCAAAATCCTTGACCTTCGATGCCCACTGCAGGTTGACTTTNGNGCGCGAGGCATCAATNTTATTATGGTCGGTGACCGGCGGCTGCTGCAATTGCAGAATCGGGAAAGTGTAGCCCTGATATTGATACATCACCGACGCATTCAGCGCTCCGGCAGCGGTTGTCCACGTCGAATTTGCGCCGCCGAGAACTGCCTGACGGCGAAAACAAGCCTTGTCGGTGTAATCGCCCATAAATTCGGGCAAGCCGGCGTAGCCGCGTGTATAGCTCATGCCGTTGAACTGCAGGAATCCGTCGACCGAAAGTTCGCGGGTGTCCACAAACCGGTAGCCCAACGACGCATCGAGGTTATAGACAGGGCCATAGCCGAGCATGGCATAGCCTCGCCACGGATATTCGCGCGCTTGGGTGAGATATTCCGTAGGACCAAGGGGGTTGATAAAGGGGGACAGCTCTGCCTGCACAAAGCGCGATGCGACCGGAAGGCGGGTAACATCTACTTTGGGAAGCGACAATTTGGGCAACAGGCGCAAACGGGTTGCGGCGCGTTCCTCGGGAACGACTTCGTGGTCAACCGTAATTTGCGTGTTCAAATCCTGGGCAAACGCAATTGCCGGGAGCAGTTGGGCGAATATGAGAATCAGATTTCGTTTATTCATTGGGGC